>Ga0210064_1000868_pt1 | contig 13830 bp, 13 predicted proteins | sample Muzzi_CordC_D2_FD_185531 | JGI IMG/M metagenome (GOLD analysis project Ga0210064, IMG submission 185531) | Wetland microbial communities from San Francisco Bay, California, USA, that impact long-term carbon sequestration - Muzzi_CordC_D2 (SPAdes) | ecosystem: Environmental > Aquatic > Marine >...
CCGCCGTAACCGACGTTGTGCTGGAAGCGGAGGAAGCCGCAGGTTCCCGCGATATCCCCCTCCAGGAAATCAATATCCGCGTCAGGAAGATCGAAATCCCTGACGCGCATGTGATCCTGCTGCAGGCCAGGACACCGCGCACCCAGCGACTGCGTTTCCTTGCCGGGCAGTATCTGACGCTGGAAATACCGGGAGCGCCGCCGCGTGACTGCGCGATTGCCAGCTGCCCCTGTGACGACATGAATCTGCAGTTCCATGTACCGACTGCGGCCGGTGACCCGTTCAGCCAGCAACTGCGTGAGTGCGTGAAGGCCAACACCAGCATTCACATCAGGGGCCCGCGGGGAGAATTCACGCTGGACGAGGATTCACCCCGGTCCCTGGTGTTCATTGCGTGCAACACCGGGTTCGGCCCGGTGAAGAGCCTGGTGGAGCACGCCATGGCGCTGGATGCCGCAGAACACATCCACCTGTGCTGGATTACGGCCCCGGGCAACAGCCACTATGCGGCCAACCTGTGCCGCGCCTGGGAGGATGCCCTGGACAATTTTCATTACACCGCGCTGGAGGCTGATGCGGAAGCGGCGGTAGCCGGCATGCTGGCGGAATACCTGCAGACAACAGGCAACCCCGGGCAGTTTGATTTCTACGCCTGCCTGCCTGAGCCATTACTGGAGAGTGCCGAAACCGTCCTGACCGGCAGCGGCGTACCGGCAGCACAACTGCGACTGGAACCGCTGCGCAGCTAGACTGGAAAGTTAAAGGTGTCAGGAACCTTTTTCATCAAGGAAAAGCAATGTTTCAGCTTTCGATTCAAAGAAAAAGGTTCCTGACACCTTTATTCTACGGCTGATCGCGGGAACAGGTTACTTGACGATCTTCAGATCAGGCTTCTTGCCCGTCTTGCGGCCGGAACCATCGTCAGGCTCTGGGGCGTGCTCATCTTCGGAAAACACCATGCCCCGGCCGTTCTCCTTGGCATAGACGGCCATTACCGCTGCAACCGGCACGTAAACGTCGGTGGCGATCCCGCCAAAGCGGGCACGAAAACCGATGGCGTCATTACCCAGCATCAGGCCCTCGACGGCCTGCGGACTGATATTCAGGACGATCTTGCCGTTCTGGCCCTGCTGGGCCGGGACATCCACGCCTTCGCCTTCCATATCCACCAGCAGGTGGGGCGTCATCTCGTTATCGAGAATCCATTCGTGAATGGCGCGAATGAGATAGGGACGGCTGGAATTCATACGGCAACGTTACCGGTAATTCAGGTCCATGACCAGAGCTGCTACCGGGAAGACGGGGATACCTGGCGGGCTGGCGCAGCGACGCGGCTATTCCCGCATCTCGCGTTCCGCGTCCGAGAGGCTGGCCTGGAAGGTGTCACGCGCGAACATGCGCTCGGCGTATTCGATTACCGGTCTCGCCTGGCGCGGCAGCTCGACACGGTAACTCATCAGGCGCCAGAGGATCGGCACGATAGTGGCATCGACGAGCGAAAACTCGTCGCTGAGGAAAAACGGCCTGGCGCCGAACACTTCGGCACTCGACGTGAGGCTGTCACGCAGTTCCTTGCGCGCCTTGGCCGAGGTCTTCTCTCCCTTGGATTCCAGTGCCGGCACCAGCTGGTACCAGTCCTGCTCGATGCGAAACAGCGCCAGCCGGGTGCGCGCCCGAGACACCGGGTCAACCGGCATCAGGGGCGGGTGCGGAAAGCGCTCGTCGAGGTATTCCATGATCGCGCGCGGGTCGTACAGCACCAGCTCGCGATCCACCAGGGTCGGCACGGTATTGTAGGGATTCAGGTCGATCAGATCTTCCGGCTTGGTACTGCTGTCGACATCAATGATCTCGACCGTGATTCCCTTCTCGGCCAGCACCATGCGTACACGGTGGCTTTGTGGACAGATTGCAGATGAAAACAGATTCATAACTGATCGACGATTAGCTACCAGTGCCATAAGGCATCCTCGGTTTAACGACGCTGAATCCCTACCTCGAGTTCAGCCCCTAGTGTACGTCTTTCCAGTATTCCCGTTTCAGCAGGTAGGCAAGTACCAGGAAGAGAAACAGGAACATCAGAACCTTGACGCCCAGTGCGCGCCGTTCATGCTTGGCCGGCTCGCCCATATAGTCGAGGAAATTCACCAGGTCACGCACCGCCCGGTCATACTCCTTGGGTGTCAGCAGACCGGGCTCGACCAGCTCCAGATCCACGACCTTGGTTTCCTTGCCCTCGTGGTCCTTGACGGTGGTGATGATCGGCTCCTGCCAGCCCTGCAACTCCCACAGGACATGCGGCATGCCGACGTCCGGGAAGACCAGGTTGTTCACACCGATGTGGCGGGAATCGTCGAGGTAGAAGCTGCGCAGGTAGGTATACAGCCAGTCGACGCCGCGCGCGCGTGCAATCACGGTCAGGTCCGGCGGTACCGTGCCGAACCATTCCTTGGCATCCGCCGGGGCGGTCGCGACCGTCATCAGCTCACCGACCTTGCCGCCGGTGAACATCAGGTTCTCGCTCACCAGTTGCTCGCTGATACCAAGGTCTTTACCCATGCGCTCATAGCGCATCAGGGACGCGGAATGACAGCTCAGGCAATAGTTGACGAACAACCGCGCCCCGCGCTGCAGCGACTGCGTGTTGGTCGGATCGATATTGGCCTTGTCAAGGTGGATACCTTCCCCGCCGGCCGCAAACGCCCAGGCCGGGGCCAGTGCCAGTAATAACACGAATAGTTGTTTCTTCATGATGTCACCCTGTCTGGGACCGGCTTGGTCTTCTCAAAGCTCGGGATGATTAACAATGCGGCAAAGAAACCGAAGTACAGTAAGCTGAACAGCCGGGCAAAGTTGGTCATCACCGGCGTGGCCGGCTGGGTACCGAGGTAACCCAGGGCAACGAAACTGACGACGAAGACCGCGACAGCAATCTTGTAAACCGTGCCGCGGTAACGGATCGACTTCACCGGACTGCGATCCAGCCACGGCAGCAGGAACAGTGCGAAGATCGCCGCGCCCATCGCCACCACGCCAAGAAACTTGTCCGGTACCGCACGCAGGACCGCGTAGAACGGCGTGAAGTACCACAGCGGCACGATATGCACCGGCGTCTTCAGCGGATCGGCCGGGATAAAGTTATCCCGTTCCAGGAACCAGCCGCCCATCTCGGGCATGAAGAACACCACGCTGCAGAACACGATCAGGAACACGGCCACACCGACAATGTCCTTCACGGTGTAGTACGGATGGAAGGGAATCCCGTCCAGCGGTATGCCGTTGGCGTCCTTGTTCTTCTTGATCTCCACACCGTCCGGGTTGTTGGAGCCGACTTCATGCAGCGCCAGGATGTGCAGCACGACCAGCGCCAGCAGCACGATCGGCACGGCGATCACGTGGAAGGCGAAGAAGCGGTTCAGGGTGGCGTCTGCAATCACGAAATCACCGCGAATCCACAGCGCCAGTGAATCACCGATACCGGGAATGGCGCCGAACAGCGAGATGATCACCTGCGCGCCCCAGTAGGACATCTGCCCCCACGGCAGCAGGTAACCCATGAATGCCTCGGCCATCAGGCAGACGTAGATGATCATGCCGAAGATCCAGATGAGTTCCCGGGGTTTCTTGAAGGAACCGTAGATCAGGCCGCGGAACATGTGCAGGTACACCACGATGAAGAAGAACGAGGCACCGGTGGAGTGCATGTAGCGGATCAGCCAGCCCCAGTTCACGTCGCGCATGATGTACTCGACGGAGTTGAATGCCAGCGTCGCATCCGGCTTGTAGTTCATGGTCAGCCAGATGCCGGTGATGATCTGGAGCACCAGCACCATCAGCGCCAGGGAGCCGAAGTAGTACCAGAAGTTGAAGTTCTTCGGTGCGTAGTACCTTGCAAGGTGGTCATACCACATGCTGCTGAGCGGGAAGCGCGCATCGATCCAGCCCAGCAGGCCGCCCTGCCATTTTTCACTCGTATTGCCAGCCATTATGCGACCCCCTCATCTTCACCGACCAGGATCTCGTCATCGCTCAGGTAGCGGTGTGGTGGAACTTCCAGGTTGAGCGGCGCGGGAACACCCTTGTAAACGCGGCCCGCGAGATCGAAGCGGGAGCCGTGACAGGGACAGAAAAACCCGCCCTTCCACACATCGCCGCCGAGATCCGCCGCACCGACATCCGGGCGATAGGTCGGTGAGCAGCCAAGGTGGGTGCAGATACCGATCAGCACCAGGATTTCCGGTTTGATGGAACGCAGTTCGTTCTGTGCATAGGGCGGCTGTTGCGGTTCAATGGACTCGGGGTCGCGCAACTGGTCGTCCAGCGTCGGCAGGGTCTCGATCATCGACTCTGTCCGGTTGACGATCCATACCGGCTTGCCGCGCCACTTGACGCGAATCATCTGCCCCAACTCGAGCTTGCTGATGTCCGCACGGATCGGTGCGCCTGCGGCGCGCGCCTTGGCGCTGGGTTGCATGGAAGAAATAAAGGGTACCAGAACGAAACCGACGCCTACTGCCCCGACAACACTCGTTGCTGCCGTAAGAAATCGACGTCTGCCGGTATTGGTCTCATCGCCACTCATACGGGCAATCTCCAAATTATTTAAAGAAACCTGAGAGTTGGGTGAAATTTCGGGCCATTTACGGCGCGAGATTTCACTAAACTAAATTGGAATATTCTAATATGTTTCATGAACCTTCCAAGAACCGCATAGGATGGTCTAACTCCCCGACAAGGTCAAGGGGTGTACCGGAATTTCAAGGCAGAAATCGGCATGTTTTTTGACACTCAGACCCTGCATTCGCAGCGCATTCAGACGGGATTTCCGACATCCACAAATTGGTGCGATATGTCGAAATGTTCCGCAAGATGCTCGCCCAGCGCCTGCACCCCGTAGCGTTCCGTTGCGTGATGCCCGGCGGCAAAATAGTGAATGCCGGTTTCCCGCACGACGTGCACGGTCTGCTCGGAAATCTCGCCGCTGATGAAAGCATCCAGTCCCCGGGCCGCCGCCGCCTCGATCCAGGACTGCGCCGCCCCGGTACACCAGCCCACGGTTTCGATCCGGTCCGCCGCACCGGGAATGTGCTGCGGCGCCCTGCCCAGCCGCTGCTCGATATGCGCCGCCAGCGCCGCACCGTCGAGCGCCGGGGACAGGTGCCCGTACTGACCCAGCTGCAGGTCCGGCTCGCTACCGAAGCTGCCCTCGGGCTCAAGCCCCAGGACGCGGGCCAGTTGGGTGTTATTGCCCAGCCGGGCATGCGCATCCAGCGGCAGATGGTACGCCAGCAGGCTGATATCCGCCCCGAGCAGGCGGCGCAGGCGACGCTGCTTCATGCCGGTGATGCAGGCATCCTCGCCCTTCCAGAAATACCCGTGGTGCACCAGCAGGGCGTCGGCGCGGGCTTCGAAGGCTGCCTCGATCAGCGCCATGCTGGCGGTCACGCCGCTGACCAGCCGCACCACTTCCTGCCGCCCCTCGACCTGCAAACCGTTGGGACAATAGTCTCGGAATCCGGCAACGCCAAGTAAAGTATTCGTATATTCAACAAGATCCTTCAGGATTGCCATGGCGTCATTACCTGTTCATGTGAAGTCGCTTTATACATACAATGACCCCCTGACAACAACGTGTCCTCCCCCATGGCGATTCTCAAATTCCTCTCGTTCATTGCCCAGACGATCACCGTCGGGCTGGCTGCCGCCTTCCTGTACATCCTGCTGGTACAGCCGGACCTGCTGCGCAGCAGCGGCAAGGTTGTCGAGGTCCGGGAAACGATACAACAGGAAACGCCGCAGCACACAACGGTCGGTGCTGCCGAACCGCGCGGGTCGAGCCCCGCCTCCTATGCTGACGCGGTTGCACTGGCCGCCCCCGCCGTGGTCAACGTGCACACCGCCAAGGTCATCACGCGGCGTGTGCATCCCCTGCTGGACGACCCGATTTTCCAGCATTTCTTCGGTGACCGCTTCAAGCAGTCGCGCAAGGCGATCCAGACCAGCCTGGGCTCCGGGGTGATCATCAGCGCGCAGGGCTATGTCCTTACCAACAACCATGTCATCGACGGCGCCGACGAGATCCAGGTGCTGCTTGCGGACGGCCGCAGCTCACGTGCGACCGTGGTGGGAACCGATGTCGACACCGATCTGGCCGTGCTGCACATCGAGGTCGACAACCTTCCCAGCATCGTCATCGGTGATTCGGGCAAGCTGCGCGTCGGCGATATCGCGCTCGCCATCGGCAATCCCTTCGGGGTGGGCCAGACCGTGACCCTCGGCATCATAAGCGCCACGGGACGTGACCAGCTGGGCATTACCGCCTACGAGGAATTCATCCAGACCGATGCGGCGATCAATCCCGGCAATTCCGGCGGCGCCCTGATCAACGCCGCGGGCGAGCTGATTGGCATCAACTCGGCCATCTACAGCCGTTCAGGCGGCTCCCAGGGCATCGGCTTCACGATTCCCATCAGTCTCGCCAAGGGTGTCATGACACAGATTATCGAACAGGGACATGTCGTGCGCGGCTGGCTGGGGATCGAGGCGCAGGACCTGACTCCACAGCTGGCGGAAACCTTCGGTGCCGACACCACCAACGGCGTGCTCATTGCCGGCGTGCTGAGTGATGGACCCGCCGACAAGGCCGGGGTGCTGCCCGGCGACATCGTCACCGCGATCAACGACGATGTGGTGACCAATGCAACCGCCGCAATGAAAACGATCTCGGACCAGCACCCCGGCAGCGTAATCCGGCTGGGGGGCACCCGCGAGGGAAAGGCATTCAGCCTCAACGCAACTGTCAGTGAACGCCCGGGAAATACCCGTGCCGGCACAGCACACAACTAGCGAAACTCTGATTATTTACCCGATGGATGCATAAGCCCGGGGCTGTAATCCGGTTTTGTCAGGTGATTTACAGGATGAAATGTATGCTGGCGTATTGCTTCTGGAATACACCGATAGTGAGTTACCGGCTCCATCCTGCAGGAGATTTTTGCAATGATCGGGTTTAGTCATTGCGACTACTGCAGGGAGAAGGTGAGACCGGGAACCGGTCGAGAAGCTGGCCTGGGCCATGCACGACTGCAGGGATGTTGGAACGCAGAGGCCACAACAGGGCCTGTGTTGCTGTTGCCAATAAAATGGCTCGAATGGCGTGGGTGATCATGGCGAGAGGTGAAACTTATCGTCCAGCAATGAGTTAAACAAGCAACCCCGGATGCCAATAGTGGAACCGGCGAACAGAGCAAGAAAACCCTTTAGTTCAGTTGCAAAAGACAAATGATCGGATGATGAGACAGGTCAGACCGGCTCATTCAAAACCTGGCACCTGCATTGGCCATGACAAGGCCGGAGGGATGATGAGGAGAATGAGCGCAAATAACCATCGGGGCCAGGAAGCAAAAATCTTCCAGAAACAGGCCGGATATATGAGAGCAATGATCTTTTCTCACATAGATGATCAAATGTCTTGCAAACGGAGTGGGTCCATATATGCAGGCGATTGCCTTGCCTCGCTTCGTTCGCAATGACGGAGATTAACGATTTAAACAGAAACCATGCCAGGATCATTGCCGTATCCTGCGCGGGAAGAGACACCCGGCTGCCGGGTTGCGATAGTGTTGCCAACATGCGGACATGGTGGCACTGACGTCACTTAATCGGCAGCGGACGGCATAACGGCCCGACTCACCCGGCACGTCAGGCGAACCGAACAGGCCTTTCGAGCGCCCACAGATTCCCCCCTGCAGTACATTGCAGCATTTGCCCCGGTTCCCGGCATGGCCTGGAGCAATCACCTGTCATCCCGGCGCAAGCGCCATCGTGCCATGATGGTTACCGATACGGCTTTTTACCGTTATCCTTACTACCAAACCGCGCAGGACACGCCGGACAAACTGAACGACCACGAGTTAGCGCATGCTGAACGGGCGGTTTCCGGCCTTGCGGGTACTGGCGAACAAGCCGCGCTGCGGACAGCGCTGTCCGCAACAGTCAGGCGGCCCGGCCCCGGGTGAATGAGTGCCCGGCAGACTGCAGCAAGGAAGGCGGCCGCATGGCTTCCCTGCAGCACTGCAACGAATCGAGGTCTGCGATCAAGATGCCATCGCGCTATCTGTTACTGCTGGTTTTCCTCGGCGTGCTGCTGGCAACCGTCATCCAGCTGGAAATCATTTCCATTGCCTTCCAGAAGCTCGGCCTCTCACCCCACAGCGCCCTGCTGCTGATGCTGTGGGCACTGCTTGGCAGCGGCATCAACCTTCCGCTCGGCACCGTCGCCGGGAAACCCGTCGCTGCGCCGCCACCGGACATCCCCGTCTGGAACCGTATCCGTTACCCCGTGAGGCCACCGGCTGCTGGGCGCATGATCATCGCCGTCAATCTGGGCGGCTGTGTCATCCCCGTGGGTATCGTGGTCCACCTGCTGGTGCAGCAGCTCGTGGCGCCGCTCGATCTGCTGCTGGCCTTGCCGGTGATCAGCGCGGCCTGTTACCTGTTCAGCCGCCCAGTTCCCGGCGTCGGTATCGCGATGCCGGTATTGCTGGCGCCGCTGGTAACAGTATTGATTGCCCTTGCACTCGCACCGGAGAACGCGGCGCCACTTGCCTTTGCCAGCGGGGTGCTGGGTGTTCTGGTCGGTGCGGACCTGCTACGCCTGCCTGATATCCGCAGCATGGGGGTACCGGTTGCCGCCATCGGCGGAGCAGGCACCTTTGATGGGGTCTTTCTGACCGGTATCATCGCCGTCCTGCTGACCTGATTCCCTGCTGCCGCCGGGGCATTCAGTCCACCACGTGGTGCTTGCCTACCAGCGTCACGCTGCTGGCCTGGGGGCCCTGCTCCCCGGCCTCCTCCGAGAAGCGCACTACACTGCCGATTTCCAGCTTGTCGAAGGCATCTTTCAGCACGCTGTTGCGGTGAAAATAAAGCACCCACCCCTCCGGCGTCTCGATCTTGCCGTAATCCTCCTCCGGGTGCAGGCTGATCACATGGCCGCCCTCTGGTGCAGCATGCTGTTTCACATCGCCACGCCGTTTGCGGGCATAATCCTCCAGCTGTCGATTCATGGCATCAAAAGCGTCACGGATAGCGACATACACATCTTCATGCGCACTGTCCCTGTGATGATGTTCATGTGACACCACCAGTTCACCGTCCGGCACGCCGACATCGATGCACACCTGGTACAACCTGCCCTGGTGCTTGTGGCCATGCGGTGCCTCGACCATGACACGGCAGCTCATGATCTGGTCATAGTACTGTTCCAGCTTGGCGGCCTTCTCGCGAATGTTTGCCTCGACGGCAGCGGATGATTCCACGTCACGGAATGTAATCTGTAACGGTGTTTGCATCTTCAGTACCTCCTCTGAAGCTGGAAGGGGACCCCGGTCCGCACAGCCCGGTAAACGGTATGGCACACAACCATTCAGTGCTCCCGGTGCCAGATCAGTTCCCCGGTCCTGAATACCTGTTTAATACGGTGCAGCGGAATACTGTGCAGCTCTCCTTCGTCGTCCAGCAGATCGAAGGAAAAATGATCGCCGGGCTCGAAAAAGATTTCGCGCAGGGGTACGCGGATAATTCCGCCCGCTATCCGGTCATGGTAGCCGATCTCGAACTCACCCTGGCCGAACGCCTTGTCCCAGTGAATGCGATTGAGCAATTCGTGAATGGGTATCATGGCGCATTCCTGCCTGTGCCGGTGTCTCCCCTTCCGCCCCGGAAACGCTTTCCCGGAACGCCATCACTCCTGGTAACAGGTGCCTTCACGAACCCAAACGCCGCGCTCCTCGCAGCGCAGCAGTTCGTCCCCGCTGCAGACATAACTGCCCAGAGCATACGACTGCGCATTGAAGTAGCACACCCCGCTCTCCAGTTCGAGATCCAGCGATAGCTCATCGAAATCCGTGCTGTCGAAAATGGGTGAGTTTTTCAGCTCCGGGTCCGGGGCACCGACCCTTGGTGCCTGTCGTTTCGCATCAGTCATGACGTCGTCCCTCTGAATGGTTAACCATTATCCGCCCCCTTGTTTGCATTCAAGCATCACGCCGCCCCATTGACAATGCGTGGGATCAACCACAGGCCAAATATCACCGTGCAACCCGCATTGATGCGGTTATTTCCGGGTATTCTGCCAGGTGGCGGACATTAACTGCCGTCCTGTGCGGATACCGCGAAGGCCAAATCGAAATTCAGGGACAGGGTTCTCGAACTGACATTACCGAAGCTGACAAGGGCAAAGGAACACTCGATCAAGATCGAGCATGACATCCATACGCATGCAAAAATCCGGCACGCGCCGGTTTTTTCAGGCACCGCGCGTCACGGCTAGCGGGTAGCCGCAAGCAACTTGCGCAATGCCGGCAGCTTGCGGGTATTGAGAACATCTCGCTTCTCCAGCCAGCCGCGTCGTGCCTGCCCGACACCGTAGCGGAGGTTGTCGAAGTCCAGGCCACTGTGGGCATCCGAGTTAATACTCACCAGCACGCCCTCCTCGCGCGCCAGCTGGCAATGGGTATCCAGCAGATCGAGGCGTTCCGGATTCGCATTCAGTTCCAGGTAACAGCCGCGCTCGCGGGCATGACGGATAATCCTTGTCATGTCCACGTCGTAAGGTGCGCGGCGTTCAATCAGGCGCCCGCTGGGATGCGCCAGCAGGGTGAAAACGGGATTGTCCATGGCGCGCAGGATACGCTGCGTCTGCCGGGCGCGAGACAACTCGAAGCGACTGTGCACGGCGCCGATGACCAGGTCGAGCTTTTCCAGTACCGCATCGGGCAGGTCCAGGCTGCCATCCTCGAGGATATCGACCTCGACACCTTTCAGCAGGGTGATACCATGGTGACTGGCATTGAATTCATCGATGGCCTCGACCTGTGCCAGCAGCCGCTTGCTGTCCAGACCATGGGCAACCGTCAGGCGCTTCGAATGTTCCGTGATCGCCAGGTACTCCAGGCCGCGCTGCGCAGCGGCATCGGCCATGTCGCGTAGCGACTCGTGGCCGTCGCTGGCGCGGGTGTGCGCATGCAGGTCGCCACGCAAATCAACCAGCTCGACCAGCCTTGGCAGCAGGCCGGCACGTGCCGCCTCGATCTCGCCACGGTTTTCCCGCAACTCGGGCGCTATGTACGGCAGGCCGATAGCCGCGAACATTTCCTGCTCACTTTCACCGGCAATGCGCTGTTTTCCGCTGAAAATCCCGTATTCGTTGAGCTTGAGACCGCGCTTCTGTGCAATGCGGCGCACCGCGATATTGTGGGCCCGGCTGCCGGTAAAGTAATACAGGGCCGCGCCATAGCTTTCCTCCGGCACCACACGCAGATCGACCTGCAGGCCGCTGCGCAACACCACGGTGGCGCGGGTGGTCCCCTTACTCAACACGGTTTCCACCTCGTCATAGGCCACGAAATGCCCGATTACACTGCGCCCGTCACCGGCCGTGGCCAGGATATCCAGGTCACCGACCGTTTCTTTGGCGCGGCGGTAGCTGCCGGCCACCTCCACCCGTGACACGCCGCGAGCGGACTTGAGGTAAGCGACCAGCGATTCGGCATAACGTGCGGCAACTGCCAGTTTGAAACGCCGGGCGCTGTCGACATGCGCCTGGACGGCTTCCAGGATGCGCGCCTCGGTTTTTGCCCCGAAGCCGGGCAATTGCCGGATCAGGCCGTCACGTGCCGCGCGCTCCAGCTGCTCGTGGGTGTGGATATCCAGTTCGTGGTACAGGGCGTGCACGCGTTTCGGGCCCAGCCCCGGCAGCTTCAGCAAATCGGTCAGGTCGGCCGGCAGCTGCTTGCGCAGCTTGTCGAGGGTGCTGCAATGGCCGGTGTCGATGACTTCGTGGATCTTGGCCGCGAGATTCTTGCCGATCCCGGCAAGCCGGGTGAGGTCCGCATCCTGATCAATCAGGGTACGCACATCCCGCCCCAGTTCGCGCAGCGTGCGCGCCCCGTTGCGGTAGGCGCGGATGCGAAACGGGTTATCGCCCTCGATCTCCAACAGGTCGGCGATCGCGTCGAAGACGGTGGCGATGTCTTCATTGTGCAACGGCATGCCAGCAGTATTTCACAGCCGCGCGTGCCGGGGAACTGCACCGCCCGATCCGGCTTCTCCTGACCCAGATCATTTCGAAACCGGGGTAACCGTATATAGTCTGACACTGGCACCGTGGCAGAGGTGCAAGCCGGGTGCAGAATCATGCAGCGGCGTTCCACCCGGCACGACAGCCGTGCCGGTAGTGTGATCTGTTACAGGCAGTTCGACACAAAGGGGGTACAGATTGGAAGACATGTTCTCATTCGCCGATGATCTCGGTCCGGTCAAGATCGTCCATGTCCAGGAACCGTCGCTGGACCTGAAAGCCGTGCTGGTTGTCGACAATGTCGCCAAGGGGCCGGCAATTGGCGGGGTGCGCATGGCCACGGACGTCAGTACGGCCGAGTGTGTCCGGCTGGCCCGGGCCATGACTTACAAGAACGCCGCCGCCGGCCTGCCTCACGGGGGCGGCAAGGTGGTACTGTACGGCGACCCGAAAATGCCCCGGGGCGCAAAGGAGCAACGTATCCGCGCCCTGGCCAAACTGTTGCGCGGTGAGCAGGAATACATCTTTGCGCCGGACATGGGCACGGACGAGGAATGCATGGCCTGGGTCAGGGACGAGATCAGCCGCGTCGTGGCCCTGCCGCGTGAGATCGGCGGCATCCCGCTCGACGAAATCGGGGCCACCGGCTGGGGCCTGAGCCACGCCGTCGATGTCGCCCTGCGCTATTGCGACTTCAGGCTGGAGGGCGCCCGCCTGGTGGTGCAGGGATTCGGCGCCGTGGGCAAGCACGTGACGCGTTTTCTCACCGGGCGGGGCGCAAAACTGGTCGCCGTGGCCGACTCCTGTGGTGCCGTACACAACCCGCAGGGTCTCGACGTGGAAGCCCTGCTGGCGCTGAAGGACGCCGGCAAGAGCGTCTGCGACTACACCGACGGCACCCGGCTGGACCGTGATGCCGTGATCGAAGTCGAGTGCGACATCTGGATACCGGCGGCACGCCCCGACGTCGTTAACGAGGACAACGTGCATCGCCTCAAGACCCGGCTGGTGGTCGAGGGTGCAAATATCCCGTTTACCCACGGGGCGGAAAAGATACTGCATGAACAGGGCGTGCTGTGCATCCCGGACTTCATCGCCAACGCCGGCGGCGTCATCTGTGCTGCGATGGAATATCACGGCTCGACCCAGTCAGCCGCGCTGCAAAGCATCGAGGAAAAACTGCGCCGCAATACCGAACAGGTACTGGAAACCGCGCGGCGGGAGCAGATCCTGCCGCGCCAGGCGGCCATGGCAATGGCCGAGGAGCGCGTCCGCAAGGCAATGAGTTTTCGGCGCTGGTCCCTCTTCTCCTCAGCGCCGGACTACACTTAGGGAGTATCTTTTCATGTCATTGCGACATCTACAGGGATGTAGCTGTAGCCCGGGTGGAGACCCGGAGGGACGGTACCCAGGGAAAACCATCATCCCCGGATTCCGCTGCGCTGCATCCGGTCTACAACGTTACCAACAGGAGTACTGATGTACCGGATTCGCTTTCATGGACGCGGTGGCCAGGGCATGAAAACGGCCAGCCGCATCCTTGGGAGTGCCTTTTTCGCGGAAGGCTATGAAGTCCAGGATGCCCCTCGCTATGGTGCCGAGCGGCGCGGCGCACCGATCTTCGCCTACGTGCGCGCCGCGCGCGTACCCATTAACGAACGCGGCATTATTACCCGCCCCGACCTGGTGGTCGTCGCCGACGATACCCTGGTAGCGGTCCCGGCGGCTGGTGTGCTGGCGGGTGTCAG
>Ga0210064_1000870_pt1 | contig 13785 bp, 14 predicted proteins | sample Muzzi_CordC_D2_FD_185531 | JGI IMG/M metagenome (GOLD analysis project Ga0210064, IMG submission 185531) | Wetland microbial communities from San Francisco Bay, California, USA, that impact long-term carbon sequestration - Muzzi_CordC_D2 (SPAdes) | ecosystem: Environmental > Aquatic > Marine >...
GAAATCACTCATTTTACCTGCTGTTCCACCACCACGCGAGTGTGACCGGGGCCGCTTGAACGCTCATTCCGCGAACCGGAATACGTCATCGACCTTGCGCTCGAATAGCGCCGCGATCTTCATGGCCAGCGTGAGCGACGGCGAGTAACGCCCCTGCTCGAGCAGCACGATGGTCTGGCGGGAGCAGCCGACGCTGTCGGCCAGCGCCTGCTGCGTCATCTCCCCGGCCTCGAAACGCAACTTACGGATCGTGTTGACAATTCTGGTTTCAGTCATGACGCTGACTGAACCAATAACCGGTGAGAATACCGCCGGCGTGCGCCAACAAGTTGGCCAGCAGCAGCGTTCCGAACACGAGGAACAGGTAGACTGGCGGGATACCCGCCGTGTCGTGAAACTTCTCGGTCAGGTAAATCGACCACACCGCGTAGGTGAGCAGCATGGCTACCGACTGGTACGACGGCGCCTGTGAAAGCACCTTGGTGTCGAGCTCGTCCAGCGCTCCCCTGGCGCGCATGCCGAGCAATGAAACGGGCACCAGGAGCGCGTACGCCAGCATACCCGCGATGAATACCGCCACAACGCTAAGACGGATCGTATCGTCGTCGTAGTACGCTTGTGCACCGACGCTGCCGACGATGGCGAAAGTGACGGCCATGGTCAGCAGAATCACCAGGAGGCCGAATAGCGCGCGTTTTTGCAGCAGCGGTTTCGGCCCGGCAGCCAACTCCCGGCGCTCGGCAGCGCTCAACGGTCGGCCCCGGGGCCACAACTTGACGGCAGCGACGGCGAAAAGCACCGCGAGGAAGATGATGGCAAGTGCAATGAAAACAACGTTCATGCTGATATCCTCCCGTAGATCGTGATGTACATATATTTATACATAATGTATAGAATATTATACATTATCTTTCAATGCTGTCAAACGCACATTCCCCTACGCTCCGGTCGTGACGGAACATTTAAGACCAATTGCCGAAATTTGCGCGCACCAGATGATGTACATCAAATACTCTATTGTGGAAATGCGCTAGATTAGTGTTCCATGCATATGCATGGCGCGGGTACAACTAAAGAGGTTGACATGAAAGTTAGTGAAATCATGGCAAACAACGTGCAGATGATCGGTCCGGCGGACTCCCTCGAAACGGCTGCCAGGCTCATGAAGGAGCATGACATCGGCTGCGTCCTGGTGGGCGCCGGAGATAAACTGGACGGCTTGCTCACCGACCGGGACATGGTGCTGAGGGGCATGGCGGGTAAGCGCCCCGTTAACAGCCTGACAGCCGCCGACGTGATGACGGCCAAACCAGTCTGGTGCCATGCGGACGATACTATCAAGCAGGCCGCGGTCATCATGGAGGACAAGCGCGTACGCCGGCTGCCGGTTCTCGATTATCAAAACCGTGTCGTCGGCATCGTTTCCCTCGGTGACGTTTGCACGCACACGCCACACAAGCTGGCGGGCGAATTGATCGAGGAGGTCTCCAAACCGGAACACCGGGAACTGGCGAAGACAGCCTGATCCGGTACGGAGCCGCCGCCCATTCGAGGTGAAACCCCTCGTGGGGTGTAATATTTTCCCTTCTCCTGAAATAACTCGATTGAGCTTTGCTGCCGGCCGTGCAAAGCGAGCCCGCGTATATCAGCCGGCAGCTGGCCGCTTACAAGGCGCACCCTGGAATCAAATGGATGAATCGTCATAGTTTTAGTGATGACAAACACCGGCTGGTGCAATATGCAGGTTGGACGATATCGCTGTATCCTTAACCCATCATAACCGGGGCATGCAAATATGGGAAAGAATCCGTTGACAACAATAATCGGGATCGCGCTCGCGGTCTGCGGGCTGGGCCTTATCTACTGGGGCTACCAGTTGGCCGACTCGGTCACTTCACAAATCACCGAAGCCGTGACGGGCGCCGCCCCGGACAAGGTCATGAAGTTTTATATCGGCGGAGCCGTCAGCCTGGCGGTCGGCATTTACCTGTTCTTACGAAAATAACGAGCCTGCCGCCCTGCATTATTGGATGTCGGCAGGCCGCCAGGGGCTGACCGCCTGGCGGGATTTCAACGCCTGCACGCGCTGTGCGCGCGGCCAGGACCGCTCCAGCCAGCCCGGTGGCCACAATGCATTGCCGCGGCCGGCGGGCAGCGCCACTTCCAATTCGAACACCCACGTAAACGGTGCGGCCGCGCTGAACGTCGGCACCGCGCGTGTGATCACGTCTCGTCTTACGAAGAGAGAAATCGTCGGCTCGACGCCGCCCAGGCGGAATCCCTGTGTGACGACTTCGTGACGCGCACCGGACGGGCCCAGCAGGAAGGCGGAAAAGCGGTAACCGAAGCGAAACCCGGCGGAGAAGACCGGTATCAGGTCGAAGTCCCGGCCGTTGCCGTCCTGCCGCAACGTCACGCCAAGCAACCTGACCGGGTCGCGCCGGTATGCCTGCCGCCATTGCGCGAGCCTCTCCTCGTCCTGCTGCCGCGCCTGCTGCACCAGCTTGCTGCAATTCTTCTCGCTGTAACCCCAGCTCGACCCGAACAGGGAATAGCGCTGGTGCACCAGGCGGCAAAAGCGGGGTTGGCGGAAATCCAGTGCCAGTTCTTGGAAACACATCGAGCGCTCGTAGTAGGAGCGGTACCCTTCAGGGTTCAGCCACAGCCCCGAATGCGACTTCATGGCCGGTACCTCCTCGCAATGGGTCTGCGCGGCCGCCAGGCGCGATTCATAATCCGCGTGCAGTGCGCCGCCGAATAGCAAGCAGCAGGCCGCCAGGAAGGTGTTGCGAAGTCGTACCATGCAGGCTCCCATGACTCAGCGAAACGGGTGGCTCACACGATAAACCAGCGGTTCTTCCCGGCCAACCCCCGCCAGGGCCTCAGACCCTGAAACTCTTCTTCAGCGGCAACTGCCTGACCCGTTTTCCCGTGGCGGCAAAAATTGCGTTGCAGACCGCCGCGGCGACCGGCGCCAGCGCCGGTTCCCCCAAGCCGCGCGGATCGTCCCCGCCCGCGACAAAGTGGGTCTCGATGCGCGGTGCCTGGCCGATACGCAACAACCGGTAGTCATGAAAATTGCTCTGCTCGACGACACCGCCGCGGACGGTTATTTCCCCCATCAGCGCCGCGCTCAACCCGTCGAGGATCGAGCCTTCGACCTGGGCGGCGGCGCCCTGTGGATTGATCACGCGTCCGCAATCCACCGCCGCGACAATCCGGTCGATACGCAGACGGCCCGCTCTGATACTGACCTCAGCAACCTCCGCGACCCAGGCACCCTGGTCGTAGCAGGCGGCGATACCGCGGCCGCAGCGTGCGCTGCCGTCGCGCCATCCCAACGGTTTGCTCCAACCCGCCGCCGCGGCCGCCTTGCGGATGACAGCTCTGAGCCTGGCCGTGTCCAGCGCGAAACGCGCGGTAACCGGAGCCGAGTCGCGACCGCCCAGCAATTGCAGCAGGAACTCCAGCGGATCCATGCCCGCACGGTGCGCCAACTCGTCCAGCGCACTGCCGACGACAAATGGGTTGCTCGAGGCCGACACGGCACGCCATTGGCCCAGCGGAATTCGTGACGGGACGTGCACGTGCTCGAACAACAGGTTGGGGACCAGCCCGGCAGGAAACGTGTATTCGTCCAGTTCGGTAGCGGCCGGCGCGTCTTCGCGTTCGAGATACGCGGCGCGCGAATGTCCCGCCAACGTATGCCTCCACGCGGTTATCCGCCCCCGTTGATCCTGTGCCGCGCGGATGCGGTGCACACCCGCCGGCCGAAAATAGTCGTGGCGGAGATCGTCCTCCCGCGGCCACACGACCTTGACGGGCCGCTTCACCATCCTCGCGAGCAGCGCCGTGTCCGTGACGAAGTCAGAATAGTAACGGCGGCCGAAAGCCCCGCCCGACCTGAGCACGTGCACGGTAATTGCTTCGGCACCAATGCCCAGGACCTTGCTGACGGCCTGCGCCAGGTCTCCAGGGTTCTGTGTCGGCGCCCAGATTTCAATTTTTCCATCACAGTAGTGGGCGCTGCAGTTCATTGGCTCCATCGGTGCGTGCGCCAGCATCGGCACCTGGTAGACCTCTGAAAAAGTCTCGCCGGCCGCAACCAGCGTGTCTTCGGGCTCACCATCGCGTCGGACCCGGACCGCGGCATCGTCGAGCGCGGTGTGAAAACGTCCGTACAAGGCTTCGGTGTCCTCGAGCGTCCCGGGATTGTGCCACGTGACCTCCAGCGCTCGCGCGCCCCGCATCGCCGACCACGTGCTGTCGCCGAGCACGGCGACGCCGGAGACGAAATTGGGGTTGTTGGCCGCGATGATCCGGCCGCCGTGTTCATCGTTGGAAATTGCATAAACGGCGCGCACACCGGGCACTTTCAACGCCGGAGTTCCCTCGAACGACCGCACCTGCCCGTCGCTGACGGGGCTGCGCCGAACGACTGCGTAAAGCATGCCGGGCAGCTCCAGATCCAGCCCGAACAGCGGCTTCCCGCTGACAACCTGGCGCAAATCGACGTCGCTGTGGGATCGGCCGATGACCCGGAAGTCCCGCGGCGGCTTCAACGGCGGATCCGATGCAGGTTCGAGGCGGGCCGCATCCGCAGCGAGTTCGCCGTAGGTTGCCGTTCGCCCTGCGGCCGCATCGAGCACCCTGCCGTCAGCGGTCGTCAATGAAGCCATCGGGCACCGCCAACGCTGCGCGGCGGCCTGCATCAGCATTTGCCTGGCCGCTGCCCCGGCCTTGCGCAGCGCCTGGTAGTTGAGGCGGACACTGAGGCTGCCCCCCGAAAACTGCAAGTCCTGACCCGGCAGCCAGTCTGCCTGCCGCACGCTGACGGCGGCCAAACGAACGTCGAGTTCCTCCGCCAGAATCATTGGCAAGCTGGTCTTGACCCCCTGCCCCATTTCCGGGTTCTGCGCGTACAGGACGATCTCGCCGCTGGCGGCAATCCGGATCAGAGGGTGGAGCACGGCATCGTCGCCGGGGACGGTCGCTCCGGGGGCGGCGAGAGCGAGATCCGCGTAGCGCACCCCCAGCGTGAGCCCGGCGCCACCAATGACGCTTAGCCGCAGCAGCTTACGACGAGATATTCTAGGCATCGATTGCTCCCTGAAACCTGTCGCACGATAGCATGGTGCAAAAGCGCTGGGCGGGCGCTTGCGGCAATCGGAGCGTCTGGCGCGATAACTGCCGGTCCGTGCGGTTAACCCGCGGACGGAAGCGGGATGTTTCAGGAGCGTTTGTGCAGCCAACCGGGCAACAGTGACAGCGGTTCGAAATCGGCCTCTGCCTCTTTCATCGCGATTCCGCTTGCCCGCAACAGGACGGCCAGCCGCCCGTCGGAATAGGCTGCGAACAAGTCCATGGCCCCGCCGATGCATTCGCCGGCCACGAAGACCTGCGGTATCGTCGCGCTGCCCACACGCTCCTTGAGGATCGCCCGGATCTTGCCACCGCGGTCGCCTTCCTGGAAGGCGACAGAATCGAGATCGACAGCGCGGTACGGGACACCCAGCTTTGTGAACAATTTGCGCACCGACCAGCAGAATTCGCACCACTCGAGCGCAAACAGCACGACCGGCTGCCCGCTGTCGCTGATTACCTCGTCTACGAACGCCGCCGTTTCCGCATCCGCCACCGGTCCATCTTCGGCCGCTGGCGGCGGCGCCGGCCGGACGTCAAAGCGATAGCCGGGTGTCGAGCGGGAAATCTCCAGTTCCTCCGCCGACATTTCCTCTCCGACCTCGTCGAACAACGGCGTGGACAGATAGCGTTCACCGGTATCCGGCAACATGCACAGGATATGGCTGCCCGCCGCCGCCGACTTCGCGACCTGCATCGCACCGGCAAACGTGGCACCGCCGGAAATGCCGCAGAAGATACCTTCCTGGCGGGCCAGTTCACGCGTCAGCCGCAGGGCCTCGCCGCCGTCTACCGGCACGACCTTGTCGATAAAACCGGCGTCGATCGCATCGGCCGTCAACTTGGGTATGAAGTCCGGCGACCAGCCCTGCATCAGGTGCGGACGGAAAAACGGATGACTTGCGGCGGGTGTCCCGTCCGCCTTGCGGGTCTGGACGATGCCGCTGCCCAGCAATTGGGAGTTATCTGGCTCGCAGACGATGATTTTCGTCTGCGGGCTCTTGTTCCGCAAGACCCTGCTGACCCCTTTGAGGGTCCCGCCGGTACCGAACCCGGTCACGAAATAATCCAGCGGTTGCTCCCTGAAGGTTTCCAGGATCTCGATCGCAGTGGTGCGCGTATGCGCGTCCGCGTTGGCCTCGTTCTCGAATTGCCGCACCAGGAACCAGCCGTGTGCCTCGGCCAGCTCGAAGGCCTTGGCGAGCATGCCGCTGCCTTTCATTTCCGCTGGCGTCAGTACGACCTTTGCACCGAGAAAGCGCAGGATCTTCCGGCGTTCGATGCTGAAGCTCTCCGCCATTGTCAGGACCAGTGGATAGCCCTTGACCGCGCAGACCATGGCCAGCCCGATACCGGTGTTGCCACTGGTGGCTTCGATCACGGTCTGGCCGGGCTTGAGGGCGCCGCTGGCTTCGGCCGCCTCGATGGTGGACAGCGCCATGCGGTCCTTGACCGAGCCCATCGGGTTGAAGGCTTCTATCTTGACGAACAGGTTGACGTCTTCCGGCGCCAGAGTGTTGATCCGCACCACCGGCGTGCGTCCGATGGTGGCGAGAATGTTTTCAAGGTAAGTTTCGATGACCGGCTCCGATTATTGTATACATGCTACCTCAATCGATCAGGTGTTCCAATGCGCCGACAGGGCGAGCCGGCAACCGGTTGCCGGCCGCGACCGTCTGTTTAAAATAGGTCCAAATGCTCAATGCGTGCCGAGCGCCCTTCGGGCGGGTGGCAGGCGGATCATTAAGACAGAGGCGAAAGCGATGAACTTCAGTATTGCAAAACGACTGGCCATTCCGCTCCTGGTGGCACTGACGCCCACCGTTGTCCTGGCCGATTTCTCCAATTCACAGTTGCAAATCCATCCCCAATACCCAGGCAACGGCCCGTTTATCGTCGAAGTCAGCGGCACCTGGCCAAACGATTGCCACCCGGGCGAACAAAAGCCCGTGGTCGAGTCGTTTGACGGTCACAAGGTCGTCATCCGTTATGAAATCGTCGTGGTACACGTGACCTGCAACGACCGCGAAACCCCGTACCGGACCCTGGTCGACATGAGCGGCGCGGTCCGGGAAACCCCGCCGCTCGGCGACACGCTTGATATCGAAATTGATTATCAGGGCGCCATGCTGCAACGAACGGTTGACCTGGCATGCCCGCAAGAGGCGGGGTGCGAAAGTCTGGCGGCCAACCTGCAAAAGCCGGAGACTGGTCTCTACAACAGCCCGGAGCTGACGAATCAAGGGTTGCTGTTGGCGCGACAAGGCGCCGCTACCGGCATTTTTCCCCTGGTCTACGATGCATCCGGCGCAAACGCGTGGCTGTTCAGCGGCGGACAAATGGTGGAAAACACATTCTTCGCCGAAATCCTGCGACTCAGCGGAGGAGACTGTTTTGGCTGCCCTCCCACGGGCGCGCATCCCCAAATGCTGCCCGCGGGTTACATCAGCGTGCTCGCCGACCGCCCCGGGTCGCTGCTGGTGAAGGTCAATGACGGTTTGTTCACCGAATACAGGACGTCGGTCTTCGGCTTCGCCACCTTCCGGGTCGGCCCGGCAGGCGAACGGGAGCTGGTCGATCTCAGCGGCCGTTGGGCTATCAGCGAAAACCAGGGAACCAACCCGCCACTCGGCGATCTCACCGATTTTTTCCCGGGCGCGTTCGTTATCGAACTCGAAGACATCGTCAAGGCCAATGCAGACATCCAGCAGGACGGGCAAGTCAGTTACCTGGTCAGCGACCTCAGCGGCAATCCTTTAGGGCAAGCCGTATGCAAAGGACAAACCGATCCGACGAACAATACCAACGTGTGCGAGTACATTGACCCCACTGATGCTGCCCAAGCACTGTTTTTGTTTAAACAGGACGGGCCGTCCAGCATGACCATCGTCTACGGCCGACCCCTGGGTACCGAAGGCATCGAGCCGCGGGGCAAGGCGATACGGCTAAACTGATGTCACCGAGACGGCGACACAGCGCTTAAGGCTTGTGTCCACGATGTAATCAACTGGCTGGCAACCAGGTCTGTATGGTTCCAGATGTCTTCCGGAACCCGTACATGGCACGAAAACAGATCGGCTTTCAACGAACACGGATATTCCTGCTCGTCATCCTGTTGACCCATACATTCTCTGCAGTCGGTGACGGCTCATCACCGACGCTCCAAAGCGGCCCCGGAAAGGTCGCTCTGCTTGAACTCTACACGTCTCAGGGCTGTAGCAGTTGTCCGCCGGCAGACCGCTGGATGAGCGGGCTCGAGCGGAACCCGGGACTGTGGAAACAGTTTGTGCCAGTGGCTTTTCATGTCGACTATTGGGACTATATCGGGTGGCGCGACCCGTTTTCCCGGCACGCATTCAGCCTGCGGCAACGCCGCTATGCGAAAGAAGGCGGAATTCGTGTGGTGTACACGCCGGCGATGCTGATCAGCGGCAAGGAGTGGCGTAACTGGGCGCTGGGAGCCGAGCCGAGAGCGGAAGCTGCGTCCGCTGGCGTTCTGACCGTGAGACATGCTAACGAAAAACTTTTGGTCTCCTATGTTCCGGCCATTCAACCCCGTGCGAAACTGTTCGCAGATATCGCCCTGCTTGGCTTCGGTCTCGTATCGGACGTCACGGCGGGAGAAAACCGGGGACGGAAGCTGGTCAATGACTTCACGGTGCTGAAGCTGGAGCGCGCGACGCTGCGCCGCGGTCACGAATCTTTCGAAACGACCGTGAACGATTTCGACTTAAACGTGAATGCCAAGAGGTTCGCATTGGCTGTTTGGGTCCACCAATCGGGAAGTCAGAAGCCGCTGCAAGCCGTCGGCGGCTGGTACCGATGACGCCCGCAGACAGGCCACAGCCCGTCAACCAGGTTTCCCACTCGAGCGGCGAAACAGTTCAATATCGCGAATTTTTATTTTAAAAAAATTTAATACTCGCTTAACTCCACCTGCTGCATACTCGGCCCGGACCGAGCAGGATGCGCAGCAGATGAGCGAATTGCAAGACCTCCCCCAGGCCGTGGCAGGGCTGAGCCTGGAGCGGATCGATGAAGAAACGTGGTTGCACGAGTCCCCGTGCGGGCAATTTCACCTGCACCTCGTCGAAGCCGCCGCGCGCACGCGCGCAAGTGTCGAAAAGTACATCGCCGAGGGGTACGCCCGCGTTTTCGGCGCAAAGCTGAGCGGTTTCTACCCGTCCATCATCGTGCTGCATGACCAGCATGAGCGCCTGCTGGGCGCACTGGGTCTGCGTTCGGCGCAGCGCCAAAGCCTTTACCTCGAACGCTACCTGACCCGTCCCATCGAATGCATGATCGCGGACCACGTGGGTCCGACATGCCGCGCCAACATCGTGGAAGTGGGCAACCTCGCGCTCTCGTCGGTTGCCCAAACCTACTCGATTATCACGCTCATGGGTGAATGGCTGCAGCATTACAGCATCCACTGGGTGACGTTCTCGCTGACGCGTTCCCTGCGCCAGATGTTCAAACGCGCGGGTGTGCCAATCCACGACCTCGGCGCCGCGCAGCCGGAACTCGCCTGCGGCGACGGCAACGACTGGGGCCGCTACTACGAACATCAACCGCATGTCGTCGCAATACCCATCCGCGATGGCCTTGCGCGTTTCCGGGCGTCACGCAAGAAGTCGATCACCATCGCCTCGTGCGGCTGAACCCGTCGGCGTGAAGTCTTTACTCGAAGCCGTCGAGAGCCGGGGGTCGCGGCTGCTGTTACAGGGCGGCGCGCGCAACCTTGGTGCAGACGAGTTCTTGCGCGAGGTGCGGGACTGCGCGCGGCTGATGCGGAAATCCAACATCCGCTGCCTGGCCTTGCTGGCGGACAACGGTCCGGACTGGCTGGTAACCGACCTTGCGGCGCGCCTGGCCGGCGCCGTCCTGGTCCCGTTGCCCGCCTTTTTCACGCCGCGGCAGCTGCACCATGTGCTCGACGCCACCGCGGCGGATGCGCTCGCCACCGACGCCGCGCCGATTTCCGGATTTCGGCCGGCGGGCCGCCTGACGGGAAAGCTGTCGCTGGGCCTGCGACGTACCGGCGGTGCTGAAATACCCTCCGCTACCGCCAAGGTAACTTTTACCTCCGGCACCACGGCCGAACCGAAGGGTGTCTGCCTGTCGGAGTCGGCCCTCGACGCCGTGGCCGGATCGATCTGTACTGCCACTGACGCCGTATCCGTCCGACGTCACCTGTGCGTGCTGCCGCTCGCGGTCTTGCTGGAAAACGTCGCCGGTGTTTACGGCGCCCTCCTGGGTGGCGCCGAACTCGTCGTTCCCCCGCTGTACGAGTTGGGCTGGACAGGCAGTTCGTCGTTCGATGCCGCGCGCCTGCTCGAGTGCCTCGACAGGTATCGGCCACAAAGCATGATCCTGCTGCCCCAGCTTCTGAAAGCGCTCGTGGCCGAACTGAAAAGAAAAGGGAAATCGCTGGCCGGCCTGGAATTCGTCGCGGTCGGCGGCGCACGGATACCCGCCAGGCTCATCACGGCCGCCAGGACGCGCGGAGTACCCGTATACGAGGGCTACGGTCTCAGTGAATGCGGCTCGGTGGTCAGCCTGAATGTTCCGGGCGCGGACCTTCCGGGCAGTGTCGGCAAGCCGCTACCCGGGCGCAACGTGCGCATCGGTCCCCGTGGCCACATCGAAATCCGGCATCCCGGCTATCTCGGTTACCTGGGGTGCGGAGCCGGACCGCAATGGCTCGACACCGGGGATATCGGTCATTTCGATGCGAGCGGCTTTCTGCACATCGGCGGCAGGAGCAAAAACCTGCTGATCACGGCTTACGGACGCAACATATCACCGGAGTGGGTCGAATCCGAACTGCTTTGCGAACCCGGCGTCCTGCAGGCGATGGTCCTCGGCGACGCCTGGCCCGGGCTCGGCGCGCTGCTGGTTGCCAGCCCGGGCGCGGATATCGAATCCAGCGTCAGGCAATGCAATGCGCGACTGCCCGACTACGCGCGCGTCGCCGCCTGGCGCCGGGTCGAATACATGAGCGCGGAAAGTGGCTTGGCGACCGCGAACGGGCGTCTTCGGCGTGCGCGGGTCGCCGACTTGCATCGCGGCCAGGTCGATTCCATGCGGAAACAACTCGAAGGCCCTGAAGGCGGGCCTGTTCTCACGACACCATCCAATAATAAAGGACCGACATGCCATTCTACACAGAGTTGATCAATCGCGTCGCCGCGGAGCGGCGACAATTCCTGGCCATACCCATCATCGGGGAAGCACTGGAAGGGCGCATCGACACGGAAACCTATATCGCTTTCCTGCGGGAAGCCTATCACCACGTCAGGTACACAGTGCCACTGCTGATGGCCTGTGGCGCCCGCCTGCCCGAGCGACTGGAGTGGCTGCGCGAGGCCGTGGCCGACTATATCACCGAAGAGCGCGGTCACCAGGAATGGATACTGGACGACATCAGGGTATGCGGCGGCAACAGCGAAGCGGTTCGCGACGGTTTGCCGACCCAGGCCACGGACGTCATGATCGCCTACGCCTGGGACACCGTTCTGCGCCGCAACCCGGTCGGCTTTTTCGGCATGGTGCTGGTGTTGGAAGGCACCAGTGCGGCACTCGCGACCCGGGCCGCGCAGGCGCTGCAGAAGTCCACGGGGCTGCCCGACAACGGCTTCAAGTACCTCAGTTCGCATGGCTCTTTGGATCAGCAACACATGGAAAACTACAAGCGCCTGATGGACAACCTGGACGATCCGGCGGACAAGGAGGCCGTGGTTCTCACGGCGCGGGTCATGTATCGGCTCTACGGTGACATATTCCGGTCACTGTCCGCTGACCAGAACCAGGCAGCGGCATGAAGACGAAGAGCGCGAGCCATTCGCTCGCAGGGAAAATCATCGTGCTGACCGGCGCCTCCGGCGGCATCGGCCGGGTCATATCGAACCACCTGAGTGACGCCGGAGCCCGCGTACTCATGGTTGACATCGCGGTAGACAGCCTGCGGGAACTGGCCGCCGCCCTTGAGCAGAAATACGTCGTCGCCGACCTGCTCACCGAAGCGGACCGCGCAAGCGTCGCGCAACGTGTGACCGATGAATGGGGCAGGCTGGATGCCCTGGTGAATTGTGCCGGCATCAACGCTTTCGGCCTGCAGGACGCAATCAGTGACGAGCAGGTCCAGCGCGTGATCGCCGTCAACCTGACCGCGCCGATATTGCTGACCCGCAAACTGTTGCCGCTGCTGGAGAAGGGCCGATCGCCCGTTATCGTAAACCTGGGTTCCGTATTCGGCCATATCGGCTTCGCGGGGTTTTCGCTCTACAGCGCCAGCAAGTTCGGCCTGCACGGCTATACCGAGTCACTGCGAAGAGAACTGGCGGACACCCCCGTGCGTGTTGCCTGGGTCTCGCCGCGGGCGACGCGGACGGCGATGAACGCCGGGGCGGTCGACCAGCTCAACGAGGAACTGAAGGTCCGCTACGACCACCCCGAACGGGTCGCACGCGCCGTTTGTGCAGCCATAACAAAACCCCGAATCGACCGGGTACTGGGTTTTCCGGAAAAGTTCTTCGCCCGTCTCAACCAGTTGTTCCCGTCCCTCGTGGACCGCTCGCTGAAGACACAATTGCCGGTTATCAGGAAATACAGCCAAATCCAGAAGGAGCAACAAGCATGAAAATTTCAACCATTGGGCTAATCATTGCCACCGTCCTGCTATTCAACACCCAGGGTCGGGCCGCCATGAACGGCGACGTTCTCGCGCTGCAGAAGCGCTGGGCCGAGGTGCGCTACCAGTTGCCCGAAAAACAACGCAAAGATGCCTACAAGAGCCTGGCAAAGCAGGCGGACGGGGTTGTAACGGCGCAGCCGGACAGCGCGGAAGCCCATATTTGGAGCGGCATCATCTACTCCACCTGGGCCGGCGAATCAGGTCCCTTCGGCGCCATGAAGCGGGTCAAGCACGCCCGCAAGGAACTGGAGCGGGCTATCGCGATCGACCCCAATGCGATGGACGGGGCCGCCTACACGTCCCTCGGCTCCCTGCTCTACCAGATTCCGGGGATAATGGGCGGTGACGACGAACTGGCGGAGAAGAACCTGCGCAAGGGCCTAGAGATGAATCAAAAGGACATCGACGCAAATTATTTTTATGCCGCCTTCCTCGTCGACCAGAAGCGCTACCAAGAGGCCGAGAGCTATCTCAAAGCGGCCGCGGCCGCCCCTGCCCGTCCCGGCAGGGCCGTCGCGGACGCGGGTCGCAAACAGGAGATCGAGACGCTCGAGGCCAAGGTTCGAAGCAAACTCAAATAATCGACACGCCACCCTTCAGGCGGCCGGCAGGAAAGCGCGCCCTGCCGCCCGCCGTGACGTCTTTCCGACATCGATTCATCAGATCTTAAACAAAGCTGTCAGCCGCCTGACTTTGACTGCTGCGCCACCGCGTGGCACCAGACCCGCGTCGGCGAGGTCAATTCCATTTGCGGGCTGGTGCGTGAACAGACCGTCACGGATGCCGTGGGCGCAGAGCGCAAATTGTCAGGCTGCATTTATGCACATAAATGTAAGCGTTGGGGGGTTGACATCACCAATTGGAGACTATCTAATCGGGTTAATTAATGCACATCAAATGACTAATTAAGAACAGTAATCATTTCCAAAGTGAGAGGCACAATTTTA
>Ga0210064_1000874_pt1 | contig 13770 bp, 6 predicted proteins | sample Muzzi_CordC_D2_FD_185531 | JGI IMG/M metagenome (GOLD analysis project Ga0210064, IMG submission 185531) | Wetland microbial communities from San Francisco Bay, California, USA, that impact long-term carbon sequestration - Muzzi_CordC_D2 (SPAdes) | ecosystem: Environmental > Aquatic > Marine >...
AGAAGCAGACGTTGTGTCGGCGGCGATTCGAACCGCCAATGGGCGAGTCATCGCGGAGAGCGGCGATCATGCTGCCAACTGGGTTGACATTTCACCGGGTAAATCTTCGTCCACACACGTCCAGGTGCCTGTGTTCCAGGGAAAACGGCGCTGGGGTAACGTAGAGATTACCTTTCGAGATCTGAAGGGGAGCGGCTTACTGCTGGGTATCAGCCACTCACTCTTTCCCCTGATCATTTTCTTCACAATTGTCGGCTTTGCTGTCTATCTGTTTTTCATCAGGCGAACCTTGCGCGAACTCGATCCGCGTTCGGTAATTCCCGAGCGCGTCAAATCGGCTTTCAATGCCCTGGCCGAGGGCCTTGTCATCATGGACGAGAAAGAGCAGATCATCCTCGCCAACACCAGTTTTGTCGACAAGATCGAATCCTCGGACGATGCGCTGCTCGGCCGTAAGCTGTCTCGGTTGGCCTGGGCGGGTGAGAGCGAACAGAGAGAGCCGGAGCCTTTCCCGTGGCAAGTTACATTAGCCGCAAATGAGCGGCGCAAAGGCGTTGCCCTGAAGTACGAGAGCCGGCGTGCGGGTACGCATACCTTCATGGTGAATACGGCACCCATTACAGATGGCAAAGGCGCTGTGCGCGGCGTGCTTGCGACCTTTGATGACTTGACAGATCTGGAAAAGAAACAAGTTGAGCTCACGCATACGGTCTCCCAGCTGCAGAAATCGCGCAAGCAGCTACAGGATAAGACGGTCGAGCTCGAGTATCTGGCGACCCGGGATTCGCTGACCGGCTGTCTCAACCGGCGTGCCTTTTTTGAAAAGGCCGAGTTCCTGTTTCTGACGGCGACCCAGCATAATACCGAACTTACCTGCATAATGGTCGATATCGATCACTTCAAATCGATTAACGATCGCTACGGGCATGCGACCGGCGACAAGGTCATTCAGTTAGTGACAGCCGAACTCAGGTCCAATGCGCGCCCCGACGACCTGGTGGGGCGCTATGGGGGAGAGGAGTTCTGCATATTTCTGCCGGGTGTAAACTGCGTGGATGCTGTGGCAATTGCCGAGCGGCTCAGGATCCGGGTTAAAGGTGTCTCTCAGGGGCGCTTTACGGCTTCGGTACGAATTACCGCAAGTTTTGGTGTTGCCGCACTGACTGAGAATATCGGTAACCCGGGCGAACTTGTCAACTGTGCCGACAAGGCGCTTTATGTCGCCAAGGAAAGCGGGCGCAACCGCGTGATGGCCTGGGGGGGCGCCCAGGACACCGGCAAACACCAGGCTTCAGACCAGGAGCCAGGGCCAGAGGTCAGCGATAGCCAGGCCGGAGAAATCCCCCTGGTGGCTAACGCTGCGGCGCTTTCAGCCGGAAATGGTGGGCAGGAGAGCGAAGCGCGCGATCTCAAGCAGCTGCAAAGCAGGATCGCGGAGCTCGAAGAAGAGCTTGGCTATGCCCAGAGCAGCCTCACACAAAAAGACGGTCGGGATGCGCTCACCAATTTACCGAACCGGTTGCTGTTTTACGATCGGGTCAGTCAGGCGCTGGCGCAGGGTCAACGATACGACCGGACAGCAGTGATTATTGTGCTTGACATCGATATGTTTCAACGCATTAACGATGCGCTGGGATTTGTCGTCGGTGATCAGCTGCTGAAAAAGGCGGCCGAGCGGCTGGTGGAGGTTTTGAGGAACACGGATACCGTATCGCTGCTGGACGATCACTCAGCGGGTCCAACGGTGTCCCGCACCGGCGCCGACGAATTCGGCATCCTGCTGACGGATTTGAAAGACACCGATATGGTGACATGGATTGTCAAGCGCATTCTGGACAATCTGTCACAGCCCCTGGAAATCGATGGCCACGAGATATTTCTCACCTGCAGTGTGGGCATCAGTCTTTATCCACACGACGGTGATAACGCCGATGTGCTGATACAAAATGCGAACGCAGCGCGGTATAGCGCAAAACAGCATCTTAGCCGAAACAATTATGCGTTTTATTCCGCTGATCTCAACCAGTCGTCCTACAAACAACTGTGGTTTGAAAGTCAGCTGCATCATGCCCTGGAACAGGGTGAGCTGTCGCTCCACTACCAGCCCAAGATCAACTTGCGGACGGGCAGGGTGACCAGCATGGAGGCATTGATCCGCTGGAATAACCCGAAACTCGGCTTCGTGTCACCCGCCGACTTTATTTCTGTGGCAGAGCGTACCGGGCTGATCAACGAGATCGGAGAGTGGGTTGCCAGGACGGCCTGTCGTCAGGCCAGGCAGTGGGTGGATGCGGGTTTTGTCGACGTGGGTGTGGCGGTGAATCTGTCGGCATTGCAGTTCCGTCAGGAGGACCTCCACGAACGAATCATCTCGACAGTGGTAGACACCGGACTGAAAGCGGAGCTGCTGGAGGTGGAAATCACGGAAAGTGTTGTGATGGAAAACTATGACCTGGCACTCAGAACACTCGGGGAACTGCACAAAGCCGGTATCCATGTCGCCGTGGATGATTTCGGCACCGGTTACTCGTCGCTCGCGTATCTCAAATATCTGCCGCTCAACACCCTGAAAATTGATCGTTCCTTCCTAAGTGGTACGGTTCCCGACAAGCAGGACGAACTCATTATCACTGCGATTATCGCCATGGCCCACAGTATGGGGCTCGATGTGGTCGCGGAGGGTGTGGAGAACAATGCGCAGAAGGCCTTTCTTGCGGGGCTGGGATGCGACGAGGTGCAAGGTTATTTGCTGAGTAAGCCGGTTTCGGAAGACGCGGTGCTCGCGCTGCTGGAGAGGCATAACGGTGTGGATCTGCCCGCCAGCAGGGCCCGGGCCCGTATACCGGCGTAGCCCACCAGCCCCTCGAAGCGTCGACAGTTCATAGTCCGGGTCCGTGCCTCATTGCGCTCACTTAAGCGCTCGGTTGCCTTGCCCCGATCGAACCGCGTTGAATTCAGCCACTGAATACACGTAAATAAACGGCAAGAAATTGCCGTGGCTACTTACATGGCATTAGCTTGAGTAAGTGCCATTACGGGTCGGTGCCGTTAGCGCAGACGCCCGGTATGTTTTAGCGGGCTCGCAACAGAGGCTCCGACCACCATACACGCCTGCTTGTCGCGCGTCAGTTCGTCACAGATACTGCGGGCTGCCACCCTCGTCAAGGGTCCGCCCTGGACCCGATAGAAGGACACTCCGTTGACATCAGCAGGCTCTACAGTAAGCTGCAGATTGCCCAGGATTATGGGGTGCCGGGCCAGATACTGCTGCCACATCTGGCGGGCACGCACTTCACTGCGCATTGCCACGAGCTGAACCCGGAATCCAGCCAGGCGCTGGGTTCGCTCTGCCGGTTCCGCGACGGGTGACCCGGGTTCAGGTATGTGGGAGGCTGGCATCGATGGGCCCTTCAAGGATGGCAGATAGCTCACTGCGGCGAACAGCACAGCATCGGGTAGCGGATGATTGCGCCGCGAGGCGTCGTCTGTCTGACGGCGCGCCAGGGCGTCATTCCTCGCAGGGGCGGCACCGTCCCGCGCACCGTGAGCGATGAGCAGCTGCGCGACAGCGCTATGGTCATTTCGCTTTGCCCAACCGAGTGGCGTTACGCCGCTACGGGTCCGGCGACTGAGCTCCGCGCCGTGCACAATCAGCAGCTCTACGACGCCTGTGTGGCCACGGTAGGCGGCCTGGTGCAAGGGCGTATTGCCATCGTTGACTGCGGCATCGACATCAGCCCCGCTGGCGATGAGTTGCGCGACGATAGCCTCTTGACCATGAAACGCCGCCCAGTGCAGCGCTGTGTCGCCGTACAGCCCCCGTTCGTTCACAGCCGCACCGCTGGCGATGAGGCTGGCGACACGCGTAGCATGGTCTGCTCTGGAAGCATCCAGTAGCGGACCCGCTGCTGCGGGCATTATCCCCCAAAAGCCTAACAAAATGAGTCTTGAAAACCGTCCCATTCAGGCGCCAGATTGTTGCTGAGGAAAGGACTCTAACACTTAGCTAACCAAGTGAAAACACTGACTCGACAGAGACATATAGGATTTATCCCCTTCAGGCCCGACTTAACCTTAACACCGCCCCTCAGCGCGAATTGCCGCCACGGGCTACTGCAGGAAGATTTTTTACAGCGATTGGCTTAAGTGAGACAGAAGCGCCAGGGTTTCGAGGCGCAAGAGGGCGTGGTTTAGCAGTAGTCAGGGTAGGGGGGCGGAGACGGGGATAGTTCTTATACAGGGAACCCCTGCGCTGGCTAACGACGTTTGCGTCCGCCGGCTGCGGGAAAAATGAACCCCGCGAGCGGGGTTCTTTGGTCTGGTGCTGGCTGCGGATTTTGTCAGCCGGCCGGCGTGACGTTGGCAGCCTGCAGACCCTTGGGGCCTTTTTCCACGTCGAATGTGACCGACTGTCCTTCCATAAGAGTCTTGAAGCCGGCGCCCTGGATGGAGGAGTGATGCACGAACACATCGGCACTGCCATCAGACGGAGAGATAAAGCCGAAGCCTTTTGATTCGTTGAACCACTTAACGGTACCTGTCGTCATGTAAATCACCTTTAAAAAAATGAACACGCAATCAATTGCAGATCTCAAAAAGGTGAATTACAGGAGGTACCGGCATGGAGCTTCTGAGTAGACCTAGAGGACGTGCAACCAATTTTTAATGCAGGCGAGGACGTTACAAGACAGTAGTGTCGGATCGGTCAATCGCCTGACGCGCAACAGTATATACGAAAAACGTTGCATGACACCCTGTTTTTCACGGTGGTTGTGGGTGGCGAATTCCTATTGATACCCGGTTTTGCGCATAGTGGTTGAGGTTCACCGCTAACGAGCATTGGCGTATCTCCGTCCGGCGATTGATGAGCCCGGTTCCGGTTGTCGTATTGCCTGAAGTCCACGAGTTTACATTCAAGGTCCCGGGTATGAAACGCCGGGTTGCAATAGCCGTGTGGAACATTCGACACAACAACCACAGCGTCGACATCACCGCCATTTACATCGAAATATGGACCAGTGCCGCAGCGGCTGTCTCCCCACCGTCACCAGGCATTGGGCGGTAGCCGGAGCGCAGCTTGCGGTGCATCAGTAGCGGATAATGCGCTTAATGAATGTCGGTGATAATTACACGTATAACTACAATGAATAAATTCAGTGAAGACTGATAAAAATATATTAAGCTATTGATACAGAAATATTAAATACAAAATTGCCGGGCGTGCCCTGCAAGCCTAATGCAGTAAAAGTTTACACTTTTTCGGGGAGGCCGTGAATAATTGGCGGCAGATAGAAACTAACTTGTTGATCTATTTGGGGCAGAGCCTGGATGGCATAAATACTGCAAATCCCAGGATCATCATTGCTGATGAATAACATTACTACACGGCAATGCTACATAACTAACAAATAGTACAGCAGCAACTGATCCTTAGGGGGGGCGGTACCCATCTTCGGAACAAGATTAAAACCAATCGTCTGAACGATGGCAGCCGCAAGGCAAACGACTATCCTTCTGCCGTAAGACTTGGGTAAGCCTTGCGTAAGTTTAGTGTAAGGCATAAGGCTTGAGGGAATAGAAGTAGATAACAAAAAGGCAATACGTGGTTTTCCAACTCGGATGGGGATCGGGCACAGGGATAGTCAGTTACTTTAAGAAGGCGAGAGGAATATATCTGATGAAAAACATGATAAAAAAAATGATAAGTAACGCGCTGATCGGCGCGGTATCTATGCTGGCTGTGGCGGGGGTGGCTAATGCGGCGACGGTTAGTCTTACTCCAAACACCATTAATGTTGCCCCTGGTGATTCATTTTCGGTGGACATGGTCTTGGCTGATTTTCCCGCGTTCTTCTCGGGCGGCGTCGTTGTGGATTGGTCTGGACCACCGCCTGTTGGGATAACTCTGCTTGACTCAACCGCTAGTATCGGAGCACAGATTGAGGCTGCTGGCTTCGAAATAGGTTTCGCTAGCTTAAACGGAGCTGGCGATATACTGAATATTTCTATGAGTGGGTTCTTAAATGACCCGACTTTCCAAAACGGAACACTGCTGACGCTTAACTTTCTTGCAGATAATACGGAAAGCAATGGTGTTGCAAATCTGACTGCGAGGAACCTGGATCCCTTTATTGATAATTTAGCCAACCCAATCGATCCGCAGCCAACCTTTGTTGGTGCAAGCGTTACGGTTAGCGCAGTGCCGGTACCGGCTGCCGTGTGGCTGTTCGGCAGCGGCCTGCTGGGAATGGTCGGGGTGGCTCGTCGGCGGAGCTGGCAAGCAAACGTCCAGTCATAAAGTAACGCCTGAAAAAGCTTGATGAAGCCTCCCCCCGCACACTAACCTCGTGTTTCGCTGCGTCGTTGCGCGAGGTTTGGGGGGCGAGGGATCGACATTTCGAGGGATATACATATACCGATACGTGACTGGGTAAAATGGGCTTGGATTTATTAAGCTTGGTTACGGACACGCTGTCGGGGTACCAATAAACAGGGCCTTGCACGGAACTACCCAGGGAGGGCGCTTCATTTGCCATAGGCTGGAGGAGAGTGGATGAGCCCTATAACGCGTCTGTTAGTTATCTCTTTACTGTTGTTGTTTAAACTATCGGTGGAGGCGGCACCACGCGACGACGTACTGGTTATTGTCAACGACAACTCCATCGATTCACCACAGCTTGGCGCCTACTACGCCGAGCAGCGGGACATCGATCCGGCCAACATCGTGCACGTGCGTGTGCCCGACAGTTACTTCATCAACTGGGATGACTTCCGCCGCCTGCGCGAACAGCTGATTCACTTCATGCAGGTCAACACCCTGGACGATCCGGCGCTGACGCCGGTGATGTGCACGGATGGTGAGCCCCCCTATTACTGCCAGGCGTCCATGGATCAACTGCGTACTCACACGCGGATCCGCTACCTGGTAACGACCCGTGGCGTGCCGACGCGCATGACGGTGGATGGTTCCACGCTGATTACGCCAAATGCGCCGACCTCGGTCGACAATTATCTCAAGTACTGGCTGCTCAATTATTTTACGGATGACGTCCCATTCAGGTTTACCGAACGCGAGGCGGCCTTCGGGGACGGTCGCGGTATGCGGCCGGTGGAGCCGGCTGTGGATCGGGAACTGATCGTCGGCCGTATCGACGGACTGGACCTGGCTGCGGCCCGGGCACTGGTGGACCGGACCCTGGCGGCAGAACACCAGGGCATCTACGGCACCTGGTATGGGTCAAGCAAGTTTTTCCGCTGGCGGGATGCGAACACCGGGGCGGCGATCTACCCACGGTCGGACAGCACCCTGCTGGGCTGGCGCTACGCGCTGGGCCTGTGGGGCGAGGACCGCCCGGAGTGCATGGACTATCTGAATGTTTCCGGCAGACTTGCGGAGGGCAAAGCACCGGCGCACTGCCGGGTGCAGTTCAATGATGACAGCAATCCCGCCACTCAGACGTCCGAGAGGGTGTCGTACCCGGCGCCGGGCAACGCGGTTTCCCGGCAGCCCAATCCGGTCGATGCCCTGGTTTACCAGGGCTGGCTCGATGGGCAGCAAGCGGTTGGCGGTTTTGGCGCTTTGCTGAATTGGCGCAAGGACGAGCAGTGCACGGTGACCCTGTGTGCAGATGCCGCCGATCCGGCGGCCTGCCGGGCCGCCTCCACCGACAGCTTGCGCGAGCTCAACACCGACTGTGTCGGCGTGGCCAACGGCTTTGTGGGTTACAACCACCAGTCCTACCCGCTGTCGTACCTGGCCGTCTGGCCCACCGGCTGGAACACGACGGGAAGCGGTGATGTCGACCGGCTGGCGTTTCCCAAAGTGCGCACCGACAGCGGTTTCGACGACAGTTTCAGTCTCTGGTTTCGCAACACCGACCAGGTCGAGGAGCCGCGCTGTTACGCGTCCAGTGATTTTACACTAGCGCCGGATCAGCCCTGTGTGGATGCGCGTCGCCTGGTGCTGAGCCAGACAGTCCCGCTGGGAACCCGAACCCTGGACGTCAACAACCCGCCGACCTACCAGGTCAAGTTCCGTTACCGCTATAACGATCTCGACACACCTGTGACACTTAATCTGCGTTTCTCCGTGCGCGAAACCGGGGCCGGCAATGCCTGGATCGACTACGGCATCAGGGAAGTCGCCGTCATTAATAGAACCCGCACAAGCAGATGGCAGAGTGCGGACGTGGAGTTCCAGTTGGATCCTGCTTTGCATGCGGCAACGTCCTACGGTGCCATTAAGATCAGCATAGAGACGGCCGGTACCTTCAGTGGTGATCTGGGCATTGATGCGGTGAGCCTGCACGAAATCGACGAAGGCGTGGAACTGGCAATCAACGGGTCCTTTGCAGACGGTCACCGTCAGGTTGCGACCGGCGACCATGCAGCCACCTTTCTGAACCGGCTCAACGGGGTGGCCTTCTGGGGCAGTGTCAGCCATCACCAGTCGGCCGGCTGTGCCTTCTGCTTCAATGGTCTGGAGACGCTGGTCTACTTCCTGCGCGGCCTGCCGCTCGGCGATGCCGTCTGGTTCGATGCATCAAACAACAGCGGCATCCTGTATGGGGACCCGCTGTACTCACCGGTGGCGGTGCGCTTGACGCCGGTCAATGCCACAGACACCCTGAGCGGCGTCGTAGATCTGCACGGCAGCGCAGTGAACGGGCGTGACCCGGTCCAGACTGTGAGCTTCTACAGTGTCGATGTTTGTCCGGGTGAGGATTTTTTCAGTTGCGACCAGACACCCCTGGCCTGGCAAAGTACCGGCATCAGCGGGCAGGGGGGCATCGAAAACGCCCTGCTGGGGACTCTGGACACGACAGCGATGGATCCCGGCACTTATACGCTGCGTCTGACGTTAGCCAGCTTCTCCATGGCAAGCGGTCGCATTCAGCGGCTGCGTGACTACTACCCCGTTCACGTCGTTGCAGATGACCAGGACGGGGACGGCATCGCCGATGCCATGGACAATTGTACGCTGACACCGAATCCAGGTCAGCGCGATACCGACCGGGACGGTTATGGCAATGCCTGTGATGCAGACCTGAATAATGACGGCGTTGTAGATTCAGCAGACAGTGGTCTTTTCAGCGTGGTGGCTTTTACGGCAGTACCGGGTGTTGAACCCTTTACGCTTGCTGACCATGCTGACTTCGATGGTGACGGTAATGTTAACGGTTATGATAGTCTGATTTTCAGGCGTGTATATGAAGCAGCCCCGGGACCGTCATGTTGCGGGATTACGACGCCTTGAAATGAGTTATACGGTAAGCCTTCGCTTTGTGGGTTCCAGGAGGATGATTGATCGGTAATATGGGCTCCGGGTGTAAGCCGTGTGGTGTTGCTCGAGTATAAGTGTGGTAGGCGCGCGGCGCGCATTGTGGCGGAGCATCTTTGCGGGTGTTTGCCTGGCTATGACCTGCCTGCCTGCGCATGCACTGCGAGACGACATTCTGATTGTTGTCAACGATAACTCGATTGATTCACCGCAGGTGGGTGCCTATTACGCCGAGCAACGGGAAATCGAACCGGCCAACATCGTGCACGTGCGTGTGCCCGACAGTTACTTCATCAGCTGGGACGACTTTCGGCGCCTGCGCGACCAGCTGATCAGTTCCATGCAGCAAAATACCCTGGACGATCCGGCGCAGCCGGTGGCGTGCACGGATGGTGAGCCCCCCTATTACTGCCAGGCAGCGATGGAACAGCTGCGCACCCATACCCGGATCCGCTACCTGGTGACGACGCGTGGCGTGCCAACGCGCATGACGGTGGACGGTTCCACGCTGATTTCGCCAAATGCGCCGACCTCGGTCGACAACTATCTCAAGTACTGGTTGATCAATTATTTGACGAATGATGTTCAGCTAAGATTTACCGAGCGCGAGGTGGCCTTCGGTGACGGGCGCGGCATGCGGCCGGTGGAGCCGGCCGTGGCGGTCGAGCGCCAGGGCATCTACGGCACCTGGTACGGGTCAAGCAAATTTTTCCTCTGGCGGGATGCGGCCACGGGGGCGTCGATTTATCCGCCGTTGGCAAGTTCCCTGCAGGGATGGCGCTATGCGCTTGGCCCGTGGGGTGAAGACCGACCCGAGTGCGTCGACTATCTCAATTCTTCCGGTGCGCTGCCGGAGGGCAAGGCGCCGGCGCTCTGCCAGGTGCAGTTCAATGATGACTTCGACCCGGCGGTACAGACGATCCAGGGGATTACTTATCCGGCGCCGGGCAATGCGGCTTCCCGGGAGCCGAGGGTGGTGGATGCGCTGGGCTACCAGGGCTGGCTGGACGGGCAGGCGAGCGCGGACAGTTTTAACGCCCTGCTGAACTGGCGCAAGGATGATCAGTGCACGCTGACGCTGTGTGAAAATGCCGTCGATCCAGCGGCGTGCCGGGCGAACTCCAGCGATAGCCTTAAAGAGCTCAACACTGACTGTGTCGGTGTGGCCGACGGGTTCATGGGTTACAACCACCAGTCGTATCCCGTCTCCTATCTGGCCATCTGGCCCACCGGCTGGCGCGGTCCCGGCGGCGGCGATCAGGATCGACTGGCGTTTCCCGTGGTACGCACCGACGCCGGTGCTGACGACAACCACAGCCTGTGGTTTCGCAACTCTGACCAGGTGGCGGACCCGCGCTGTTATGCGTCCAGTGATTTCACGTTACCCCCAAATATGCCGTGCCCGGATGTGCGTCAGCTGCAGCTGGGCCAGAGCATCCGGTTCGGCAACACACCCTTTGATCCGAGCAACCCTCCCACTTACCAGATCAGCCTGCACTATCAGGGTCTCAACATCAGTCAGGTCACGCCGTTACGGGTTCACCTGCTGGTGCACGAAACCGGCGCCGATGCCACCCTGATCGATTACGGCTTCAAGACGCTGGCCACAGTGGCAGCGGGCGCGACCGGCGATCATGCGGCCACCTTTCTGAACCGGTTGAATGGTGTGGCCTTCTGGGGCAGTGTCAGTCATCACGAGTCGGGCGGATGTGCGTTCTGCTTTAACGGACTGGAGATGCTTACGTATTTCTTGCGTGGTCTGCCGCTGGGCGATGCTGTCTGGTTTAACGAATCCCATAACAGCGGGATTCTGTATGGCGATCCGTTGTACTCGCCGGTGGCGGTGCGGCTCAATCCGGTCAATGCGACGGACACCCTGAGCGGCGTCGTGGACCTGTTTGGCAGCACGGTGAACGGGCGCGATCCTGCCGCGGTCACGACGAGCTACCGCATCGATTTTTGTCCGGGTGACGATTTCTTTGTCTGCGACCAGTCGCCACAGGCCTGGCAGGGTACCGGCATCAGTGGATCGGGGGGCACGGAAAACGCCCTTCTGGGTAGCGTGGATACCACAACGGTGCCAGCCGGTACCTTATACCTTGCGCCTGAGTGTGACCAGCGTGCATACGGCTACCGGTCGCAGCCAGACCTTCAACGACTATTACCCGGTCGAGGTGCAGGCCATATCGCTGTCACCGGCCGATCCCGCGCCTGAGCCCCCATCAGCTGATCCCGCGCCTGAGCCGTCGCCGGTAACCAGTTCCACGTCAACGACGGGTGGCGGAGGAGGTGGATGTGTGTTGCGACCGCGTGCCGACAATCGGGGCGAGGAGGGGGACTGGTCATTAATACTGCTGTGCTTATTGCTGATGGGTCGAACCGCGAATGGCTTACACTGTCGGATGTCGCGCCAAGGCCGGTGAATAACCGGGCTGCTGCCCATAACGGGTGGCAGCTTAAACGGGGGGAACGGGAGAATTCGCCAGCTGGCAACCGATTGGCGCCAGCGAGTGATTATGCCTGAAGATTTTGTTTGCGCCGTCTTGCCAGGAGTACAACGAGTCCCGAACCGAACAGTGCAAGGGTGGGTGGCAGCGGCACAGCCGTGATGTTGTCGATACCCAGGGTGGCGCTGACCGGGAGACCAGTCCAGTCCGGATCGGCACTGTTGAGCAGGCGCAACTCAACTACATTTCCCAGCGCCGCCATGACGTCGTTCCCGGTAATACCGGAGCGTCCGCTGACGGGCACCAGATCGTCAGGTGCCAGGGAGAATACGACGCGGGTCCAGTCACTGCCACTTTCCAGGGGTACGCTGGTGTTTGTTGCAAATAGCCCTCCGACCAGCGCGCTGATTCCGCCCTCGAGTGCAAGTCGTAAATTCAGGGTTTCTGTGGAACTGAAATTTTTCAGATCCATGGCAATGGCAGTAATCCCCACGCCTGGATAGTCGCCAGTCCACTGTGCCTGGTTAAAGAGAGTCAGTCTGCCACCTGCGACTGTCGTGTTGTCTGATATAACTTCAAGGTAGCTGTCACCCGTACCGGCAGGTCCGCCGGTAGCGATGTTCGTCATGTGGGTGCCTGTGACGTCTGGGTTGCCCATGGCCCAGCCCTGCAATGTGGTGTCGCTGAATGTGTCGATCCGGGTCGTGCTGACACCGGCAGCCAGGCCGGACTGCAAAAGTAACAGTCCAAAAAAGTATACCTGCGCGCGTGAGCGTGAAATGTGGATGCTGTAGCTGTTTGTTAACATGTTTCATCCTCCACTCAATTGGTCCTGAGTGAACTGTTGGCATGTCTTGCACAGCGTCTGCCGGTATTGCGGGGAACATGCATACCCTGCGGTTATCGTTTGTATAACCCTTATTGAGTTAAGGAACCACTTAGCTCATGGCATTTATCGCCATTGCGAATGCAGCGAAACACTCTTTTTAAAATCTCGCTAAGTGGATGCGATTACAACATCCGGAAATTTCCTTCAATGCACATGATGGCTGTGCCCAGTTTTGTCACTGTTATCCGTTATCTGCTCAGCGGGGGCTCCCGACACATGCTTTGACACATTGTCAATAAAGTCCAGTAGATCATGAGCGTCCTGGTCGGACAGCCTCAGATTCGGCATCGGTACCTTGTTGTACTTCTCGAACAGCGCCGTAGCCAGTGGGTCTTTTTCCTTCAGCATCGCATCGGGCACCATAATCCAGCGAACCAGCCAGTCACGGTCCCGGTTGTTGACGATGTTGAGCAGATCGGGTCCCGCCTTGTCGCCCTGACCGATGGTATGGCAGGCCGTGCAGCGAGTCAGGAAGAGATCTTCTCCCGGGCGGGATGCAGCATGCTTGGTGGCTTCCGCGTAGTCGGGCTTTCCCATCGATGCGAGTAGCGAACGTGTCTGCAGACGTCCCAGCAGTACGGCGACCAGTGACTCGGGTACATCGAAGGGTGTTCGTTTCACCCAGCGTCCGGTCGCCTCGTTGCCCACAATGAAGTTGATGTTGTGGTCGCTGAACTCCTTCTCATCGGTATTGAGCATGCCCAGTTTTTTGCGGATCAGATCGATATCCTTTTTCTTGCCAGTGAGGAACTGCCAGCCCGGGCCGACATTGAACTTCTTCATGTAGGCCTTGAGCGCCTCCGGCGTGTCACGGTCCGGATCGATGCTGATGGAATACATGTAGACATTCTTGCCGGCATGATCCCCCAGCTGTTTCTGGACCTCACGCAGTTTCGCTGTCTCCAGCGGACAGGAATCCGGGCAGCTGGTGAACATGAAATTGATGGTGACGACCTTGCCCTTGATGACGTCGTCATAGAAATGCAGTGTCTCACCGTCCTGGTTAATCAGGGGCACATTGGGGTAGGTCCTCCCCTTCGCGCCTGCGACAGCCGAACCGTGGCAAAGCAGCAGGGCGCCGGTCAACAGAAGGCTGGTGGCGATTGCGCGCCAGGGGCTTGCATTATTCATTCGGGTACAACTCATAACAAAAC
>Ga0210064_1000875_pt1 | contig 13760 bp, 12 predicted proteins | sample Muzzi_CordC_D2_FD_185531 | JGI IMG/M metagenome (GOLD analysis project Ga0210064, IMG submission 185531) | Wetland microbial communities from San Francisco Bay, California, USA, that impact long-term carbon sequestration - Muzzi_CordC_D2 (SPAdes) | ecosystem: Environmental > Aquatic > Marine >...
GCCAGGGTGAAAGCCACGGTGGGGTTTTTCTGCTCGACCTCGAGCGGCAGCGAGCGGCGCTGACCATCGACTGGGATACCGCCGATATCGACTGGCAGGGGCGGGGGTGGGACCGCGGGCTGCGCGGGATCGCCTTTGACGGTGAACGCGTCTTCATTGCCGCCAGCGACGAGCTGTTCGAGTACACGCCTGAATTCGAGCAGGTGGCGTCTTACCGTTCGCCATTTCTGAAGCACTGCCATGAAATCGCGCGCTATGAGCGGCGCCTGTTCCTGACCTCCACCGCCCATGACGCGATCCTGGGTTTCGACCTCGACAACAGCCGCTTTTCATGGGGGCTGCATATCGCCCCGCAGGCGGACGAGTTCGTCGCCGTACCATTCAACCCCACGGGCTCAAGCGGGCCGCCTCCGCAAAACAAGCTGCACCTGAACAACGTCCACTGCGATGCGAAAGGCATGTTCATCAGCGGTCTCAAAACCGCCGGGCTGCTTTACTACGACGGGCGCAGGATCACCACCTGGGTCAACCTGCCGGAGGGCTGCCACAACGCCCGGCCGTGGCGCGGCGGGGTATTGTTCAACGACAGCGAAGCGAACGCGGTCCGCTGGGTGACCCGCGAAACCAACCACGTCTTCCAGGTGCCGCGCTACCCGGATGAGCTCCTTTCGCACACCGACATGGACGACTCGCGTATCGCCCGGCAGTCGTTTGCGCGGGGGCTTTGCACCATCGGCGATTCGGTGATCGCGGCCGGCTCCTCGCCTTCAACGATTACGTTGCACGATGTCGAGAGCATGCAAACGACGCAGAGCATCAACCTGTCGATGGACATACGCAATGCCATCCACGGCCTCGAGGTCTGGCCATACGCGCTTGGTGAATAAAGCCGGCTAGTCCGGGCAATTGATCGGCTCGTACTTGCTGTACCGCGGCAGGGCCGGCTGCAGCACTTCGATCAATTCCCCGAGGTGGTCTTGGTAGTGACGCCAACGGTTGACCGATTTCCGGTAGACGGGCTGCCTGACCTGTTCGGAGCTGGCCGTTCTTACCGGCCGCTCGGTTTCGTGGAAGTTGACGCAGGCTTCCTCGAACGGCAGTTCGCAGTAATCGAGCAGGCGCCGCACCTGGTTTTCGAAATCGGTCACGACTTCTTCATACTGCACCGTCAGGCAACGTCCCGGCAGCACCTCGTGCCAGTGGTCCATCATGCGCTCGTACTGCAGGAAGTATTCGCCGATATCGGTCAGGTCGTAGGTAAAGTTCTGGCCGCGGGCAAACAGTTGCCGGTAGCAACTGAGACAGGAATCCAGCGGGTAGCGTCGCGCGTCGATGATTTTTGAATTGGGCAGGATCAGGTGCAAAAAGCCGACAGTGGGAAAGTTGTTGGGCATCTTGTCGATAAAGATGGGCCTGCCCTCGGTGCGGTGAATGCGTGCAAAGTCGAGGTAGTCCTGGCCCAGTCTCTTGAAATGCTCTTCACGCAGTTCCAGCACCGCTTCCGGATAGTTGACACCGTCCGCCCGGTTGCGGTTCAGGGACGCGGTCACCAGGCCGGCGTAAGGCAACTCGGAAGTGCCTTCGACCTGGCTGTGGCTGGCCAGGATCTGTTCGATCAGCGTTGAGCCCGAACGCGGCAACCCGATGACGAATATCGGTTCGTTCGACGGATGGCCCAGGCCGGTGTTACTGGCCAGGAAGTCGCGGTTGAAGACTTCGACGATCCTGTCGTGTACGGTCTCGGTGCGCACCGGGTCATAATTCTCCAGCACACGCTGACGCCGGTTGCCCTCGTCGTAGTAGTCCCAGGCCTGTTCAAAGTTTTCACGGTCCTCAAAGGCCTTCGCCAGCGCAAACAGGAGGTTTACCAGCGAAGTTTCGCTGAGCGCCCGCCCGGCGTCGTCGCGGTCGGCGATGAGCGATTCCATTTGCCGAATGTCCTCGTCGGTCAGCTTGTACGTCTTGAGGTTGGCCAGGCTCCACCAGGTCTCGCCGTTCTGAGGCAATTGCCGGATACAGTCGCGGTAGGCCTCGATGGCCTCGGCCTGCCTGCCGACGGTTTTCAGCATGTGTCCCAGGCCCAGCATCGCGCCCGCATGCCTGGGCTGCAACTCGAGTACCTTCTGGTACATTTCGACGGCATCGTAGGTCCTCGCCGCCAGCGACAGGCACGAAGCCATCAGGTAACGGGCCGGAACATTGTCCGGTTCCAGCCTGATGACTTTATCGAACTGCTCCATGGCCTCTTCCAGGCGGTTCTGTTCCTTGAGCGCGCGCCCCAGGTCGAGCTGCGCCACGACGAAATCCGGGGCATTGGCCGTGGCTCGGCGGAACAGGCGCTCGGCCTCGTAAATACGCTCGTTCTGCATCGCCACCGTTCCGAGCAGCCGCACGGCGTCGACGTTTCCGGGGTTGTCGCGCAGTATCTCCCGGTACAGCCGTTCCGCTTCGGCCAGCCGCCCCGCATGCTGATGTTCCGCTGCCTGCGCCAGCTTCTTGCGTTCCGGGTTCAGTTCGAACGAGCGCTCGAAGGCCGCATCGGCCTCCGTGCCCATGCGCAGTATGGACAGCGCCTTGCCCAGGTTGAAATGCGCCATTTCGAGTTCCGGATCGAGCCGTGTCGCGGTCTTCAGTACGCGCGCGGCCTCGCCGGCTTCGCCCTTGAGTAACAATAGCTGGCCGAGATCCTCGTGCGGCTTGGCGAACGTGGGTGCGAGCCGGATGGCCCGGCGCAGGTATTTCTCGGCCTCGGGCAGTTTCTTGCTTTTCAGCAGGATGGCGCCGAGCAGGGCGACCATGTTGATGTCGTCGGCATTGCGCTCGACGGCGGCGCGGCAGAGTGCTTCGGCCTCATCGATGCGGCCGGTATTGATCAGTGTGATGGCTTCATTGAGCGCACTTTTCGAAGCGAACGACCCCGTCATGAGCAGCGTTTCTCCCAGTACCGATTTCGCGATCTGCGGTGTGCCACGTTATTCGTATACAAGACCGATTGCAACAGCGCACGCGTCCATTCCCCGAAGTGCATTTGCCCGTTGGCTTGGGGCTGAAGATCTTGCTGGCGCGCGGTTTTGATCGACAGGAGGAGTGCGTGTATCCTCTGTCAGATAAAGGTCGGTTCGAGCGACCCGGGCAACGGCAGGCGCAAATGCACCTGTCGACCTGTCAATTCAAATAATAATCACGCTAATCGAGCGAGGGAAGTGTCGTGGCAAGGGTAAGTGAACGCTGTGTATTGAGTTGCAGCGACTGTGAATTCCAGTCCAAGGCATTTCAGAGTCTGACGCCCGAACAGGTAAAAAAGGTGTCCGATAACCGCTCCGAGGTCGCTTTCAAGCAGGGCCAGTTGCTGTTCAAAGAAGGGATGTTCGTTTCGCAAGTCTTTTACATCCGAACGGGCTTCGTGAAGATCTTTCGCGAAAGTGACGACGAGCTGGCGGTCATGAGCATTGCCGGACCAGGTTCGTTTGTCGGCATCCAGGCATTGTTCGGCGTCGACGCATTTCCTTTTTCCGCCATGGCACTGACGGACACCGAGGCCTGCCTCAAAGAAATCGATGTGTTCAGGTCACTTGTCCTGGAAAACGCCAGCTTCGCCGCGGAGATCATCGAGGTGTTGGGCGCCGAGTTGAACGACATGTATGGGCGATTGCGCCGGTATGCCACAAAGGACATTCATACCCGCTTCGCTCGGCTCCTCATATTCATGCGAATGACCATGTACGCAAGCAACCCGTTCCAAATCACAATTTCACGCAAGGACATGGCCGACATCATTCACACGTCGCCGGAAAGCATTTCCCGATTGATCAGTGAATTCAGACATGAAAATGTCATCAGCAGCAATGGTCAAAATATGGAAATACTGGATGAGCATAGGCTCGCCGCGATGGCTTCGAAATAGACATTTCTTCGTGTTCTTTTTCTTCCCGACGGGATAGCGTTTTTTGTTCCGCAGGAGATTTTTAGCCGCGTAAGCCACGGCCCGGCGCGGCTTGAACGAACGGTGCAGGCAGGCCTGGCCCACGCTGAGACCGCCAGGTCCCGCGGGACCGGGTATCCACGCTCGATACCGGCTTCTAAAGCCAGTCCTTGATCCGATAATAGAGCATGCCCAGCGCCACCATCTGCTTGCTCAAGGCGTGCGCCCCGGGAACGATGACCGGCTCGATACCGGCGAACATGTCGAACCGTTCCAGGGTCCCGCCGACCGCGTCGGCCACGATCTGCCCCGCGAGATGGGTGACATTGACACCGTGACCGGAATAGCCCTGGGAATAGATCACGTTGGAAGCGATCCTCCCCATCAGCGGAACGCGGTTGAGCGTCACGCCGATGGTTCCGCCCCAGGCATAATCGATGCGGATGCCGGCCAGACGGGGATAAATGCGCAGCATTTTCGGCGTCAGCTTTTGCCGGATCGCCCGCGGGTCGTTGCCGAAGTAATTGCAGCGCCCGCCGAACAGCAGGCGTTTGTCGGCGCTGAGACGGAAATACTCGAGTACGAAATTCGGGTCGCAAACGGCGAGGTCGCGGGGATTGATGGCGTCCGCCAGTTCCACAGACAGCGGTTCGGTGGCGACGATGAAGCTGTTGACCGGGAACATCGTGCCGCGCAATGCGGGCTCGATGAAATGGTAGGCGTTGCCGGCGATGACGACCATGTCGGCACTGACCGAGCCCGCGGCGGTGACGACGCGGGGTCTTGGCCCGTGCTCGATTTTCAGTACCGGGGAACGCTCGTGGATGGTTGTGCCCCGGGAGACGGCCGCGCGCGCCTCGCCGAGACACAGGTTCAATGGGTGCAGGTGCCCATTGCCCATGTTCAGAAGGGCGCCGACATACGCTGTCGTACCGATCGCGGCAGCCGTTTCCTCGTGATCCAGCATCCTGTTCTCATAAGGGAAGCCGTGTCGCTGCAGGCGCTCCCACTCCACCCGCTGGTCCCGCAAATGACGCGGCTTGATTGCGACGTCGAGGTAGCCCCACTTGAGATCGCAATCGATCGCGTAGGTGCGGACGCGTTCGCGGATGATGTCATGACCGGCCCAGCGCATTTCCCACACGATCGTTTCGCCGTCGCTGCCGAGTCGCGCCGCTACCTTCTCCTCGCCCGATATGCCGCCGATGATCTGGCCGCCGTTGCGGCCGGAGGCGCCCCAGCCGACCTTATTGGCTTCGAGTACGCGCACGTCGTAACCGCGCTCGGCCAGGTGCAGCGCCGTCGAGATGCCGGTAAAGCCGGCGCCGATCACGCAGACGTCAGCCGAGCGGTCCCCCCGCAGCGGCGCATAATCGTTCCCGGGGCTTGCGGTGGCTACGTAATAGGAGCCGGTGTGGGGTTGCGGGGGGTCCGGCGTGTGGCTGTATGATTCTCGAGACATTCTTTGTGACCGGCATTGGCCCTTGGTATGCCGACGATACAGCCTTCTAACGTGGTGTTGCAAAACAAGTCCGTCCGGGCGGTTGCCCGCGGGAATATAATGACCGCCCGTGCGTATATAGAGCGGGCACAATGAAAAACCGCGGGATGCGACAGCAACTGTTACAACTTGGAAACGGGGCACATGCGCTGGCGACACAGATGCTCGGCAGCGCCGACGAGGCGGCCGACGCGGTACAGGACGCCTTCGTCAGGGCGCTGAAAGCCCCGGGTTCCTACGACGCTGCCCGGGGACCGCTCAGGGTGTGGTTCCTGTGCCTGGTCCGCAACCGCTGCATCGACCTGCTTCGCCGCAGGCACCCCGGTGTCGTGGATGTGGACCGACTGCGGGACCCCGGCATGGGCCCCGAGCAATGGCTCGAGCGCCAGCAGCGTGACGCAGGGCTGCAACGGGCATTGGCCGGACTGTCGGTGGCGCAGCGGCAGATCATCACGCTGCGGGATTACCTGGATCTGAGCTACGCCGAAATCGCAGGTATCCTCGACATTGCGCCCGGTACCGTGATGTCGAGGCTGCACCGGGCGCGGCTCGCGTTGAAGGAGGCGTTTACACGTAATGGCGAGACAGACACGAATGCCGCATCGGCACGTTGACGAGCAACTGTCGGGATTCCTCGACGGTGAATTGACGCAGCAGCAGCGCCAGCGGGTCAGGTTGCATTGCGAAGAATGTGCCGAGTGCCGGCACAAGTTGGACGATCTCAGGGTGCTGCGCGAACGCGTTGGGCGGGCGTGCCTGAGCGATATGGGCGAAGACGAGTGGAGGGAAACAATGAATGACATCACGGTAAGGACCAGCCGGTCTATCGGCTGGTTGTTATTCGTCGCCGGTCTGCTGGCCGCCAGCGGGGTCGGGCTGTACCATTTTGTCGCCGACGCCGGCACGCCGGCGTGGGTGAAAATCATCCTGGTCTGTGTTTACGGCGGCCTGGCGATACTGCTGTTTTCGGTGTTGCGGCAGAGACTGATCGAACGCAAGACGGACAGATACAAAGACGTGGAGATTTGAGATGCTGATAGTGACTTCTGAAACGGTGGCCAATCACCGAGTCGTGCGGACGCTGGGACTGGTGCGCGGCAATACCGTGCGGGCACGGCATGTGGGCAAGGACATCCTGGCCGGTCTGCGCAATATCGTGGGCGGGGAAATCCACGAATACGCCAAGCTGCTGGCCGAGAGCCGTGAGCAAACCCTGGACCGCATGGCTGCGGAGGCCGAGAGCCTGGGCGCCAACGCCATCGTCGCCACCCGCTTTACGACTTCGGTCATGATGGGTGGGGCGGCGGAACTGCTCGCGGTCGGCACCGCGGTGGTTATCGAACCGGAATAAAGCCGGGCAAAACGTTGCCGGCAGGCCTGGAGCCCGTCCTTCGCAGGGGTGGGCCCCGGTTCGTTTCCAAGACCCGGAATCCCCCCCAAAAAAAAGCTGGCCCGCGTGGCGGGTCAATCCTCATGACATAGGTCAAAAGAAGCCCAAATATCGCAGCAGCAGGGAAAAAAATAAGGTTAAATACTGTTTATACACATATATTTTCCGACCTGCCACGGGTGGAAATCTGCATGACAGTCATGAGGAACAGCCTGAAATTCAAGGTCGGGTTTTACCTCAGCATCGCGCTGACGGTTGCCGTTTTTGTTTTCACGTTAATGATCGTCAGCCATAACCGCGAGGCGCTGCTGAACCAGGCCGTCAAGCACAGCGCGCAGTTATCCGGTGTGCTGATCAAGAGCACCCGTTTTGCGATGCTGCAGAATCAGCCCTCGCACGTCAGCAAGATCATCCAGGACGTCGGCGCCCAGCCGGATATCGAGAAGGTCAGGATTCTCAGCAAGAGCGGTGAGATCATTTATTCATCCAGGAGCGACGAAATCGGCAAGCAGGTCGATCAGAAAGCCGAGGCCTGTACCGCTTGTCACGAGGATAAGAACAGGCGCCAGTTCGGATCGCTCACCGGCAGACCGAGGTTTTTCACGGATGCCAACGGCAAACGGGTGCTGGGCAGCACCGCGGTCATCCAGAACGAGCCGAGCTGCTCCAGCAGCGCCTGTCACGTGCATCCCGCGGACCAGCCCGTGCTGGGTGTACTGGACATCATTTACCCCCTCAGCACGATCGACAAGACGATGCGTTCCGATACGATGACCGTGATCGGCTTTTCGTTGGGGTTCATCGTCCTGGCGGGGCTTTTGGTGAGTTATCTGATCAACCGCATGATCTACCTGCCGCTGCGTGACCTGGAAGACGGTGCAGCCAGGCTTGCGGCGGGCGACCTGGAGCACCCCATCCCGATTCGCAGGGCGGACGAGTTCGGCCAGCTTGCGGATTCGTTCAACAGCATGATCGGTGCGTTGCGCAAGTCGCGGGTCGAGTTGCAGAACTGGGGCCGTACGCTCGAGCGCAAGGTCGAGGAAGCCCGCCAGGAACTGGAGGTCGCGCATGCCGAGACCGCGCGTAGCGAGAAACTGGCTTCCATCGGTCTGCTCGCCGCCGGCATCGCGCATGAACTGAACAACCCGTTGACCGGGGTGTTGACGTTCTCGCACCTGGTCAGAAAGAGCCTGCCGGATGACAGCCCCCAGGCCGAAGACCTCGACCTGGTCATACAGGAGACCAAGCGCTGCGCGGCGATCATCCGGCGCCTGCTCGATTTCGCCAGGAAAAAAACACCGGAAAAGACCTTTTCCGATGTCAACGCGCTGGTCAGGCAAACCACGCAGCTGATCTCACAGTCGGCCCAGGCCAACGACATTGAAATCGAACTCGACCTGGATGAGGATTTGCCCACGATCTGGATCGACGAGGACCTGATTTCGCAGGTGATCATGAACCTGCTGGTAAACGCCCAGCACGCCATTAGCGGCAAGGGCAGCATCACCGTCCGCACGCGCGTGCAAAACCGGTTGAGAAAGGTCGCCAAGGGCGCGCGGGAAGTACCGATGGTGGAGATATCGGTAACCGATACGGGATGTGGCATTCCGCAGGCGGATTTGCAGCGCATCTTCGATCCGTTTTTTACCACCAAGGGCGTCGGCAAGGGCACCGGGCTGGGCCTGTCCGTGAGTCATGGCAGCGTCGAGGCGCACGGCGGCGAGATCGAGGTTGAGAGCACACAGGGCAAGGGTACGGTTTTCAGGGTCTACCTGCCGGTCAATGTAACGGACGAGACCAACGACGGGAGCGAGCAATGAAGCGGCGCATTCTGATTGTCGATGATGAAGAGATCGTCATAAGAAGTTGCCAGAGGATACTGGGCACGGAGTCCTATGCCATCGATTCGGCGGGCAATGGTCTGGAAGCGCTGGAAAAACTCGGCGAAAAAGACTACGACATGCTGATCCTCGATGTAAAAATGCCGAAAATGAACGGTATCGAGGTTTTGCAGCGGGTCAAGGAAACATACCCCGATATCGACGTGATCATGATCACCGGCCTGAACCAGATCGAAGTTGCCGTCCAGGCAATGAAACTGGGCGCCTTCGACTACTTGCCCAAGCCGTTCGATCCGGAAGAACTGGAAATGGTCGTTTCCAGGGCCTTCGAGCGCCGCCAGTTGCTGCAGGAGAACCTGAACCTGAAAAGCGAGGTCAGCGCCCGCTACAGCTTTGAGAATATCATCGGCTCCAGCCCGTCGATGCAGAACGTCTACCGGCTGGTCGCGCGCTGCGCGCCCACCAACAGCACCGTCTTGCTGCGGGGCGAGAGCGGTACCGGCAAGGAGCTGATCGCCAGGGCCATCCATTACAACAGCCTGCGCAAGGACGGGCCCTTCGTCACGGTCGATTGCTGCTCGCTCAGCGAGAACCTGCTCGAGAGCGAACTGTTCGGTCACAGCAAGGGTTCGTTCACCGGCGCCATTGCCAATAAGAAGGGGTTGCTGGAAGTGGCGGACGGCGGCACGCTGTTTCTCGATGAGATCGGCAATATCTCATTGTCCACGCAGGCGAAGCTGCTGCGTTTCATCGAGGAGAGAGAGTTCAAGGCGGTGGGCGATACGCGCACACGGACCGTCAACATCCGTCTTATCACCGCGACCAACAAGGACCTGGAGGCGATGGTCGCCGACGGCCGATTCCGCGATGACTTCTACTACCGTATCAACGTGTTCCCGATCGAAGTGCCGCCGCTGCGCGACCGCAGGGACGACATCCCCGCTCTGGCCTTCCATTTCCTGAACCTGTACAGCAAGGAAATGGACCGCGAGGTCAAGGAGTTTTCCAGCCGTGCCTTGAACCTGCTGATGAGCCACGACTGGCCCGGCAACGTGAGAGAGCTCGAAAACGTCGTGCACCGCGCCGTCATCCTCGCCAGTGACGAGGTCATACGCGAGGCCCACCTGGTAAACATCCTGGAAATGCTGCCGCAGGTCGACCTCGGCGTACCGCAGACCAGTGACGAACTCAAACAAGCAAAAAAGGCGGTGCGTCAGAAATCGGTCGAGAATATCGAGAAACTGTTTGTTCTCAACGCCCTGAAGCGCAACAACTGGAACGTGACCGAGAGTGCGCTGGATACCGGCATGCAACGCAGCAATCTGCAAGCGATGATGAAAAAGTACGGCATCCATGTGCGCGGCACTGGCGGCGAACAAAAAGAAGGAGGTCCAGGGGAGGATCCTGGAACCTCCTAAGCCCAACAACCGTGTGACGGCGCGTTGAGCGGGCGCCGTCCGTCTCAGTCCGCCTGCGGGTCTTCGGGCTCCTCGTAACCGGTGAACATCTCCTTGAAGTGGGTCGACGGCCTCTTGCCGAGCATCCCCATGTATGCGTGCACCAGGATGAAGAAGACAAAAACGATGAATATCAGTACGTGGATCGTGTCGATGACGCGGATGCCGCCGAACACATCGATCCACTGCTGGAAGCGTTTAACGTCCCACATCATCAGGCCCGTGGCAAACTGCACCGGGACCACCAGTAGCATGATGATCTGGTACGAAATGCTCTGCATCGGGTTGAACTTGTCATACGGGCGGACATGGTGCGGGCTGCGTTCGCCCTTGAATATGCCGTAACCGTAATAGCGTGCCTGCTTCCAGGCCCGTTCGAAGAACTTGCGCACGTCGAGTTCAGGGTGATAGACCTTGATGCGGTCCGACGTCAGGTAGTAACCCAGCCAGACGAAGTAGTTGGCGATGACGGCAAAACCGACCCAGTTGTGCAGTTTGACCGCCGCCTCGAAGCTCATCGCGTTGAACAGCTCCATATACCGCAACTGGACGCCGGTCAGGATCAGCAGCACGAAGCCGAGGGCGTTGATCCAGTGCCAGACGCGCACCGGCAACGGGTTGATATAGAGCTCGTCCTGTTCGCGCGTCTTGCGGCGTTTGGCGAAGTAACCGTTATCTGCATATATTGTTGACATTACTTGTCTCCCTTGTCCCGGTGTTTCCTGATGATCCTGCCTGCCGTGAAATGACCGACCGGAACCGCGAGGCCGCCGATCAGCGCGAACACCAGCAGGTGATCCAACAGCTTGATGCGGGTGCCGCCGAGGGCATAGAAACCACCGACGGATTCCACGGACTCAACCGAGTTCAGCGTTGCCTTGTCAGCCTTGTAGTGCCGATCCCGGCCATCCGGCTGCCGGATCGATATCATCACGTTCTGGAATGGCTGGGCGCCGGCGCGGTGGCAGCTGGTGCAGTCCCTGACCGCGCTCATGCTGCTGGCGAGACGATGCGCCTCGGGACCTGAACTCACTTCCAGCCGGCCCCGTAGCGTGACCTCGGTAGACTGGCCTCGCTTTTTGCTTTCCCGGACCAGGCTCCAGAGTTCCGCCGAATCCAGGCTCTTGCCGCTCCCTTCCAACTGCAGCAGGCGTTGCTGAACGAGGTTGGTGTCGCCTTCCTTGCCGGCGGTTTTAACCGCGCCACTGAGCAGTTCGAAGTCAACCCGGCGTTCGGACGCGGGGGCGTGGCAGGCCACGCAGGCAACAACTTCGAGGTGCAGACCGGCGTTGGGCAGCCACTTGTCGTGCTTGCGGGCCACGCCATCGTGGCAGCCGGTGCACGTTGAGCGGAGGTGACCGTTGGACGCCAGCGCAGTGACCGCATGTGCCGTGTGGCAATCGGCGCAAATCGGCGCCTGGATATGCGCGGCGCGGATCACGTTGCCGTTCTTTCTCGCCAGGCCATGCACGCTGCCGCTGTATGCCTCGTAGATGTCGGCGTGGCATTTCTTGCAGGGCAGACCCGTTACCGGCTCGTACACCGCCATCGATTCTACCGCGTGGGCGCTGTGGCAGTCCGTGCACACGGGCGCCTTGTCGTCACCCTCGGCGACGAGGGACGCGTGTATGCTGGTTTTGTACTGCGTGTACTTTTCCTCGTGACAATCGCGGCAAACGCCGTTCATTTCCAGCGAGAAACCTCGCCGGCTGGCAATGGATATATTGGTGCTCTTTGAAGGGTGCCTGATATTGGCGATGGCCGTGTGGCAACTGACGCAGCTTATTCCGCCATGCGCGGAATGGTTGTAATCCTCAGCGGCGACCTCGAGCGGCAGTTTTTCGCCGTCCTCGAGTGCTTTGAACCTGGGTCTCGAGTGACAAGCCAGGCATTTCTTGTTCGCTTTCCGGGCCGCCGCGGCCGTTGCGCTGTCGGCGTCCGGTTCCGGTGTCGACCGAGCCGCCACGGCCGCAAAGCCCGCAGCCTGTGCCGCGGGCAGTTCGCACAACAGGCCACCTGCGAGCGCGGACAATACGAGCAGGCAGGCGGCCATAGACCGGCCGCTCCGTTTGTTTGTCGGTGAGCCTGCTATTTTGTTCCAAACCACCATTTCAAATCTCCTCCTGTGTGTGGTATCGCCGTCGGGGCCGGGGCCCGTCTGGAACCCCGGCTCTATGGGTGTGTGCGGCCGCTCATTGGGGCTGGTGCTTCTTCAGCCAGGCCTCGCGACCCAGTTTGGCGAACATGTAGAATCCGACAAACGGAACCGCGATCACGTAACCCAGGGCGATGAAGGGCGCGGCGAAAAACAGGCCGATGTTCTTGGCGACGGTGGCCGCGGTCCTTTCCCGTTCGGCGGCCGCTGCCGGTTCGGCTTCGGCTTCCGTATGCTCCGCGACTTCGGCCGGCGTGGCTTCCAGTGCCTGTTCGACACGTTCACCTTCGCTTACCGCCTTGCGTGTAACGCTCTCGATGATCTCCGGGGTCAACGGTTTGTGAACAAACCCGTTGGCGCCGAGGATGGAGGCCCGCGCCTCGTTGTCCGGCGTGCCGTAGCCGGTGATCACGACCACCGGTGTCCACGGGCACCGGGCCTTGATGCGCTCGGTCACTTCGAGACCGTCCATGCCCGGCATCCTGATATCGGTGAAAACGACATCAAAGTCCTTGTGATCGATGGTATCCAGTGCTTCCTCGCCATTGAGGACGGTACTGACTTCGTATCCCTTGTCGGAGAGGACCCGGTCGAAACTGCGACCAACCACTGCATCATCGTCGATGACCAGTACTTGTAATTTGTTGTTCATGATTGTCTCCTTCAGTGTCAATGTGTGCGTTCGTCATGCAGGGCCCAGCGCTTCTGGGTCATGGCGTCATTTGCCGCCTTGACCAGTTCGTTGGGATCCAACGGTTTTGCCAGGTAATTGCATGCCCCCAGCCTGACCGCCTGCTTCGCGGACTCGATGCTGGGGTAACCCGTAATAACGACGACCTCGATGTCCGGCCAGCGTGTCTTGATGGTCTTGAGGACTTCCATACCGTCCTGGCCGGGCATGCGAAGATCGAGAAGAACGACATCGAACGGATGCCGTTCCATAACGCGTATCGCCTCTTTGCCGTCGCCGGCCAGCGTCGTCGTGTACGTGGTTCCGGCGAGGCTGCGGAGATGGGCGAGGCGTACCACCTCCTCATCGTCTACGATCAGGATGTTGACTCTTTCATTCATGCTCCACCTCGGTCTTGTTGTCTCACCCTCTATAATGCAATTGTCGTGCCAGCGGCGGACGGGTCGGTCGATGGCTCTGAAAACACATTTAAAGTCAAACAGATAGGACGGCCTTGCGGGGCTTCGTCAGTGGTTCATGAGTGGCGCCCGAGGGCGCTGGAGTATATATTTCTTTTTGTCCGGACCGGGGCTGGACGATCCTTATGGACGAATATCAACAAGTTAGATCGGTTTTGGGGGTGTATATTTATTTTGTACAGGAAGGTGGCCAGGACGGGGCGTCGGGAGTTATATACCGGCCCGGAGTGTGCGTCTACTGAAAAAACACCCATTATTCAGTAATGTACGAATTGCTTTCGTTCGCACGCCGGCATTGCGCCGCTGTATTCGCCTGGCTAATATTTTGTAAATATTTGCCCGGCA
>Ga0210064_1000876_pt1 | contig 13728 bp, 11 predicted proteins | sample Muzzi_CordC_D2_FD_185531 | JGI IMG/M metagenome (GOLD analysis project Ga0210064, IMG submission 185531) | Wetland microbial communities from San Francisco Bay, California, USA, that impact long-term carbon sequestration - Muzzi_CordC_D2 (SPAdes) | ecosystem: Environmental > Aquatic > Marine >...
GCGAGGAATTGATCTCACCCAGATACAGCAGGTGCCGCTGCAACACACGTCCACCGGGCAGGCGCCGATTCTCGACGATGCTCCAGTACCGGTGCACCTTGCCATCTTTCCGCCGTGTCGTCGCGCGCACCAAAGAAAACAAGCAAGGTCTTCACTACAGCCGCTTTTCAGGGCTTATCCACAGACCACCCGCTGATTCTCAAGGAAATTATTTTTCGACACCCTCGATTTCGAGGGCGAATCCGCTAAGTTGGGTTAGGGCAACGCAGGACGCAGTTGCCGAGGAGGTAGATAACGCATGAAGCAGTTATCGAGGAACGAAGTGACGAAACAATCTGTAAGCAGTCGATTCACGGGTTATGAGATTGCTTCGCTGACCGCTTCCGGCATGGCCCAGGCCAGTCTCTCGACCGCTTCGCGGTCTCACCTTCTCCATGCCTCCCGCGGCACTTGTCCATCTCTGTACATCGTGCTCGCAATGACGGGATACATGGATAAATCAGGGCTTCCAAAGCACCCATTTGTCACTTTTCCGTGTTTTCCCGCGGATTCCGTGGCCATAATAGCCGTCATCAGCATGTTTAAAATGCACGTTCCGCATCAGAATCTTGCCGTCGACCACTGCGCCCAGTTAATCCCGTTCATGCTGTCCTGCATTTTTTCCATGGATTCCAGCAGGCTCTTGAGGCTGCCCAGCAGGGCATAAAGGTTCTGCGCACCGGTATCATCAACAGCAGTTACCCGGCCGTGCTGCAATTCGTCCAGGTGCTGTTGCATGTCCTGTGACAATTCCGGCTGCCTGCGCCAGGCATCTATCAGGTCATCGGCAGGCTCCAGCCGTGCCCATTTGTTGAATATGTCGTGAACACGCCGGCGCCAGTCACCCTGCAGTGGCTGAATGGCCTGCAGCAGTTCGGGCGATTCGCAGGCTGCAGTGTTGTAGCTGGATTCCAGTGCCAGCAGCCGGTTGCGCAGTGAGTACAGGTTATGTGCAAGGTCCCGGACCCGGTCCTCGCTGTTGGCTGGAAATTGTTGATAGTCGAGACCCTTCATGACGCCCTGCAGTTGTGCCGGCAGCGGCAGCACCCTGTTTTCAAACAGGCGTTTTCTGTATATGCGTGACGCAGTCGCCTGTCTTGTTGCCGGTACCGTATAGGCAAAGGCAATCCGCGCGCAGCCCTGGAAAAATCGCCGCAAGGTCCGCAACATGATTTTTTCCGCATGCATGGGGCTCAACAGGCGGTGCACCAGTACCACGATGCTGACGCCAATCAGCATGACCAGGCCACCGGTCACCAGCAGGATGAATGAATAAATCTGGTCATTGGTGACGTTGGCCATGTTGACGAACATCATCAGTGGCCCGAGTTTCAGCACGGGCGAGCGGCTGCCGAGAAAGCCGAATACAAATGTGTACACAAAGATCAATGCGAGGATGGCGAATCCGGAATCCAGTGAGGGCATAAGCAGCAGGTAGACCGGGGCGACGACGATGAACATGCTGAGCAGGAGTACCAGCAGCAGGCCCAGCAGGTTGATCGGCGACATCACCATCACCAGGCCAAAGGCGGTGGCCATCATGGGCATGGCCGGTCCCCCGGGTGGCTGGACATGGATCCAGAAACTCCAGGCAGCGATCCAGCACAGTGCCGGGAACAGTGCCTTCAGCAGGCGCTCGGGGTTCCAGCGCGTAGGTCGGAACGGCTCTGACTTGTGTGCGTTGCTGTGGAGAAGGGCAGCAGGGTCAAGTCCGGCCAACACCCGCAGGGTCTGCAGCAGTTCCCGACTGGTGCGGTCGAGCGCTTTCAGCTGGCCGACAAAGTTCAGCAGTGCCGCGTGCTGCAGGTGGGAAAGACCGGTCTCAGCCACAGTGTCGATGTCCAGCGGCAGTTCCGTCAACAGGATGGTGTCGCTGCCTTCCAGTGCGCTGTCGGGTGCCTGCTGCGCCCGCCATAATGCTGTGCCGCGGGCGAGCCGTGCTTCCAGTGTGGCAAGCGCGCTGTCGAGTCCGGGAAGCAGCTTGCCGAGGTCGAGTTTCCGGCAGTCTGCAATACTTTCCCGCCACAGTTCCTGGGCACTGCCAAAGGCCCGCAGGTCGACCCGCAGCAATTCCCAGCTTTTTTTATTGCGGCGTACCGCAGCGGTATCGGCATAGGCGGCATCCAGCGTCGCCAGCAGGGTCTGGTAGGTGCCTGCCAGTTGCATGCGCAGTTCCGAGGCGTCATCTTCCGGTGCCGGTGCCGGTGCCGGTGCCGGCGCCTGCAACTGCAGACGGTACATTCCGAAGAGCTTGTGCATACCATCCCACAAGTCCTGTCCCTGTTGCTGCAGGGCCTGCCTCGAGGTCCTGGGCCACAACAACACGCTCACCAGGGTGAAAATGATGACGCCTGCCGCGGTTTCCAGAAACCGGGTGGTGGCAAAGTGGAATGCCGTGTCCACTTTCATGTAACTGGATGACCATACCGCGACTGCGATAAAGCCGGCGTTGAACCAGGTATCTCCCTGGCGGCTGGTCTGCATGAAATAGCCGATGACGACCAGGTACGCGCTGACGCCCAGCAGCATGCCGGTCGAGGTCTGGGCGAACCAGGACAACAGCACGAAGCCGGCCAGCGCGCCAAGGCCGGTGCCGGCAACGCGCATCACCCCCTTGTTCAGGCTGGCACCGGTGGTGGAGAGGCTGACGACGATGATTGCCAGGGCACCGAATTTTGGCAGGTCCCAGTTCATCCACAGGGCCAGCCAGTAGAACAGCGTCATGCTGAGCGCCAGCTTGAACGCCTCCTGCAACTGGACCTGTCGGGCCACAACAGCTGTCTGTTCAGCCACGCGGAGAAAGCCCTATTCCGTGGTGATGAAGACCGAGGCCGTGGTGCCGACACGCAACTCCACGTCTTCGGGTATCCGGGTAAGCCGGATGCGAACCGGGATGCGCTGGGCCAGGCGGATCCAGTCGAAGGTCGGATTGATGGTGGGCAGCAGGTCCGCGTCCGACTGACCGTCCTGCTGGGATATGCCCCAGCCTGTGCTTTCCACGATACCGTCCAGTGGCTGGTCCGGATAGGTCATCAGCTTGATTACAGTCTTGTTCCCGGGGCGCACATTGCGAATCTGGGTTTCCTTGAAGAAGCCGTACACCCAGAAGCTGTTGCTGTCGATCAGGGCCAGTGCCGGCTGGTTGGCCACGGTCTGCGTGCCATAGCGCAGTTTCAGGTTCGTGACATAGCCATCCACCGGCGCGCGCACTTCCGTGAACTCGAGATCAAGCTGGGTGGCATGCAGGTTTGCCTCTGCGACTTCGACGTCGGCATTTGATACCAGCAGGTTGTTTTCCTTTCTGACCAGGGACTGTTCGGAGATCGCGCCCTTGTCGCGGGTGTGCAGGTCGCGCGCGCGTGTGGCCTGGTCGAGTGACACCAGGGCGGAGGCTTGTGCCTGCTTCAGCTTGGCCTCGGCCTGCTCGACGGCAAGCGCGTAGGTGCGGGGATCGATTTTGAACAGCAGGTCACCCTTGTGGACAAGCTGGTTGTCGCTGATGGGCAGCTCGACAATCGGACCGCTGATCCTGGGCGTGATCTTGACTACCTGTGCACGGACATGGCCATCCCGGGTCCAGGGATGAAACAGGTATTCCTCGAACATCACGCTCAGGGTGTACCCGGCAACGGCAATCGCGCCCAGGGTGACAAGATAGCGCAGGTAACGGGTAATGCCTTGTTGCATGTTCAGGTACCTATATCGGGATGATGAAAAGTCCCACCAGGCGTGTGCATATCACTGCCAGTGCGACAAAGAACAGGGGCGGGTGCCAGATGAAGCGGGTCAGATTCAGCCGGTTCAGCAGTCGGGCAAGCAGGCCTGCGAGCAGTACGCCCAGCAGGATGGCGAACAGCACGGGTGGAAAGTAAATTCCGCCGATGGCGATCTCGCCGGGTATATTCGCAGGGTTCATGACGTCGCTATATCTGTGTGCCGGTGCATGCCATTACCAGTCCGGAGCCGGCCAGCGGTCTGCATCCGGATCCAGCACCGGAACAGTGTCGTCACGGATATCAAGCAGTTTGCCCCAGTCTGTCCGCTCGCGCATTTTTCGCTGTACATCCTCCGGAACGAACGGCATGTCCGTGCGGGTTTCCCAGCCGCCGCCAAGCGCCTTGTAGAGGGCAATCAGGTTGATGGCGATATTACCGCGCACCTGGGCGTAGGCATCCTGCTGTGAGGCCAGCGAGCGGTTGCTGTCGAGCACACTCTGGTAGAGGCTGACGCCCTCGGTGTATTGCAGCATGGACAGTTCGGATGATCGCTTGGCTGCCGCCGCGCTTTCCCCGCGATAGACTGCCTCCGCCCTGGAATTCATGAAGCCGCTGATGGCATCCTCGACCTCGCCGGCCGCGACCAGCACGGTGTTTTCGTAGTTGGTGAGCAGTTGCTCGAGGCGCGCATCCTGGACGCGCACCTGGTTCTGCAGCCTGCCGTAGTTGAGGATCTTCCAGTTGAAAGCAGGTCCGGTGGAGAACGCGAAGCTGTTGGCATCGAACAGGTCGCCGAGGCTGTCCTGCCCGGCGTTGTTGACGTTCCAGCCGAAGGAGCCGAACAGGGAAAAAGCCGGCAACAGCTCCGCACTGGCGACACCGACCTGGGCCGACTGGGCGGCAGCCTGCAGTTCGGCCTGGCGAATATCCGGACGCCGGCGCAGCAACTCCGCAGGGATGCCGGCTGCCACTTCGGTCGGCGCCGTCGGGATCTCGCTGCCACTGTCCAGCATGTCCGCAAGGTCCTGTGGCGGCATGCCCATGAGGATGCTCAACGCATGGCGAAACCTGTCCAGCGAGATCTGCAGACTGGGGACCGTTGCCTGGGTATTACGCAGCTGGGTGGTGGCCTGCTGCATGTCCAGCTCGGTAACCGAACCGGTCTCGTACTGGTTGGTCGTCAGTTCGAGTGACCGCTGCTGGATGGCGATGTTCTCGCGCGCCAGCCGGATGCGCTCCTCCAGTGTCCTGATCTGGACGTAGTTCCTGGCCACTTCCGCGGTCAGGGTAACCAGGACGTCATCGTAGCCGGCAACGCTGGCGAGCAGGCTGGCGTCGGCGGATTCCAGGCTGCGGCGGAATTTCCCCCAGAAATCGAGTTCCCATGCGACATCAAAGCCGGTGCCTGCCTGGCTGAAGTACTTGTCGGTAAGCGGTGTTTCCTTGCCGCGGTTGTAGCTGTAGTTCCCTGACACTGTCTGGCTTTGCGGATAGAGTTTGCCAGTCACAATGCCGAGCTGGGCGCGCGTCTCGAGTACCCTGAGGCCGGCAATCTGCAGTGTGAGGTTCTGGCTGCGTGCGGTTTCTACCAGGGTATTCAGTACCGGGTCCTGGAACACCTGCCACCATTGGCTGTAGTCATCCTGCTGCTGCTCAGAAACTCCGGTGCCATCGTCATTCCACTGTTGCGGCAGGTCGGCTTGCGGCGGCTCGAAATCGGGGCCAATTACCGTGCAGCCGCCAGACAGAATAGAGCCGACAAGCAAGATTGCCCATGCGATTCCCGGCCTGCTGCTGTAGGCGTTGTTAACCTGTCTCATGCGTGTGTCTGTTGTTGTCACTGCCGACGCTTGGCCGTGCAGTTGCAGGGCCGATATATCGATGCGTATGCATGCCGGGCTGCATTTCATTATTTTTCCCGGCGCATTATAGTACGTTTCTGTCCTGCGGGTCAGGAGATATGCCCTGGTATGTAGATCGTGGCTGTTTACCGCTGGCTTGCATCAGCCTTCATGGCATGACCATTTCTTCGCGCACTTTACTTCAGTTGCAGCAGGCCTGGCGGTAAGCCCCTGGATATTTCCCGAGGGTATTTCACTGTGGCGGAATCAATAGCGACGAGGAGCGAGAATGAACAATATGCCCGAGACAGCAGATGACAGCGTCTTTCAGCGTCGCGCCATGGAGGCGGCGATCCGGATCGGACTGGTCGTGCTGCTGGTGCTGTGGTGTTTCAATATTGTCCGGCCTTTTATCATGCCGGTCCTCTGGGGGGGCATTATCGCGGTTGCGATCTATCCGCTGTTTGTGAAATTCAGTTCCGTGCTCGGGGGGAGCCGGAAAACGGCCGCAACGCTGCTGACGCTGTTTGCACTGGCGCTGCTGATCACGCCGACGGTGATGCTGACGGATTCGGCCATTGAAAACTCGCACCATATCGCACAGCAGTTGCGCGAGGGTAACCTCGGTATCCCGCCCCCGCCGGAGAGGGTGCAGTCCTGGCCGCTGGTCGGGAAGAAGCTTTACAGCACATGGGACCTGGCAGCAACCAACCTGGGCGGAGCCATCGGCAGGTACAGGGAACAGCTGGCCGGGCTCGGGAAATGGCTGCTGTCCGCTGCGGCCGACGCTGGCATGACCGTGTTGGAGTTTGTGATATCCATCATCATTGCCGGGGTGCTGCTGGTCTATGCAAGGAGCAGCTGCCGGGGAGTCGAGACGGTTGCTGCCAGGCTCATGGGGGCCGAGCACGGCAGGGAGTTTGCCGAAATGGCGGGCGCAACCATCCGCAGCGTTGCCCAGGGCGTCCTGGGGGTTGCCGTGATACAGTCGATTCTCGCCGGCATCGGCATGCTCGTAATCGGGGTACCCTATGCCGGCATCTGGACCCTGCTGGTGCTGCTGCTGGCCATCCTCCAGTTGCCCTCGATTCTTGTGCTCGGGCCGATCATGTTCTATGTCTTTTCGGTCGAGGCCACGGTCCCTGCGGTGCTCTTCATTATCTGGGGCCTGATGGTCGGGTTCAGCGACAATGTCCTGAAGCCGCTGCTGCTCGGGCGCGGTCTGGATATACCCATGCTGGTGATCCTGCTGGGCGCTATCGGCGGCATGATCTACTCCGGTCTGGTCGGGCTGTTTGTCGGGGCGGTTGTGCTGGCGGTCGGTTACCGCCTGTTCACGGCATGGCTGGGCCAGGGCCCACAGCTGCAACCGGATACGGACGGGGGAGCGCCCGCGGACTGATCTGCGGCGGGCACAGTCAGGTTGGGGCACGCTGATTGCCGGTTTCAGTAAACAGCCGCCGCAGGGCGGCGGCGGTCCGGCTGTATCGATCCCGGAGGGTTATTCTCCTGCAGACTCTTCCGCAATCTCCTCGTCCTGCTTCAGCCATGCGATGAACAGGGTGTATCCCAGCACCATGACCACTGCGCCGACAAACAGGCCGATGATTCCGTAATGCAGCATGCCGCCGATGGCGCCGATGAAAATAACCGCCATCGGTGCATTGACGCCCTTGGCTAGCAGGATCGGTTTCAAGACATTGTTGAGAAGACCCACCGCAATATTCCAGACCAGGAAAGCGATCGCTGCGCCGGTGCCGGCCGCGGAGAAGGCATAGATCGAAAGCGGTATCAGAATGATCAGAATATCGATCTGCACAATGGCCAGTATCAGGCAGATAAAGGCCAGCACACCGGCAGCGGGTACACCCATAACGACAAAACCCAGGCCCGCGAGCAGTGTTTGGATGATGGCGATCCCGAGGATGCCGGTAACCACACTCTTTACCGTTGCCTGCGAGAGTTCCGTCATCTCGGCGCCCCGGCTGCCCGCAAGCCGGGTAAATACCGACTCAATAGCATGTCTGGCGCCCGTGGCTGAAACCAGGAAGACACCCGCCAGAATGATGGAAAAAATGAACAGCAGCAGGCTGCCCCCGGCTCCGGCGGCCCTGGCGAGGAACCACCCGGCGTATTTCTTCACTTCGGCATCATGCTCAACCAGTACGGCTTTCAGGTCTTGTGAAGCCTCCAGCCACAAGGCTTCGACCTTTTTGCCGATCAAGGGCCAGTCCCCGACACTCTCTGGTGGTGGCGGGATCTGTAAACTGTTATTTTCAATCTGCGTCGTCAGCGTCTGGACATTCTTCATCAGTGCATTGGAGAGAATGGCGCTGGGTGTGATCAGGATGCCCAGCAAGGCAAGGGTGACCAGGGTCGAAGTCCAGCCCGCGCTCAGCCCGGTTTTGTCTTTCAGCCACTGATACAGGGGATAGACGCCGATTGCGATGATGCCTGCCCAGACAATGGGTCCAATAAAGGGTGCGGCAATTTGATAACACCAGAGCACCAGGAGTGTGATCAAGCCGATCTGGATTGCGGTTTCTATCAGCTCTTTACGTGGTGTCGTCATGATTCATTTCCCCGTCCTGTTGTGCCGGTTTTGTATTGCCGGTCCTGGCGCGACAGCACCGTATAATTAGTGTCATCGAGTTCCCGTTGCCCCATTGCCCTGGCGTTGCGCCAGCTTAGGCAAACACAAGCAAACGGGGATGCCTGGTCGACGGGAAGGAGCATAACTTGCCTGTTTCGCCTGAATCAACCTGGCAGGTGGACACGACGCCTCTCGTCTCAGGCTGATTGTCCGTGTTTTTTCGCCTGTTGCCGATGTCAGGCCAGGTGCGGTCCGGGTTCAGCCCAGCTGCTTGCTGATTTCGGTGTACAGCAGCAGGCCGAAGACCAGTACCGAGAGCATCAGGATGAAGTTCGTTGCCGTGCCGTTTTTCATTCCGTCCAGCCAGTCGCGCCGGTTGTTCATGTAGAGCAGCAGCGCGGCGAGCAGCGGCATGAAGAAGGCGCCGGCAACGGTATAGATGATCACCAGCCAGACCGGTTTTCCAGCCAGCAGCAACAGCATGGGCGGCAGAGCCAGATACAGCAGATAACCCCGATAGGCGCGCGAGCGCGTGTCGACGCTGACCTGTGTTCCCGGTGCTGCGTTGAACTGACCAACGAAATCGGCGAACAGGTAGGGGACACCTTGCCAGACGCCCAGCATGGAACTGAAGACCGCGCTCCAGAACCCGGCGAGGAAGCACCACTTGCCGGTCGGGCCGACGACTTCTGCCAGCCTGTCGGCGAGGCCAAGCACCATGGTCGGGCCGCTGACGACTTCCGGTTGCACGCCGGCTGCGATGATCATGATGGCAATACCGAAGACGCCGGTCAGGAGATAGGCAACGCCGAGGTCGAGCCTGGCGCGGTGCAGGTCCGCGCTGCTGTTCCAGTTACGCTCCCTGATCCAGTAGCCGTAGCACAGCAGCGTGACACTGCCGCCGACACCGCCGATGACGCTCATCACGAACACGGCAGATCCTTTGGGGATTGCCGGCGCGAGCAGGCCCCGGGCAATGTCCGGCAGGCCTGGGGACACCCAGGCTGCACAGATCAGCACGACCACCAGCATCAGCGCCATGAACAGTTTCATGATCTTTTCCAGCAGGGCATAACGCCCCCTGATGACCAGAATCAGGGCTGCCAGCGAGTGCAGCATCCCCCAGTGTGCAACACTGACTCCCGGGTACAGGGCATGCGCCGCAAGACCGGTTCCGGCAATCAGGGCGCCGGCAACGATGAAGCTCCACAGCACCAGGTAGACTAGGAAATAGAGGGAGACGACGCGCGGCAGCCTTTGTATCCAGCCTTCAATCAGGGTGCTGCCGGTTGCCAGTTGCCAGCGAACCAGACCCTCGTTCATCGCGAACTTCACGATGGCACCCAGGATGGCGGCCCAGAGTATGGCTGTGCCATAGCGGGCACCGGCAACCGCGGCCGCGATGAGGTCGCCGGCACCCAGGCCGGTAGCGGCTATCACCAGACCGGGACCGATGTCTTTGATGCTGAGGGTCGGCGTTTCCATCAGTACCCTGGTATTTCTTGGTTCCCGGCAACAGTTGCCGGTGGCCGTGCTAAAGTAGCTGGGTGTTTTTGTCCGGTGCGGATGAACTGCAGATGAAGCTGCGCAGCCAGATATCCCTGTTACTTTTCATGTTCGGCCTGGTGCCCCTGCTGGTGGGGTTTGCCATCAACGTGCCGATGATTTTCGACCGGATAGAAAAACTATATCACAAGGCACACTTGCAGAATCTGCGCGCCGGGTTCAGTGACCTTGATCAGCACATTGCACGGCGGCACGAAATGGCGCGGCTGCTGGCGAAGATGCCGGAACCCGGTTTTATCCTTGACGCCGACGAACCGAAGTCAAGCCGCAGCCTCAAGCAGGCACGCAAGTCCTACGTCGACTGGGTCAACCAGGTGCTGCTGGACCAGTTCGATATAAACGAGATCCTGTATCTGGATGAGGATGATATTTGCCGGTTCTGGCTGGACCGGAATCCCAAGACCGGTTTGCTGGAGGCCCGCAAGGGTGAGCGCAGCGGCTTTGACCCGGAACTGGTCAATGCCGGCAGAAAACTCAATCCGGGGGGTGTGGTGACAGGTCCGATCGTGTTTGATCGTGCTGCGGAGGCCGAAGCACCTTCCCGCTTCATGCAGCTCAGCCTGGTGAGTCCAATCGTCATACCGACAAAATCAGTCGATTCCGATGAAATGACCGAAAAGCGCGGTACGGTGATCATGTACCTGGATATCGGCGGCCTGGCCAGCGCCTACCGGGGCAACTACTGGGTGCAGAGTGACGGCCACTACCTGGGCAGCAAGGCCGGCAAGCAGCCGGTAAGAACTGCCTTCGAGGATTTTCAGGGTCTCGAGGAAATCTTCTCCAGGGGTGAGCTGGCGCTCTGGGAATATCAGGGTCAGCAGGTGATGTGGGTGCCCCTGTTCTACACCTATGATGCCGGACCGCTGTGGGTGGGACGCAGCGTCGATCCATCGCCCCTGACCACGTTGCGACAAACGGTCGAGGGGCGTATTGCCATTATCGTATTCGGTCTGTTGCTGGTGGTGTTTGTGGTGGCGAGGCTGATCGCGCTCAGGGCGGAACGGTTCGGTCACGAACTGACCGACGGTATTTCCCAGGTGCTGGAACGCGACGAGGCAGTCAGTTTTTCCTGGCGCAGGCCCCAGGAATTGCATGAACTCGGGGAGAACCTTACCCGCCTGGCGTTGACGCACGCGGAACATAACAGGGCACTGTATGACTATGCACAGGAACTGGAAGCCTCCAACCGCTACAAGTCGGAATTCCTCGCCAATGTCAGTCATGAACTGCGGACGCCGCTGAACTCGATCCTGCTGCTGTCGAAGATGCTGGCCGATTGCGGTGAAGAAAACCTGTCCGTGGAGGGCTGCAGGCAGGCTCGTATCATTCACGCCGCAGGCTCGGACCTGAAGGCATTGATTGACAATATCCTTGATCTGTCACGTATCGAGGCACGGCAGGTGACGCTGGTGCCGGAAACCATAAATTTGCGCAAGTTGCTGGATGATATCCTGGAGTTGCTGAAGCCGCAGTTCGATGAAAAACATCTCGAATTGACGCTGGAATCCGGCGCCGGTGTTCCGGAGACGATCGTTTCCGACAGCGAGAAGCTCAGGCAGATACTCGTCAATTTCCTTTCCAACGCCGTCAAGTTCACCCGCGAGGGCGGTGTCGTTGTCAGGTTGCTGCGTGGTATCAATTACCCGGTTGCAATCAGCGTGACCGATACCGGAATCGGGATTCCCGCCGAGAAGCACGAACTGGTTTTCGAGGCATTCAAGCAGGCGGACGGTTCGACCAGTCGCCGTTTTGGCGGTACCGGGCTGGGCCTTACAATCAGCCGGGAACTGGCCACCCTCATCGGCGGCCGTATCGAGATCGAGAGCGAAGCCGGCAAGGGCTCGACCTTTACCCTGTTGTTGCCCGCGGAAATTCCGCCGCAAGCTGCCGCCAGGGATGGGGCGGGTCCGGCTGCGGCAAACAGGAGCGACAGGCGCGAGCAGTCGTTGCCGGTTGCGAATTACCGGGGTGCGCGCGTATTGCTGGTCGATGATGACATGCGTAACCTGCTTGCGCTGACGCCGTTGCTGGAGCAGTGGAAACTTGATGTCATGGCTGCCGGAGACGGTGTCGAGGCGCTGGAAACATTGCAAACGGCGGGGGCGTTTGACCTCGTGATTCTGGATATAATGATGCCCGATATGGATGGTTATGAGTTGACCCGGCGCCTGCGCGAGGATCCCCGTTTTATGGCCCTGCCGATCATCACGCTGACGGCGCGGGCCGCCAAGGAAGAACAACAGGCCTCGCTTGACGCCGGCGCCAATGCCTGCCTGGTGAAGCCGGTGGAGCCTGCGGAATTGAGGGATATGCTGGATAAATTCCTGGACGAGCGCGGTATGCCCGGTGAACCGCAACACGTGGATACCTGATATGAATCGCTATGCCGGTTTTCGCATTCTGATTGTCGATGACAACGAAAATAATCTCTTCACCCTGCGCGCCCTGATCAGCCGGCACATGGATGTGGAGGTGCTGGAAGCGTCCTCCGGACAGGAGGCGCTGGATATAGCGCTGCATGACCCGCGTATCGATCTGATCGTGCTGGACGTGCAGATGCCGGAGATGGACGGGTTCCAGACGGCCACCATGCTGAAGGTGAGACAGAAGACCCGCGATATCCCCATCATCTTCCTGACTGCGGCCTACAGAACCGACGAGTTCCAGCAAAAGGGCTACGACGTCGGCGCCGCCGATTACCTGCTGAAGCCGATTGACGACAACCAGCTGATCAACAAGATCAGCACCTATCTGCGCCTGATAGAGAAAGAGCGTGATCTGACCCTGCAGCTGGAAATCCAGGTAGAGGAACGTACCCGGGAATTGCGGCTGGCAAACACCTACCTGGAAAATATTATCGGGAACATGGGCGAGGCCTTGCTGCTGCTGGACCCGGAAGGCCGGATCAAGTCCGCCAATCCGGCGGCCTGCAGCATGCTTGATTATACCGAGGCGGACCTGGTCGGGATGGCGATCGGTGATGTCTTCGAGGAGGAAGAGACCGAGCAGGCCAACGCCTTCATGGGTATCTGGCTGGAGGCACTGATTCGAACTGGCACCATCAGCAGTATCGGTGCCCGCTTTATCACCAAGGACCAGCGCCGTGTGCCTATTCTGTTTTCGCGTACAGCCATCAAGGACGAGGATGGCGAGATCACCGATATTATCTGCATTGCCAAGGATATGACCGGGTATACCCGGGTCGACGAGGGTTAAAGTGGTGCATGGTTGCCTGCAGCTTGCACTTCGGGGCACACGGGGTACACTTCGCAGCAGGAAATAGTGGAGTATCCAATGGAAGAAGCAGAGCAAGACCAGGCGCCTGAAGAGGATATCGTGCTGACCGCGGATGCCCTCAAGGCAATGGGCCATCCGCTGCGCTGGAAGATTCTCTGTACGCTCGGCAACAGCGAGATGTCGGTAGGCGAGATCGTCGAGAAAATCGGGACCTCGCAGAGCAATGTCTCGCAACACCTGGACCAGCTGCGCAACAAGAATATCGTCAAGTCGCGGCGTGATGCGAATCGCATCTACTACTGCGTCAGGAACGAGAACCTGCTGGAACTGATCGGCACCATGCGGAATGTGTTATGCCGCACCAACCTGGATGATATGCTTCCGCCGGAAGACTGACTGGTCCCGGTATTGCTGTGAGCAGGGCAAGCAGCGCGTCCAGTCCCCGCACCCCCGTATAGCCTCCAGCCGCACATGCCGCAAGACCGGGACAGTGTCCCGGGCGCTTCTTGCCCCCGGCTTTTCCCGGCTGACGTACTTACCCGGCAAGCCAGAACGGGGGGCTCGAAAGCGTCCCCCGCCTGGTTTTCCGGCCCGTTGAGACGCTTACTGGGCTTCAGTGGCGGGTGCCTGCGGCGCAACCGGCGCAGCGTAGCCATAAGGCGCATAGCCGTAAGGTGCGCCATAGCCATAAGGTGCACCATAGCCATACGGGCCATAGCCCCAGCCGTCATAGTAG
>Ga0210064_1000877_pt1 | contig 13717 bp, 10 predicted proteins | sample Muzzi_CordC_D2_FD_185531 | JGI IMG/M metagenome (GOLD analysis project Ga0210064, IMG submission 185531) | Wetland microbial communities from San Francisco Bay, California, USA, that impact long-term carbon sequestration - Muzzi_CordC_D2 (SPAdes) | ecosystem: Environmental > Aquatic > Marine >...
AGCGGCACGCCGTGGGCCGGTCCTCGTACACGCTGCAGCCGGCATCGGTTACGAACTGGCATTCGGTTGTGCCTTCCTTCGGCTTGTACTTGACGCCGGCAACGCTGTTCTTGCCGAACTCGAAGGGTTCCGTGTACAGCCGCAGGAACTCTGTTGACGAGATCCCCAGACGCTGCTTCAGGCGCAGGATGTCATACGGCGTCAGCATGATATCGATGTTCCTGCAGCAGGCATTGAAACAGTCGATGTCCTTGTGACAGCGGAACTGTATGACGGCATCACCCGGCAACTGGTTGGGAATGACCGGACTGACCGGGATCGGGGATTCTTCATCGAGATTCTTAAAGTCGGGCATCGTCATACACCTCAAATAAATTCATTCTTAAGATCTAAAAGGGGTCAGTACCCTTTTCCAAATCATATCTGCTATTAACCACCGAGCCTGCACGGAAAAGGGTACTGACCCCTTTTTACTGACATATATATGGACAATCCAGAAAAGAAAAAGTCCGGGTGCCGCAAGGCACCCGGACTTTGATCATCGGGACGGCGGTAAAAACCGTCCCTGACAGCCCTTACTTGAACAGCTTGGACTTGTCGACCAGATCAACATGGGCACGCTTGAAGCAGGTCCACTTCTGGGTCTTTTTGTCATAGATCGAGTTGACAAAACACTTCCAGTTTTCCTCATCGACAAAGTTCTTGTCCATGCGGTAGTAGAAACCCGGATACCGTGATTCCTGACGGAACTCGATGTGCTTCATGTGGGCTTCAGCTGTAATGATGCGGTGGTAGTTCTCCCAGGCACGCAGCAGTTCATGCAGGTCCTTGGCGCGCATCTTTTCGGCATCTTCCTTCAGCATGTCGATCTTCTCACCGGCAACCTCCAGCATGTGGGCGTTGGTGGTGTAGTAGGTCGCAACACCGGCCACATACTCGTCCATGATCTTCTGCAGACGGAACTGCAGCATCTTGGGCGTGATGTAGTTCGGGTTGATGTCGATAGCCGTGCTGTAGTCCTTGAACTCCAGGTAGTTTCTGACCGGCTTGTAGATCTCGGCAACCAGGTCTTCAACAGAGGTGTCCAGCTCGGGCTTCAGGTCCTTGTTGTCCAGGCAGTACTTGACCATGGCCTTGGCGGCGATACGGCCTTCTGCATGGGAACCGGAGGAGAACTTGTGACCGGAAGCACCCACGCCGTCGCCGGCAGTCCACAGACCCGTGACAGTGGTCATGGCACGGTAGCCCCAGTTCCAGCCCTTCGGCAGGTGTGCAGGAACACCGGCTTCGGTCTCGTCAGTCGGCGCACCGACGTCGGTCGGACCGGACACCCAGATACCGCAGCAACCGGAGTGCGAACCCAGCAGGTAGGGCTCGGTCGGCATCAGCTCGGAGTTCTTCTTCTCCGGCTCGATGTTCTCACCCACCCAGATACCGCACTGACCGATACACATGTCGAGGAAGTCTTCCCAGGCTTCTGCCTCGAGGTGCTTCACTTCGCGCGGGGTCAGGGTTTCACGCAGGTTGGCAAGGGCCGTCACAGTGTCCATCCAGATCGGACCGCGACCTTCCTTCATCTCTTTCAGCATGAGGTGGTTACGCAGGCAGGAAGCCGGGACGGCAGCCTGGCCGTAAGGAGGATAGTCGTCCAGCATCTCCTTGTTGCGGTCCATGTAGATCTCGCCCGTGGCATTGGTAGCCTTGGACTTGAACAGCAGAAACCATGCGCCAACCGGGCCGTAACCGTCCTTGAAGCGGGTCGGTACGAAGCGGTTTTCCATCAGCGTCATCTCGGCGCCGGCCTCGGCAGCCATGGCATAGGTGGAACCGGCATTCCAGACCGGGTACCAGGCACGACCCGTGCCTTCACCCACGGAACGCGGACGGAAGATGTTCACGCAACCGCCGGCTGCCAGCAGGATGGCCTTGGCCTTGTAGACGAATACCTTGTCATCGCGAACCGAGAAACCGACCGCACCGGCAATCCGGTTGGGATCGTTCTTGTCGTTGACCAGCTTGACGATGAAGATACGTTCCTGGATGTTGTCGGTACCGAGCGCCTTCTTGGCTGCCTCGGCGACGATCCACTTGTAGGACTCACCGTTGATCATGATCTGCCACTTGCCGGAACGGACCGGCTTGCCACCGTCCTTCAGCGGTGTCATGCCCTTGGAACCGTCAAAACGCTCACCGTTCTCGTCGGTCTTCCAGATCGGCAGGCCCCATTCCTCGAACAGATGCACTGACTCGTCCACGTGGCGGCCGACATCATAGGCCAGGTCATCACGGGTGATACCCATCAGGTCGTTGGAGACCATGCGGGTATAGTCGGCCGGGTCCTGCTCGGTACCGATGTAGGTGTTGATTGCAGACAGGCCCATGGCCACGGCACCGGAACGGTCCATGGCGGCCTTGTCCACCAGTCTGATTTTAAGGTCTGTGCCTTCTGCCCAGCGCATGACTTCATAGGCGGCGCCGCAACAGGCCATACCACCGCCGATGAGAAGAATATCAACTTCTTCTTCGACGACTTCAGGATTTCCAAATTCACCTGCCATTTTGATTACCTCTTTCTTGATACTTGATAATTGTGTCGCGGCTGATTCAGACGTTGATCAGTTCGCTGCGATTGCCTGCACGGAAACCGTTGCACTCAACGAAAAAGCCAGGCTCTTCGATCTTGGACAGATCGGCTTGCGGCTTGCCGCCGTAAGGATCGATGGAACCTTCAGGCGTTGTACGGATCGGGAACTTGAAGCGCTTCAGGGTGCCGTTGCGGAACTTGATGGTCCACATAATGGAGTCAGAACCACGCAGCGGCTGCACGGAACCGCCCAGCGGTACGATATCAGCATAGTGGCGTGCCTCGATGGCCTGCTGCGGGCAGATCTTGACGCAGGAATAGCATTCCCAGCACTGCTCCGGCTCCTGGTTGAAAGCCTTCATGGCATGGCCGGTTTCAGAACCGTCCTTGTCAAGCTTCATGAGGTCGTGCGGGCAGATGTACATGCAAGCAGTCTTGTCCTGACCCTTGCAGCCATCGCACTTTTCTGTACGTACAAATGTTGGCATGTTATGTCTCCATCTCTTATTTATGGTTACTGCAGTTAATACTCCGTTACCCCGAAAAGGCGGCAGCGGTCTCTAGAGCCGTTACTTGGCGGAATGTCCGCTCATCTTGATCTCGACCTTGTCCTCGTCCTTGATGCTGCCGTAGTAGGCACGCAGGATGGTGAGCACTTCCGGGCGCGAGAACTTGTCTGAGACGTCCTCACCTTCGGACAGCGCCTTGCGCAGTTTGGTGCCGGACAGCAGGATACGGTCGGAGCCCTCGTGCGGGCAGGTCTTCATGGAAGCCATGCCGTCGCACTTGTTGCACCAGAAGGTCCAGTCGATCTTGAGCGGCTGGGTCTCCAGGGCGCCTTCCGGGATCTCGTCGAAGATGTGATGGGCATCGAACGGGCCGTAGTAATCACCGACACCGGCATGGTCACGCCCCACGATCTGGTGCGAACAGCCGTAGTTCTGGCGGAACACGGCGTGCAGCAGTGCCTCGCGTGGACCGGCATAGCGCATGTCCAGCGGGTAACCTGCCTGGATCACGGTGTTGTCGGAAAAGTAGTTCTCGATCAGGGTGCCAATGGCATTGCTGCGTACGTCGGCGGGAATATCGCCGGGCTTCAGCTTGCCGAGCAGGGAGTGGATCAGCACGCCGTCCAGGGTTTCGATGGCGATCTTTGCCAGATATTCATGGGAGCGGTGCATCGGATTGCGGGTCTGGAAACAGGCAATGGTGTTCCAGCCACGCTTCTCGAACTCGGCGCGGGTCTGCGCCGGGGTCATGAACTGTTCGCCGTAGGTTTCCGGGAAGCCGCCTTGCGACAGCACCTTGATCGGACCGGCCAGGTTCACATCACCCTGCGCCATGACCATCTTCACACCCGGGTGCTCTTCTTCGGTGGTCTTGTAGACCATCATGCACTCATGCTTTTTGTCGATGCTGTACTTCTCGGTGACCTGCATGGTGGCGAGGATTTCACCGGACTCGGAGTCGGCCAGCGCGACAGAATCGCCTTCGCTGATTCCGTTGGCAGTCGCTTCATCGGTGGACAGGGTGATCGGAATTGGCCAGAACAGTCCGCTGGCCATCTTCATCCCGTCACAGACGCCTTCCCAGTCCGCGTGCGTCATGAAACCGGTCAGGGGGGTGAAACCACCAATGCCCATCATAATGATGTCGCCGGCTTCACGGGATGATACATTGACTTTCGGCAGGCTTGCCGCGCGGGCCTGTTCGGCCGCCAGCGCATCGCCTTCGAGTAGCAACGGTTTCAGTTCACCGCCGCCGTGTGGCTTTACTAAAGTAGACATGAGACTCCTTCCGATGCTGCGATCTTGAGTTCTGTTTTTGTCGAACCGCGTCGCGTCCTGCAGGCCTGCGGTACGGACATGCATACCCACGTCGGTGGGGGAAGCTACTCTACTGATTTGGCCCCGAAATTCCAACCAGAATAATCTTGCCAATAATAAACCCAGCTTATTAACGAATCGTAAAGGCAGCCCGACGCAAATATTTGTATGTAATGATAATTATTCTCAATACCGTATTTCCTAATACGGTAATTTAATAATGCTTTTCCCTTCCCCGTGACAAGGCAATTTGCAGCTACTCCGGACTAGCCCGAGCTGGCCGCGTAGATCATTTTCAGCCCGATCAGGACCAGCAGGACGGCAAAGCCGCGTCGCAGCAGCGGGCGCGGCAGGTAATGCGCCAGCCAGGCCCCCGCGGGCGCCAGCGGTACACTGCCGAGGACTATCCCGACGACGGCCGGCCAGTAGATGAAGCCGGTACTGTAATCCGGCCGTTCCCCCACCGGCATCCCGCCAGATGCAAAGCCCAGGGCACCGGCAAGCGCGATCGGCAGGCCAATGGTGGCCGCCGTACCCACCGCCATCCGGATATCGATGCGGTGCCAGAGCAGCCAGGGCACCGTCAGGGTGGCGCCACCGATACCGAGCAGTGCCGACACCGCGCCGATTACGCCACCAGCCAGCCCCTGCAGGCCGGCACCCGGCAGCCTGCGCTGCGGCGGCGGACTTGCGCCAAACAGGAACTGCAGCGCAACCAGGATTTCAAACAGGCCGAAGCACAGCCCCAGCCAGGAGCTGCTGATCTGCCGTGCAAGCCAGGCGCCGCCCAGTCCGCCGAGCAGGATGCCCGGCAACAGGCCGCGCACCGCCAGCCAGTGCACGCTGCCGCGACGCTGGTGCGCCAGCAGGGAAGATACGGAGGTCGCCACAATCGTCGCCAGCGAGGTACCTAGCGCGAAGTGCATCAGGTTCGCCGCCCCGAACCCGTGACTGGATAACAGGATCGCGAGCACCGGCACAATTACCAGCCCGCCCCCGATACCCAGCAGGCCGGCCAGAAATCCCGCCAGCGCGCCGGTTAAGACATAGACCAGTAATTCCATGGGCGCGCATTGTAGCCGATTACTTCGAAGTCACGGATTGCGATATCCGACCCGAGTATCCTGCGCCGCGCCAGGCCTGCTGCAAATCCACCTGACTTTTTAAGACGTTACGCTTTTCAGATATGAGAGAGACAGGAAATATCCGAACCTTCGTTGCAGCGCCTCACATTGCCTCACGCACAGATCTGGATTGTCTTTTTTGAATAAGCGTTTTGACTGAAATTTGGCAGCATCCACATGCAAAACGGCGACCCGAAGGTCGCCGTGAACATGGTAATAGCGTTGTTATCTTTTTCGTCTTTTCGCAGCCACCAGGCCAGCCATACCTAGCCCGATTAATGTTAGTGTGCCTGGCTCGGGAACACTGGCAATATTCCCCCCGGTAAGGCCTGGCGGATTGTTCCTGCAGGCCGGGAAGTCCGGATTCTGGAAGCAATCGGGTTTGGCCGCCAGCAGGGAGGAGGAAACCAGCAACAGAAGCACAGCTATAAGTGTTTTCATAATCGTCATTCTTCCCTGTTGGCTAGCATGCAAGTTCTTCACTGCAGATTCCGGCATGTCAGTCTCCCTGTTATCCAGTGAGATCAAATATTGCGGAGACTACTTGCAAATGCGATCCATTGAGGACCGGTGTTTCAGTCCCATATTCCGTAAAAAGAGGTACACACTTATTGTTGTACAGGCAGGGAGGCAGGATTTACATTGTACTGAGGTACAGGTGTGCAGACGGGATCACAGGGATGCAACCGGTTGCAGGGCCACCATGTGTGAAGGTGAAGCTGTGGCGCGAAGAGTACGTCCAAACAGAATACGCCACAACTAAAAAAGCAGGAACCCCGGTGAGCGTCGAAAGCGTCGCAATTTATTTATTGGAATTTTTCAACACCCCCAGGCACAACCTGGCGCTCCGTCTTGCGCCGCAAGTTATTTTTTCGCCGACTGCAGTAGACAGCCTTCTCCACAAGCCAGGACAGCGCTACTGCCGTTGCGCTGGCTGGTGTGCAACAGGGATCGGCTGCATGCCATCAAATCACTCTCGCCGGGTTGCTGGTCCTTAATCGGCTTCAGCCTGATCCGCAGGGGGTCCGCTTAGTATCTTCTTGCCGGAAAACATCGCGGATACCAGATTGCCGCCTTCGCGTATCTCGGTCACGACGACCGCCAGGATATGAATCACTGCAAAGACAAGCAGCACGTAGAAACCGTAGTAATGTACGGTGATAAAGGGTTTGCGGAAGGCGCGCATCGCCGCGTAGGCGCTCTCGTCATACATCTCCTTCGCATAGGGAACCAGTGATGCGGGATCAAGCCCCGGAGCCGCTACCCAGCCAGCAATCCACGAACCGATAGGCGGGTAGAACAGATCCGTGCCCGCCAGCACCAGCCCGGTGACGGCCTGTGCCAGCAACAGCAACAGCAGGCAGGTAACCGCGATGCGCCCCAGTGGATTGTGCCCAAGATACTGTCGCGGCCGCCCGCCCCTGAAACCGGCGATGTAAGCGCGCACCTCATTCAGGTAGCCGCGCCCCCCGGGCAGGATTGCCCGCCAGCGCGCATGTGGCCCACCGATAAAGGCCCAGACCAGACGCCACAGCAGATTCGCAGCGAACACGTAACCAATCGACACATGCACGGTCTTCAGCAGAATCTTGCCGTCGCTGGTCACGCCGAGCGCCTCGTCATTGAGGATGGCCACGCCCACAGAAATCAGCCCAAGCATGCACAGCAGATTGATCCAGTGAAACCAGCGGACGCTGGCGTCCCAGACAACATAAGCTTTAAGACCGGTCATGGCGGGGCTCCTGTCATTCGTGCTTACTGTGAGGTTGAGTTTCTTCCAGCCTTCTCACAGGGAAAATGTCTGTTAACCCTGGCGAATATCTGCTTTGGTTACCGCACTTGTCTGGCCGCAGTCCTGCGGCCAGGACTTACCCGGTATCGGCGGCGGGCAGGGATTGGCCGAAGCAACAAAAGCTGCTGCAGCCCCCATCCTGGAATCGGTCTCTTGTTGCATCCCGAAAGATTCCAGCCAGCAACCGTTATCTACCCGATTCCTTCCGTCCTGGCAATACATCGCGAGACCGGTTGTTACCTGATCCAGATCGTCTTGGCATTAACGAACTCGTGGATGCCGAGGCGGGACAGTTCCCGCCCGTAACCGGAATGCTTGACGCCGCCAAAGGGCAGCCGCGGATCACTCTTGACCAGGCCGTTGACGAAGGCGCAGCCGCATTCCAGCTGCCTTGCGACGCGCTCGCCGCGCGCACTGTCCCGGGTCCAGACGCTGCCGCCGAGTCCGAAGTCGGTATCGTTAGCGATGCGCACCGCATCCTCCTCGTCCAGCGCGCGAATGACGCTGGCAACCGGTCCGAACAGTTCCTCGTGGTATGCCCGGATACCCGGCCTCACCCGATCAAGGATCGATGCCTGGTAATATGCCCCCGCGCCCGCCTCCGGGTTGCAGCCGGTCACGGCCACCGCGCCCCGGGAAATGCTCTCGACCACCTGCTGGTGCAGTTCATCGCGCAGGTCCACCCGCGCCAGCGGCCCCAGCTGTGTGCCTTCCTGCAGCGGGTCGCCCACCACCAGGGCCTCCACCGCCGTCTTGAAGCGCGCCAGAAACTCCCCGGCCACCGACTCCACCACGATAAAGCGCTTGGCGGCGATACAGCTCTGGCCGGTATTGAGGAAGCGCGAGGTTACCGCCGTGGCCACCGCCAACTCCAGGTCGGCATCCTCCAGCACGATGAAGGCGTCCGAGCCGCCCAGTTCCAGCACGCTCTTCTTGATCTGCGCACCGGCTGCTGCGGCCACCTGGCGGCCGGCCGGTTCGCTGCCGGTCAGGGTGACGGCGTGGACACGCCGGTCCTCGATAACGTGCGCGACCATTGCCGACGGGATCATCAGGGAGGTGAACACACCGTCGGGAAATCCCGCCTCCCGGAACACGCTCTCGATCGCCAGTGCGCACTGCGGGACATTGGATGCGTGCTTCAGCAGGCCGGTATTGCCCGCAGCCAGCGCCGGTGCGGCGAAGCGGAACACCTGCCAGAAAGGGAAGTTCCACGGCATGATCGCCAGCACTGTGCCCAGCGGCTGGTACGCCACCAGGCTGCGCCCGGCATCCGACTCGATCAGTTCGTCCGCGAGAAAGGTAGCCGCCGAATCGGCATAGTACTCGCAGCCCTGTGCGGATTTCTCGATTTCTGCGCGCGACTCCCTGACCGGCTTGCCCATTTCCAGGGTGACCAGCCGGGCCAGCTCTGCAACACGCCAGCGCAATACCGCGGCGGCCGCGCGCAGCAACTGGCAGCGCTCCGGCAAGGCCCGTGCCCGCCAGTGCGGGGCCGCAGCGGCCGCGGCGTTCAACGCTGCCTCGAGCTGGGTCGCCGTGAATGACGCGGTCTCCCCAAGTGTATTACCATTCGCCGGGTTGATGGACCTGAATGTCACTCGGAACCTCCTGTGTTGTTACCAGCACCAAATGTCCTAACTATAGTTGATTATGCGCCTGCATCTTAGAACGCTGCTCGCGGTTGCCTCCCTCCTCTGCATCGCAGCGGGCTTCGCGGATAACGACCCGCTTGCGGAGCAGCGTGAACAGTTTCTCGACGCGCGCAAGGCACTGCAGGAAAGCCGCCTCGATGATTACCGGCGACTAGCCGCCGGCCTGACCGACTACCCCCTGTATCGCTATCTTCAGTTCGAGGAACTGCGCGACCGCCTGAGCCGTGCCGACGCCGGCGAAATCAGTGGCTTCATCGAGCGCTATGAGGGCGAACCTGTCAGCTGGCGACTGCGCCGTGCCTGGCTGTACAACCTGGCACGGCACAAGCAGTGGCAACTGTTCCTGCAAGCCTACCGCGACATACAACCGGTCGAGCTGCAGTGCTACAGGCTGCAGGCGCTGCTGGCACAAAGGCCGCTGAAAACAGAAGCCCTGGTGGCGGACGCAGTCAAGCTCTGGCTGGTGGGCAAGTCGCAGGAGGAAGCCTGTGACCCGGTGTTTGACTACCTGTATGACAGCGACCACATCACGCCTGAACTGGTATGGCAACGCATTCGGCTGGCGATGGAAAACGGCAATGCCAGCCTGGCCGGCTTCCTGTCAAAACGCCTGCCGGAGGCCGACCGTGCCTGGGTCACGCTGTGGCGCGAGGCACGCACGCGCCCGGCGCAGACCCTGGAAGCCAGCGAACTCCGCAAGGATACGCCGCATGCGCGCGAGATTGTGCTCTACGCCATTCAGCGGCTGGCTGGCAGCGATGCCGGCCAGGCGCACCGCCGCTGGCAGGCGCTGCGGGAGAAGTACGCCTTCCCGCCGCAACAGGTCATGCAGGTGGAACGGAAAATCGCCATGGCAGCGGTGTGGCAGGACCTGCCGACAGCGCACGACTGGCTGGTCGAGGTGCCGGACGCGGCCGTCGATGAGACCGTCCGTGCCTGGCGCATCCGCACCGCGCTGGCAGATGCCGACTGGGCTGCCGTGGCGACACACATCGAGGCACTCCCGCAGGAAGAGGCACAGCAGGAGGAATGGCGCTACTGGCACGCGGTGGCGCTGGAAAAGAACGACCGGCGAATCCAGGCCATGGACGAATTCGCGCGGCTGGCCAGGCTGCGCGACTATCACGGCTTTCTGGCGGCGGACTACCTGCGCTGGCCCTATGAAATGTCCTACCAGCCGATTGAGTACACGGAGGATGCACTGCAGAGCCTGGCGCAGCGACCCGGCTTTGTACGCGCCCGCGAACTCTACCGTGCGGAGCTGCTGACCGATGCCAGGCGCGAATGGGAACAGGCGACCCAGGGACTTGACGAGGCAGAGCTCAAGCTGGCCGCCGTACTGGCACAACGCTGGGACTGGCACGACCGCGCCATATTGACGATCGCGCGCAGCGGTGACTACGATGATCTGGCATTGCGGTTCCCGCTGAGTTTTTCGGAAGCCGTACAGCGCCAGGCACACAACCACCAGCTCGACCCCGCGCATGTCTATGCCGTTATTCGCCAGGAAAGCGCCTTCAACAAGGATGCCCGCTCCAGTGCTGGTGCCATGGGCCTGATGCAGCTGATGCCGAAGACCGGCCGCAGCACCGCGCGCAAGTACGATATTCCGCTGGCCAGCACGCGCAACCTGTTCGAACCCGACAAGAACATCAGCATCGGTGCCGCCTACCTGAAGCAGGTGATGGCGGAGTACGACAACAGTATCGTGCTGGCCTCGGCAGCTTATAATGCCGGCCCGCAGCGCGTGCGGAGCTGGTTGCCGGAAACCGGCAGCCGCAGTGCCGCCAGCTGGATCGCGCTGATCCCCTTTACGGAGACCCGCAAGTACGTGCAGCGCGTGCTGGCCTATGCCGCAATCTACGACTGGCGCATGCAGCGCAAGATCACGCCCCTGCACAAACACATGCCGGCGGTCTTGCCGCGCTCACATTACGAGAATTCGGCGTCATAGTGCCGGTCTGGCAAGGCGCACAACCACTCTACCAAATCCGGGGAAACACATGAATCAGGAAACCATCTGCATACTCGGCGGCAGCGGCTTCGTCGGCAGCCACCTCGCCCACCGCCTGGCCCGGGACGGATACCGGGTGCACATTCTGACGCGCCGGCCGCAGTGGCACCGCGCGCTGGCCATTAACCCGAACATCATGCTGGTCGGGGCAGATGTCCACGATACCGCGGTGCTGCGCAGGCAATTTGCCGGCTGCGCTGCGGTCATCAACCTGGTGGGCATCCTGAACGAAACGGGCAAGCGCGAGGCAGGCTTTCGGCGGGCACACGTGGAGCTGCCGCAGCGGGTTGCCGATGCCGCCGTTGCCAGCGGCGTCGGCCGACTGCTGCACATGAGTGCACTGAACGCCGATGCCTGTGAGCGCGACAGCCTGTACCTCAAGACCAAGGGTGAAGGGGAAGATCGCGTCCATGCCACCGCCGAACACGGGCTGGTCGTCACCAGCTTTCGGCCGTCGGTGATCTTTGGCCCGGGTGACAGCTTCTTCAACCGCTTCGCCGGGCTGCTGCGGCTCGCGGGACCCGTGTTTCCGCTGGCCTGCCCGGGCAGCCGCTTCGCGCCGGTCTGCGTCACGGATGTCGCCGAGGCCATGTGCCGCGCGCTGGATAAGGCCACCGGCGGCGAACGCCTGGAACTCTGCGGACCCGGTATCTACACGCTGCGGGAACTGGTCGAATACACGCGCGACCAGCTGGGCCTGCACTGCCGGATCATCGGCCTGGGAGATGCCCTGTCACGGCTGCAGGCACGGGCCCTGGGCTTGCTCCCCGGCAAGCCGTTCAGCATGGACAATTACTATTCCCTGCAGAAGGACAGCGTCTGCGGCCGCAACGCACTACCCACGCTGGGGATCAGTCCCGCCCCGATCACGGCAGTGGTGCCGGGCTATCTCGCCGGCAGGAATTCCCGCGGCCGCTACCAGTCACTGCGCCGGCAGGCGCGGCGCGACTGAGCGCTTCCGGTTGCCGGCGCAGTCCATGCACGTGTATCTCGTCGGTGGCGCGGTGCGTGACAGGCTGCTCGGCCTGCCGGTCAGGGAACGCGACTGGGTGGTGGTAGGCGCCACGCCGCAGCAGATGCTGGCACTCGGCTACAAACCGGTGGGCAAGGACTTTCCCGTCTTTCTCCATCCCGAAACCAAAGAGGAATACGCACTGGCGCGCACCGAGCGCAAGACCGGTCCCGGTTATACCGGTTTCGCGGTGCATGCGGACCCCGACGTCACCCTGGAAGAAGACCTGCTGCGCCGCGACCTCACCATCAATGCCATGGCGGAAACCCCGGACGGCGAACTGATTGACCCCTGCGGCGGCAAGGACGACCTCGACAACGGCATTCTGCGGCATGTCTCCCCCGCTTTTGCGGAGGACCCGGTCCGCATCCTGCGCATCGCGCGCTTCGCGGCGCGTTTTTCCCGCTGGGGTTTTCACGTGGCACATGACACCAACAGGCTGCTGCGGAGCATGGTCGCCAGCGGGGAAGTCGACCAGCTGGTGCCGGAGCGCGTCTGGGCGGAACTCGTGAAGGCACTGGCCGAGCCTGTACCGGTGCGTTTTTTCGAGGTGCTGCACGGTTGTGGTGCATTGACGCGCCTGTTTCCCGAGCTGGATCCACTGTACCCGGCCGCGGGCCATGCCGCCGCTGCGGCCCCGGTTCATGCTATACTCCCGGTCTTGCAGGCAGCTGTCGACCTCAGCGAGGAACCGGCCGTGCGCTGGGCGGCACTCATCTGCGACATTGACAATGCCGATCCGACAGCACTGGATAAGCCGCGCCTGAATGCCCTGTGCGAGCGCCTGCGCACGCCGAATGCCTGCCGCGAACTGGCGCTGCTGGCGCTGCAATATCGCCACCAGGTCCATGAAATCGCAGGCCTGCCACCCACCACCGTGCTGGACCTGCTGACTGCAGTGGATGCCCTGCGCCGCGCGGACCGCTTCGATGACTTCCTGCTGGTGTGCGAAGCCGATGCCCGCAGCCGGGATGCCGGGCTGCTGGATTACCCGCCGGCCCGCCTGGTCCTGCAGACGCGCCAGGCCTGCCTGCAGGTCAAGGCGCCTGCCGGCAAACACGGCCCGGAAATTGCTGCAATAATGCGAGCCCGTCGCGTAGAGGCTATCAAACGAATGCTGACATAAGACGCGCCACTAATCATTTTCTAACAGGGCATGGTTAACGTAGCCTGACTTTACTATCATGGCCGGATATTTTTCAGGCCAGCGATGCGATGTACGGCCGCCATCCCGACCCGTTAGCGGTACCGGGCTGACAGCATCTCCAACTCATTGTTTTGGTTCACACTCACACGAACAGGAAAATTTGCCTCCCTATGGATACCACGACTACCTCGACACAATATGTTTTTTCTTTTCAGGAAGGCGACGGCCACAACAAGAAACTGCTGGGGGGCAAGGGCGCGAACCTGTGCGAAATGACCCAGATTGGCCTCAACGTTCCGCCCGGCTTCGTGATCAGCACCGAGGCCTGCCTGGCCTACCTGGCCTCACCCGGGCGCGCCATTCCCGACGGCCTGTTCGACAGCGTGCGCACCCAGATCAGCCAGCTGGAAAAAAGCACCGGCAAGGGCTTCGGTGACCCTGACAACCCCCTGCTGCTGTCAGTACGTTCCGGCTCGGCACTTTCCATGCCCGGCATGATGGACACCATTCTCAACCTCGGCCTGAACTCGGAAACCCTGGCAGGCCTGATCCGGCAAACGGAC
>Ga0210064_1000879_pt1 | contig 13683 bp, 15 predicted proteins | sample Muzzi_CordC_D2_FD_185531 | JGI IMG/M metagenome (GOLD analysis project Ga0210064, IMG submission 185531) | Wetland microbial communities from San Francisco Bay, California, USA, that impact long-term carbon sequestration - Muzzi_CordC_D2 (SPAdes) | ecosystem: Environmental > Aquatic > Marine >...
CGAGAGCAAGAACGTCAGATGCGGGTTTCACATCACCGGGCCAGGCACAACGGTTTCTCAGCGTTCATGGGCAGGTACACAATCTCTTTCGGGTGGGACGCCATCTGTTACGGGCAGCGAACTATCGCATCTTACGTGGCCGCGCGTTCGCAACCTGGCAAGAGGTGACTTGCGTGCAGTGAAATAGAGGCACGATTTGTGGAGCGATTTGTTTCGCCTCGACCACCTCAAGTTGACAAAACCGTTGATTCTTAGCCGCCGCCCGGCGAAACCCTCATCATCGCGCTGCCCACCGGTGATCACATTGAAGTCAGTGTGCTGGGCATTAAAGGTAACCAAGTGTGGATTGGTACTCCTCTGGAGTGCTATCAATGATTGCATTTCGGTTGATCCAGCGCTATCATTGCAATCACTTCTCTGGAGCCGACAAGGTGTTGCCATGGCTAATCTCATAGTCCGAAATCTCGATCCCCGCATCGTCGATGCCCTCAAGCAGCGGGCGGCGCGGCACGGCCGCAGTGCCGAGGCCGAGCACCGCGCCTTGCTGGAAGAACTGCTGTTGACACCGAAGGGCAAGAGTTTCGCGGAAGCCCTCGCCGCCATGCCCAACGTGGGGGAGGACGAGGATTTTGAACGGATAGAGGACGAGACCGGGCCTGCGCATGTATTTGGTTGATACCAACGTCATCAGAGAGGTACGCAAGAAGTCAAAAGCGAACCCGGGCGTTCGGGCGTTCTTCAAGCAGGCCATCGCGGATGAGGCCCGGCTGTTCATCTCGGTGGTCACTGTCGGGGAATTGCGTCGCGGCGTCGAAGCCATCCGCCACCGCGGTGATGTACGCCAGGCCAATCAGCTGGAGAAGTGGCTGGTGGCCTTATTGACCGAATACCAGGACCATATGCTCGATATTGACCCGGACATCGCCCAGCTGTGGGGACGGCTGCGGGTACCGCATCCCGAAAACGCCCTGGACAAGCAAATTGCCGCCACGGCCCTGATTTTTGAATTGACAGTCGTCACCCGTAACCACAAGGATTTCGTCAAGACCGGTGTGCGGGTACTGAATCCGTACACCGAATAGCGTTTCAGTCCCAGGCATCGGTCTGGGACCACACCAATATCTCTCTCCTGTCCGGTAAAGACTTCGTCCACCACGTTACGACTGTCTAACAGTTACCTTCTTACCGTCATCGATTGAAAGCTTGGCAAAACGGGGGCGACCATCTATGTCTACAGTACTGTTTTCAGGTGATAATTAGCAGTTCGCCTAGCCCGACCAGGGTGGTCATTCAACACAGACGGTAAATACCCTATTTTAAGCAGTGCTAATTTAGATTGGCATTTGGTGTTTCGGCGCCAGTCTTACGTTAGCGGTTTCGGGTGATAATTTTAAGTCCGCCACCTACAGGGAATTGCCAGCGTGTGATACACTAAGCGGTCAATGGCTGTGCATTGGGACTGTTTCATACGGAAGTCTGGTCAGAGCGTGGACTTGAGGTGGCCATACCGTGGGTAGCTTGGTTCGCAACAATCGGGTAACAGTTTTGAGATAACAAATTTGAGGATAATTTAATGTTCACGAGCAATCCCTTTTCCGAGCTTTCGGCGTCTATACCAGCAATAGTGATGCAGGCATATATCATTTTGATGATCCTGATGGTCATAGGCGGGACTGTACTTGATATGATCCACAAGAAAAGTGCTCAGTACTTTTTCGAGAATGCGAAAAAAGCGCAAAAGAGCGCGAAACGGTCTGTTGGCGCTGGTGAAAAGGCAGCAATTGCCGTTCAGGTGCTGGTTAATGAAGTGTTAACATCTGGTGAGTTCTGCAATGTAAAACGCAGACTTTCCCATCTTTTGACCATGTATGGCTTCATTATATTCGTCGTGACTACCGCCATTCTGATTTTTGGCTACGCAACACCAGAGGCATCTGCACCTGCGATCCTGCCACAACTCTGGCATATCGGTGCGCTAATGCTAGCCGTCGGCGGCTACTGGTTCTGGTTTTTTATTAGAGTTGATGTGTCTGCAGAGGGCCTTCCCTGGTATCGCCTGGAACGTGCGGATTTATTTATTGTCTCGCTGCTCGCTACCGCGACGTTCGGATTAATCTGGTCCTTCACGCAGTCGCAGGGCATTACCGGTTGGTCAACCCTTTTCTTCGTGTTGTTCATTATTTCAAGCACAACACTTTTTGGCAGCGTACTGTGGTCGAAGTTCGCCCATATGTTCTTTAAACCTGCCGCCGCTTTTCAAAAACGTGTAACCAGGGCCGATGGTTCAAGAGAGAATTTACCCGCTGAGTACGACCTGACAGATCCTGCAGTACAAGCAAAATTCCCGGATATCCCGCAATATATGGGCAAGAAACCATCTTACATGGGGCATGGTATCAAGCGTGAGTCACCAAACCATTACTAACATTAATTTAATTACCGTTATTCAGGAATAGAGAGAATATATTATGCCAACTTTCGTATATATGACTCGTTGTGATGGTTGTGGCCAGTGCGTTGATATCTGTCCGTCTGACATCATGCACATCGATAAAACGCTTCGTCGTGCTTACAACATCGAACCTAACATGTGCTGGGAATGTTATTCCTGTGTAAAAGCCTGCCCTCACCACGCGATTGATGTGCGTGGCTATGCTGATTTCGCTCCACTGGGTCACTCGGTACGCGTGGACCGTGATGAAGAAAAAGGCACGATTGCGTGGCGCATCAAGTTTCGCAACGGCAAAAAAGACATGGAGCTTTTAGCGCCTATCACAACCAAACCCTGGGGCACCGCAATTCCTCAGCTATCTAAAGAAGCTGCGCCCAGTAACGAAATGCGTAACGGTGAGCTATTGTTTAACGAGCCTAAGTATATCCGCCTGGATGAAGGTGGCTTGAACACACTTGAGTCAAATGGCCTGAAAATGAAAGAAGGGGTGTACTACTAATGGGCTACAAAACTATTATTGAAGACGATATCGACATCCTGGTTGCAGGTGCAGGCCTCGGTGGTACCGGTGCTGCATTTGAAGCAAGGTACTGGGGCAAGGACAAAAAAATTGTCATTGCAGAAAAAGCAAACATCGATCGTTCCGGTGCAGTAGCCCAGGGTCTTTATGCGATCAACTGTTACATGGGAACACGCTTCGGCGAAAACAATCCAGAGGATCACGTCCGTTATGCGCGTATGGATCTGATGGGTATGGTTCGTGAGGATCTTGCCTTTGATATGGCGCGTCACGTTGACTCCACTGTTCACCAGTTTGAAGAGTGGGGCCTGCCGTTGATGAAAGACCCCAAGAAGGGTACCTACATGCGCGAAGGGCGCTGGCAGATCATGATTCACGGTGAATCATACAAGCCGATTGTTGCAGAAGCAGCAAAGAAGTCAGCAGACAAGGTATTCAACCGTATCTGCGTAACCCATCTGCTAATGGATGATGCCAAAGAGAACCGCGTCGCGGGTGCTGTTGGATTCAATGTACGTACGGGTAATTACCACGTATTCAAGTCCAAGACCGTTATATGTGGTGCCGGTGGTGCTTCCAACATCTTCAAGCCACGGTCAGTCGGTGAAGGTGCCGGTCGTGTCTGGTATGCCCCATGGTCATCTGGATCTGCATACGGTCTGATGATTGAAGCCGGCGCGAAGATGACACAAATGGAAAACCGTATCGTACTGGCTCGATTCAAGGATGGTTACGGTCCAGTCGGTGCCTACTTCTTACACCTCAAGACTTATACGCAAAATGGTCTGGGTGAAGAGTACGAATCCAAGTGGTTCCCGGCTCTAACAGAAATGGTCGGTAAAGAATATCTGGATACGGAAGGCCAGCACTTGTCCCACAAGCCAATACCGACCTGTTTGCGTAACCATGCATTTATCTCTGAGGTTAATGCCGGTCGTGGTCCTATCCACATGGTCACGATGGAAGCCTTCCAGGATCCTCATCTTGAAGAGATCGGCTGGCACAACTTCCTGGGCATGACCGTTGGTCAGGCGGTACTTTGGGCAGCAACTGACGTTGATCCCAAATACGAAAACCCTGAATTAACGACCTCTGAGCCATACGTAATGGGTTCACATGCAACGGGTTGCGGTGCATGGTGCTCAGGTCCGGAAGATGTTTCTCCCCCGGAGTACTACTGGGGCTACAACCGTATGACCACAGTTGAAGGTCTGTTTGGCGCGGGTGATGCGGTAGGTGGTACACCACATGCATTTTCATCGGGTTCTTTCACTGAAGGTCGTCTGGCTGCCAAAGCTGCCTGTAAATATATTGATGATGGCAAGGCCGAAGGCATTCGAGTTTCTGACAAGCAGATTGCAGACCTTAAAGTCAAGATCTACAAACCATTAGAAACCTATAAAGTTTATAGCAATGAAGTCGTTGGGGGTTCAGTTAATCCAAACTTCATCAATCCAAGGCAGGGTCTGGATCGTTTGCAGAAACTGATGGATGAGTATTGTGGTGGTTTTGGCGTTAACTATATGACTAACGAAAAACTTCTCCAAATCGGTCTTAAGAAGCTTAAAACGCTTGAGGAAGACATGGAGAAGATTGCGGCTAGCGATATCCACGAGCTGTTGCGTGCATGGGAATTAAATCACCGTGTTCGTACTTCTGAAAGTGTGTTCCAACATACTTTGTTCCGTAAGGAAACGCGTTGGCCTGGTTACTACTACCGTGGTGATGCAATGAAACTGGATGATAAAAACTGGCACGTGCTGACAGTTTCTCATCGTGATCGCAAAACAGGTGAGTACACTATGGAGAAAGCACCCCTTTACCACCTGGTTGGTAATGAATAGGGGTAATAGCTGAGTAAAAATCAGGAATAATTTTTACTTATCTTTAAAAAAGGCCAGCATATTGTTTGTTGGTCTTTTTTTTCATAGTTTAGAATATGCGGCCTTTCTATGATCGATAGTCCTGCGCAACTGATATATGTTTTGAATGAACAGTAGAAAGATGAATATTATTGAAAAAACTGATGAAGAGATATTGGCGCTGGCGAACCCCATGTGGGCGGATCTTGTTAAATACTCGAATGAACAAAACTACGGTGCTTTCACCCGAAATTTCGCAGCAGCTATGCTGATGGGCGCAAATGAAATCGAGATGGGAAAACAGTTTGCAAGAAGTGAATTGACAAAGAACCTGTCTGAAAATTATGACTATCTTGGAATTATACGCCGTGGTGAATATGTAACGGTTTTATATAAACAGCGACACACCAAGAAAGAGGGTGAATGGCTGGGCCGGCTGGTGCTGGGTTATGAAAATGACAAGGTAAAAATATTTGGTGCTACGCTGTTCTAGGGCAGCTTTATCTATAACAGGCTTTGCTGGTCATGTCAGATACAATACAAAACGAAAAATTCGTTGAACTGAATTATAAGGTCATCGATCAGAAAACCGGTGGCGTACTTGTTACTGTTGATTTTCCTCTGGGTTATGTTCATGGTGTGAATGACGTTATGTCTGAGCAGGTGACAAAGCATCTGGATGGTAAAAAAGTCGGTGATATCATCGAAGTTCCTGTTGATACTAAACTGCTATATGGTGAGAGAGACGAATCTCTTGTGTTTACCGACCGCATCGAAAATGTTCCTGAAGAGTATCGAGAGATCGGTTTGACCATCACCATGGAAAATGAAAAGGGTGAGCCAAGAAATTTTATCGTCACCCGTTTCGATGACAAAACATTAACCGTCGATGGAAATAATCCACTGTGTGGCAGAGAAGTAATATTCAGGTTGGAAGTTTTGACTGTGCGTGAAGCTACCGATGAAGAAATCGACCTTGGCGGAGCTGTTGATGCCGACCCGGACATAAATGAAATTCTCAGCCGGGCAAAATGAAATTCTCAAATACTTACATATTTTGCCCAGTCAATAAGGCTCTGGAACTTGCAATAGCAAAGTCTATAGACCTGCTTGGTGACGAGCTGGCCGAAGTTGCTACTCCGGATACCAGGGTAACCACAGCCGATAATTTTCTATATACACGGGGAAATTTTGAACAGCATCGTTTCAGTTCCAATATTCTTGGCAGTGCGCGTGAGGCACTTGAGGTAGCACTGACAGATGAATATCGCGACCAGAAGCCGTTAGCCTGGGCTGAAACTCAGAATAGTCTTGGCAATATTCTTGCGGCACAGGGGCAACAGCAGAGAGATATTGAATTGTATGAAAAGGCTATTCAGTGTTTTAACAATGCGCTGGAAGAGTTTAACCAGGAAAAGTCACCCCCCGACTGGGCAGCAACACAAAATAACCTGGCAACCGCAAAGCAAGCTTTGGGCCGGCAACTGGATAACCCGAAATGGTTGAAAGAATCCATTGATGCTTATACTGATGCGTTATTGGTATGGTCTCGAAAAGAGACACCTGAAGAATGGGCGGCAGCCATGCATCAACTTGGTGCTACTTTCCACACTTATGGCAGACTTTTAAAAGGTAACCGTACTTTTCAAAAGTCTGTTGTCGCCTATAAAAATGCAATCGCAGAATTCGATGCTGATAATAACGCTTTCGAGTTAGCCGCTACACACAATAATTGTGGTGCAGTACTGCATAATTTGGCTGAATCAGAAGAAAACTCAGATCGCCTGGAAGAGGCAATAAGATCATATGAGACGGCATTGACAGTTTGCATGGAGCAGCAACTCCCTATTCATCTGGCAGTACTATGCAAAGTAAACAGGTCTACTGCACGAAGCGTGCTGGCCGAGTTAACAAAAGATGCTTCACTTGCCTTTGAGGCGGCTGATGAGTTTGAATTGATTATCGAATGTTTTCCGCATGCCCTTCAACCACTCTGTTTAAAGCATTGCGAGGAGCAAATTAGTAAGGCAAAGTGCGCTAGCGCTAGCGCTAGCGATTAGCTCCAGCAGAGGAATCGGGAAATAGGAGGACGCTGGATTTTGTTATTTACGTCAGTTAAGTGGGAGGAGCTGACATACCGGTTTATATTCCTCCCATTTCAACTATTTAGGAGTTAAAATTATGAGCGATGCACCAAAAACCAGACCCAAGGTTCCGGAGGGCAAGTCACGTTTTCTGACAACCCGTCAGAAAGAGCCTAATGAAAAGGGCTACGTCGGCTATGACACCATCTGGGAATCTTTCCAGAAAGAAGTACCCTACAGCACCCCCAAGAAGCCCTGAGACGATCAGCCGCGCGTACCTGCAAGGTCGCGCGGCCACTAAGTCTGATTTTTGTTTGTATAAGGGTGTTTTTTTGCGGGCTTTTTTTGAAATCCGAAATATTAACATTGAATACGGCTAAGTCACTTGTGCTTGGACTTAGTACTGGCGGGTGACAGCACCTTGCAGACACATTCTAATTTAGTTTATAGCTTAAATACGATTAGAAAGCTGGTAATCCACATTAATAAAAGCGCCAATATCTGCCAGAAAACGAATCGTTCTGGCACCGAAACCAACATCGGGTGCTGTTTCGTTTTTATCGACTGACAAAACCAGGACCACGCCAATTCGGGGAGATAAATTATGGCTTTTTATCACTTCAAGGATCTTTTCCTTGACCGGTTCAATTTGCTTGATAAGTTCGTTCGTCAAATCATAAACGTCCACATCATCAGTAATCGTTTCCGTAGATAATTCCCATGAACTAATCACAGGTTTGTCCAATCCGCTGCTTGCACCGGAAGCATCGACTGCGGTGGGTTCTATGCCAAGCAGGCGAGTGAGGTCATCGGGATTGAAATGATAGCCACTTAGTGTGAAGTAGGCCCTTCCTTCATTAGAAGCCAAGATATTACCCGTGTAGTCAAAAAACTCATCCGTGTTTCGATATCAACATCTTACCATCTATGGCCTGTGGAACAATGCCTTTGAATTTTGCCTCAGATGAGGCTTGGAATTGGATGATAAATTCGAGTTAACGGTGGGGATTCTTAATGGATCGGGCGCGCATACTGGCCTATATCACTGGGACAGTGAACCAGGATCTCCTTTTGCGTAATGAGTATCTTGCTGCGGAAAACCGGATCCTCAAAGCCCAACTCAAAACCCCGTTGCGGCTCACTGATAAGGAGCGGATGACACTCGCTGAAATCGCGCATCGCCTTGGCCGTAAAGCCCTTGAAGATGTCGCTAATGTCGTCAGGCCCGACACCCTCCTGGGCTGGTACCGGAGGTTAATCGCACGTAAGTTCGATGGGTCCAAGTCGCGTCGCTATCCGGGCCGCCCCAGAATTGATCATGAGATCGAACAATGGGTCGTGCACATGGCCCAAGAGAATACGGATTGGGGCTACGATCGGATTGTTGGCGCCATGGCGAACCTCGGCTACAGGCTATCCGATCAAACAGTTGGCAATATTTTGCAGCGCCATGGTATTTCGCCTCCGCCGAAGCGCAAGCGCACGACAACGTGGAGCGACTTCATACGTGCACATATGTCTGTCCTTGCGGGTACCGACTTTTTCTCGGTGGAGGTACTGACGCTGCGTGGATTGGTTACATATTACGTGCTGTTCTTTATTCGTCTGGAGAGCCGTCGCGTTGAGGTTGCCGGGATCACGCCACATCCTAATGACGCCTGGATGAAGCAAATAGCCGGGAATGTCACCATGGATGAGTGGGGCTTTCTTGACGGATGCCGGTACCTCATCCATGACTGTGATATGAAATTCACAGATTCATTTCGCGCGATCGTCAAATTGGGTGATGTAGAGCCGCTCAAGCTTCCAGCCCGGAGTCCGAATTTGAATACCTACGACGAGCGCTGGGTAAAATCGGTGAAAGAGGAATCTTTGTCAAAGCTGATCTTATTTGGCGAGGCTTCGTTGAGGCGTATACTCAACGAGTACCTGGTGCATTATCATGTCAAACGAAATCATCAAGGTAAAGACAACGTACTGTTATTTCCAGCCGCTACGGAGGCATTGAATCATGGTGACGGATCAGTCGGCTGTAAAGAACGCTCGGGTAGGCTGCTGAAATATTACCATCGGGAAGCCGCATGAGTATTTTGACCAGGCGGCAAACGGTGTAATCATTTTTGGCTGGACGACGGCATTGATCTTTTACTTTATTCAAAACATCTACAAAAAAGAATAATTTCCAGGAGACGATAATCATGTATGAAACCGTGGGATTGCTCGCCGTTTTTGTACTGATTTACAGCGCCGTGGCCGGCGCTGTTGAAGGTGCCTGGATCAGTGGCCCGATTATATTCACCTTGTTCGGTTTGCTTATCGGCCCCATAGGATTTGATCTGCTGTCGCTGGAAGCGGACCGGGAAATGATCAAGGCGCTGGCAGAACTGACGCTGGCCATGGTGCTGTTTACCGACGCAGCCGGCGCCGATATGAGAGTGCTCAAAAAGACCTCCGGACTGCCGGCGAGATTGCTTTTAATCGGCTTGCCGCTGACGATTCTGCTCGGCTTTGCACTTGGTGCGCTACTGGTGGACAGTCTGTCGCTGTTCGCGCTCGCCGTGCTGGCCACCATGCTGGCGCCGACTGATGCGGCACTTGGCAAAGCGGTAGTGACCAATGAAGCGGTACCCGATGAGATCCGCCAGGGCCTGAATGTCGAGAGCGGCCTGAACGATGGTATCTGCGTGCCGATCCTGTTCGTCTTCCTGGCGCTGGCGCTGGACAAAGCGGGGGATCAAGGACCCTGGACGCTGGCGATAGAACTGGTTGTCGAGGAAATTGGTATTGGTCTCGCCGTCGGGCTCATACTGACCTTTCTCGCCGTCAGGCTGTTGAAGTTTGCCAGACAGAGACACTGGTTAACGCATACCTGGATGCAGATACCGGTAATCGCTCTGGCCTTGAGTTGTTTTGCGGTGGCCCAGTGGCTGGGTGGCAGTGGTTTTATCGCCGCCTTCAGCGGCGGTATCCTGCTTGGGATTATGGATGCCCATCTTTCCAGGGAAGTAAAGGATGATTTTTTGCTCGCCTCGGAAGGCACGGGCGATACACTGGCGCTGATCACCTGGGTGATCTTCGGCTCGGCGGTGGTGGGGCAGGCGGTCGGTAATTTCAACTGGTTGACCCTGCTGTATTCGGTGCTGAGTCTCACAGTGATTCGCATGCTGCCGGTGTTTCTGTCACTCACCGGCAGCGGGATCGACACCGAGGGCAAACTGTTTATCGGCTGGTTCGGTCCGCGCGGCCTGGCGAGTATCGTGTTTGCGGTCATTGTGCTGAACAGCGGGTTGCCGGACAGCGGTCCGCTGGCCACGACGGTGGCATGTACGATCATACTCAGCATCCTTGCCCATGGTGTGACGGCCAATCCCTGGGCCAGGGCTTACGGTAAGCGAGCGCGGCAGGCGCGGTAGAGCGCTTCGATCACCTGTTCTGACTCGTTGGTCCTAGGCTCTCTGCTCGGCAGTTGGAATCAGGCCGCGTGTGGCTTGACCGTTTTATCGATTTTCTTACCCAGCGTTTGTTCAGCCAAGCGCAGTACTTTTTTGCCCAAGGCGCGCTTCGGAACTCAGCGATCGGCTCCTCGATGACCATGACCGCCTGCACACCTTGAATCTTGATTTTTCGGATTGCCGGACCTTTTTCTCGCATTTTGAGCATGACCTTGATTAGTTCGCTGATTCTTTGGGTCTTTTTGTTAATTTGTTTGCGGAGTTCGGCGGTAGGGTCACTAATGGTCGATTCGTAGTACTTTTTTGCATCCGAAATCAGAAGTTGGATGAAATTGGTAGAATGTAGATCGGTGGATATCTGTTCCGAGACAGCAGTGTCAATGTCACCAGCCTTGATACAGTGGTTCCTCTCGCTTGAGTTCGATAGTGTGTGCGGTCATTACCGAACCATGAATCTCCCTCGGGCGTCTTTAACTGGCCCTCCCGTTTTTCGTTTCAATTTTACCTGTCTCTTCGCTTTGCACTTTCCGGGTCAGCTGTAATCGGGCGGTAGATCTCAATGCGAGCGCCTTCACCCCGACCTGTTCGTCCACCCATGTGCCGCGCTACAACCAGCTGGTACCGGCGTTCAAGCAGCAGGGCGTCGATGAGCTTGTCTGTATTTCGGTTAATGACGCCTTTGTCATGAATGAATGGCTGAATGAGCGGAAAGCCTTCAATGTCACTTTCGTGCCCGATGGCAACGGCGATTGCAGCCGCGGCATGGGTATGCTGGTACCCAACAACGACCTGGGTTTTGGTGAGCGTTCCTGCCGTTATTCAATGCTGGTGAACGCCTGCCTGCCACCTATCAGGTAAACCACGGGTCCGGATCCTTTGCAATCACTCGCAATATTCGCGACCTCATTACGACCGCTGAAGCCGAGTATTGCAATTTTTGCAAGAATCTTGAGGACTCTCACCAGAGCGAAGCCGGGAAACTGTGGTCGAACTTTTTTTTTCAAATCCCCGCTGCTGATTCTACTGGTGGTTGCCGGGTTCATCCCAGACATCGGTCAGCTGTTTGCGCAGAAGCTCTCGTTCGCGATGTGCTTCCAGCTTGCGGCGTGCAAGGGCGTTGCGTCGGCGCCGCTCTTCACGGGCGGAGCAGCGCGTCACTAAACAGTCGGAACACTTGGGTGTTTCGCTGAAATCTACAAACATGACTCTTCTCCCGTGATCACTGGGCGGTAGGGCACGGGCAACGACCTTGCCCGTCCCACCATTACCGCGTCCAAATATTGTCTAATATTTATTCATGGATCTGCAGAGTGGAAAAAGCCGGCGTTGAGTTGCCTACAGCTCGATTATCGTGCCAGACATTGTTAAAGAACTAAATAAACTGTTAAAAAACAGAATTTAGTATGTCAGGCAAGGCAATCTTGCGGGTCCATCAGGGAGGTGTTGTGGTAGCTCATTGTGACTTCCTCTTTGTGACAGTGAACCGGATGTAGCTGTAATGTCTAGGACGATAGTTAATAGTTGTTAAAATGTCAAGGTAATGTACAATACAAAGACTGAATTATCTTTTGGCGGAAAACCCCCATCACCCGCCTGCTGCACAACCTGTTGAAAACCGAGGAGAAGGCATGATAGAGCAAGCAAGCGGTGCGCCAACCCAATACCGCATCGGCGCCGTGTCTCGATTGACCGGTATTTCCCCGGATGCCTTGCGCATCTGGGAGCGCCGTTACGCGGCGGTGTCGCCTCAACGATCGCCCGCCGGCGGGCGCCTGTACAGCCCGCAGGATGTGGCGCGCCTGCGCCTGATGAAACAGCTGGTGGATGCCGGTGATGCGATCGGTGCAGTTGCGAACCTGGATCTCGATGCGCTGCAAGGTCGGACGGCGGAGGCACAACGCCTACCGTCTGCACCCGGCGTGTTGACCGAGGCGGCAGCCTGTCGCGTGCTGTTGGTCGGGGAGTCACTGGGAAGGGAAATCCAGGCCGCCGGCGACACCTTGACCGGCATTACACCCGTCGCCCAATACGCCGATATCGCTGACTTCGAGGCCCGCGCCGGTGATGCCGAGGCGGACGTGCTGGTGATAGAGCAGGCAACGCTGCATGAGGACACCGCTAAACGGGTGGTCGATTGGTTAACCCGGGCCAAAGCGGCGCACGTCGTGGTGGTGTACCGCTATGCATCTAAGGGGGCGCTGCGGCGGCTGCCGGCCTCGAAATGTTCGGTTTTGCACGCCCCGGTCGATGCGCACACGCTGCAGGCACATTGCCTATCGATGATGCATGCGGGGTCCATTCTGCCGGCTCCGGCGGCGACCGAAGGCACCGTGATGACGCTGCCTGCACCGCCACGGCGTTACAATGATGAGATGCTGTCGCGGCTGGCCGCGCTGTCTTCAACGGTCAAATGCGAATGCCCCATGCATCTCGCCGAGCTGATTGCCAGTCTCTCCGGCTTCGAGCGTTACAGCGCCGAGTGTGAAAGCCGCAGTCCCCGTGATGCGGCGTTGCACGCCTACCTTCACGCGACAGCCTCGCAGGCGCGCCACATGATCGAGGATGCGCTCGATCACGTCATCGAAATCGAGGACATCAACCTATGAGGTGCGCCTGAGCAGCGTTGCTTTCGAGAACGAGATGCTTATAGGCGGGAACAGGTGAGGCTTAATGCAACAGGCTCATGAGGCTGTTTCAGTGCTAAAAACTGCTGCGGAGCACAAGTGTAACATCGAAGACGCCGGCTCGGTCTTGCCCGACCGGCGTGTGCGCCTGTTGGGTAGCCGCGCGATATAAACCGGTTGGCTTGAACACGCACCAACAAGAGACTTAACCATGAATTACCTCAACAAACTGCCGAACTCTGCTCGCGAAGCGCCCGGTCTCGAGTGGACTGTAATGAAAAAGCTCCCTTTAACTCTGGGGCTCGGCACGCTGTTCCCGCTCGTCATGAGTCTGGCCAACCGGTTTTTCCCGCCGGAAGGGACGGCCGCCCAAATCGACAAACACATAAAGACCGTGGATATCTTGGCCATCGCAACTGCAGTGACAGTCTGGACGGCTGTTCTGACGGTTGCCATCGGTTGTTTTGTGGTGATGATGATGAAGGGTCACGCCTATGTCGCCGACGCCTATGAACTCACGGATTCCGAGCGCCCAAAATCCCGATGATGCCTTCTTTCCGGCTGAGCCCGTGACGGCCATCCCGGACCGCCATCGTTGGCCCGTATTTATGCTACGCTGTCGAGAACGATCCGGAATGCAAGATCAACCCCTTTCTGAGAATCCATGACTGAGCTTCCTGCCACAAGTA
>Ga0210064_1000880_pt1 | contig 13674 bp, 12 predicted proteins | sample Muzzi_CordC_D2_FD_185531 | JGI IMG/M metagenome (GOLD analysis project Ga0210064, IMG submission 185531) | Wetland microbial communities from San Francisco Bay, California, USA, that impact long-term carbon sequestration - Muzzi_CordC_D2 (SPAdes) | ecosystem: Environmental > Aquatic > Marine >...
CACCCGGGAGGAATTGATGCCGGGCGATGTTTTGCGGCTGGGATACGAAGACCAGGCCGGCCACATGATCAAACGCATATCCAGATCGGTGCCCAAAGGCGGTCGAATGCATATCAATCCCTCTGCGAATAAAGGATTGACCCGAGGAGCCCCGGTGTTTTTAACGGATCGTCGTGAGAAGGGCCTGGATAACATGATTGCCGATTTACAGGGCCAACTCGATCAAGTGCCGGCTGCTGCCGGACACGCGGCAGCATTTAAACCCGCCCTGCCGAAAGCGCTATTCAAGAAAACCAAGCCGCTGGATTATCCGGTCTATCGCTCCTGGTCCGGATCAAAGCCGCCGGGTCCCTGTGGAATCTGGTTGTCCGGGGAGACGATCAATAAAACATCCGGTAAAATGGTACCTCGCATCAGGTGGTGGCTGCCGCCGGTGATTTGGCCTGAAAATGAAAACCAAGTCAACGACCAGGTCCAGGACGTTATCAAAAAAGGTGCCCGATATTTTGTGCTCAACGCTGCCTGGCAGATAGGGTTTTTCGCAACGCCCAAAAGATTCCATCTTTGGGCCGGTCCGTTTTGCAACCTCACCAATCCGCTGGCCATTGCTGCTGTCGAAACCCTGGGATTTAACGGTGCCTTTGTCAGCCCTGAGCTTGGCGCCGAAGATTTTTTGCAGCTGCCGCTCCACAGCCCGATCCCACTGGGAATAGTAATTGCCGGGAATTGGCCGCTGTGCGTTTCCCGATCTATTACCCCGGAAATCCAGCTGGACAAGCCTTTTGCCAGTCCCAGGGGCGAATCGGCCTGGGCTGCCGGCTACGGGCCGAACTACTGGATCTATCCCAATTGGACGATAGATCTTCGAGCCCATCAAAAAGCATTGCAAAAAGCAGGTTATTCGCTGTTTGTAAATTTAATCGAACCGGTGCCCAATAAAGTGAAGCTGAAGAAACGACCGGGGGTCTGGAACTGGAAGCATTCGCTAAAATAACCGGTATGTCTATTTACCACGGAGGAATACCGCTTAAACATACTCTTTGGGAGCTTAATGATGATATCTATGTACTGTCAATCTATTGAGGTTAGCTTGAGAACGGGCCCTGATATCTGTGACATTACGCCGACCCTGATCGGAATTATTCAGAAATCCGGCATCGAAAATGGACAACTGAGCGCCGCCATGGTGGGGTCTACCGGTTCGTTGACCACCATTGAATACGAACCGGGAGTGGTGGAAGACTTGAAACGGGCTATCAATTCGCTGGCGCCGCCGGGAATTGACTATGCCCATGAAGCGGCCTGGCATGACGGCAACGGGCACAGCCATGTTCAGTCTGCCCTGCTGGGGCCCTCCATTGTCCTGCCGATTCGAAACGGCAACCTTAAAACCGGAACCTGGCAGCAGGCGGTGGCCGTCAACCACGACAACCACCCGCGCAGGCGCACCATTGAAGTCACGATTATCGGGACGGATGACCGTTGAAAGAGGGCAGAGGGCAGATGACAGATGACGGAAGACAGATAACGGAGGACAGATGACAGCGGATAAGGGAAAGAAGGTGAGAGGCTGGGAGGCTTGGAAGCCTGGAGGCTATAAGGCATCTAAGCGGAACCAATCAACTGCGGAATTAAACAAATAAACCTACCACGGAAGAACACGGAATATCACTGAAATTTGAGCAGATTAATTTCATCGAGTATCCACTAACTTAATCAACATAGTCAACTCAATCAACTCGTCAACGCTTTCTTCTTAAGCGATTCATGGCCAGTCTGAGACTGGTCTGCATGCGGCCGATGGCCTGGGCCAGCAACCCGATTTCATCCTTTGATTTTATGTCGATTTTAACATTTAGCTCCCCGAGGCTCATGCGCTCGGCGGCATCAGTTAACTTCATGATGGGAGTTACAATCGCGCGGGCTGAAAACCAGGCAATAATCAACACCAGCAAAATCGTGCCGGCCAGCAGAATCAGGGCAAACTCCTGCACGCGATTAAAGGATTCAAACACTTCTTTATTCTGCTGCTGCAGCACCAAGGCCCAGCCGTAATTATTGCTCCTAACATGACCAAAGGCGGTCTCCCCGTCTTGATCAGTGAATTTGGTCGTCGTCGTTAACCAGCCCTTTTTACGAAAGCTGGCGATGAGGGGATGATTGTTAAGGTTTTTGCGTTTGGTTACAAATTGCTTATCCGGGTGGGATACGACGAACCCCTTTTCATCAACCAGAAAGGCGAATCCGGTTTGCCCCTGTCGCCAGGTCGCAATATTATTGGAGATTTCATCGATCGTCATGGCTGCCGCCATGACACCTACCAGATTATCCCCCGCTTTGATCGGAACTGCCAACACCAGAGCCGGTTTTTTGGAGGTTTTGCCGATCAGTGTCTGCCAACTCAGTTTTTTTCCGGCCATGATATCTTTGTAATACTGGCGATCCGAATAATCTGTTAATGGACGATCATCATTTCTGGCCACATTCATGCCATCGGGGCCAACCGTGAAGACCAGGTACATCCAGGGATATTCTCGTTGAATAATCTTCAGGATCGTCTCCTGTTTCGTACGTTCCATACTGATTATTTCCGGCAGTTTGGCGGCCGTGCTCAGGATTGAAACATTATTGTTGATCCAGCCGTCTACCTCGGCTCCAAGTCCCTTGGCAGTCTGAGCCAATAACTTTTCGGTCTCGATGCGGACACGTTCGTTGGTTTCCCTGAGAGTAATACCCCAGAAGACCGCAAAGGGAAGCAGACTGACTATCAGCATGACGATGATAATTTTTCCAAACAGGCCGAATCGGATCTTTTGTCCACTTAAAAAGGCCGTAACATCTTTATCCGGTTCGGCGGGTTTGTCTTTTGCCGACCCAGTGGGGCGATCCACCACGCTTTGCGGCACAGATTCGGATAGGGGAGGAGGCGGGTCGGGCATATCGGCTGTTCCGGGCGGCTGAAAATTACCAACCGGCCCTGACGGTACGGCACTTGCTTCCGCCCGGGGGTTGATTACCACCATGACTTTGCTGCAGGCTTTGCATTTAACTTTGGCCCGGGAACCTTTCATTCTAGTTTCATCAACCCGATATTTTTTGCCACACTCGTCACAGGTTATATCCAACATGTTTTGAGCTCCTTGACCTTAGCTTCTTATTCTATTCAGGATAGCAATCATAGACCTTTTAAACTGCATCTGATTTTCTTCATCAGGGACTTCAAGGGATAGATGAGTAATCAATTCTGCAGCGTGATTGATGGGGATTCTAGCTGGATCCAGCTCCATTTCCTCGGTAACGTCTGCAATCAGGATCTCGGCTATGGGTCCGATCGCCTTTGATAAATTGATTCTGAGCGATTCAAGGAAGGATTCGTCCAGTAGCGGAATGTTTTTCTGGACAGATTCAATGAGGCCTTGCTCAAGAAGTCTGGCCAGAGCCTGTTTAAAGGTGGCGTTGTCCATATCCACTTCATCGGCAATTTGATACAGACTTTTGCTTTCATCAATGGCAATTAACAGGCGAATCATATCCGCATCCAGTGAAACCTGGTCATTATCTTCGCGAATCACTTTGCGGTAATGAATGTCCGCCCCGCCAGTCCACCCCATGTCCATTCGTGAGCCTTTTAGTTAATGTAATTGAGCAACACCCAATTGTAAATTCGTATCATTTATCATAAGTAAATGATAAAGGGGATTTTATGTCAAGCAAAAAATTTATTATTATATTTGATACTTGGGCAAGATTCAAGGATCTGGAAACTCTATTTCTGTCTTTTTTTATCTATTTCTTCTTTCAGTTTTTTTTCCATGTCGGCAAAAAGATCTTTTTTCTTTTGCTTTTGCTCCGCCTGCAAAGTTTTTATTTTTTGGGAAAAGGCTTTCTGAGTGTCCTGGAATTTCTTCAGTTCATCCTCCATTTTGCTCTGCGGTTCTCCCCGGGGTATGTCTTCAATTTTTAAGTGGTCGGCGACATACCACCGAGCGCCGTAAGACCCCTCGACTGCCGCGATGATACCTATATCTTCGAGTTTGCGACAGGTGAAGTTGCCTCTCTCAATGGAAAAATTAATGCTGCGGCACAACTCTTCGATGCTGGGGGGGCGCGAATTTAGATGTTCAAATATGCGGATTGCTGCAACCAGAAGATGGGCTTCGTTATAGAAGTCAATTCGTTTATCCTGCATCGTTATCCTAATCCCGCTAATTCGGAAAAAAATCAGCGTTCACCGCGCGAAATTAATCGACAATAAGCACCTTAATCCGCCTGCGGCGGACGAGTCCTCCAGAGGCGGATAAAGGTTTAATTTCCTGCACCTTGCGTTTAAAATTTTCCGATTGATACCCCGTCGCTTGTCCTAGCGAAGCGGCGATCCCGCCATTCGGGGCGGTGGGGTGATTCATCCGGAATCGGTCACCACTTGACATCCTCGAGGAAGCAGAGTAACATTTCTTTCAAAATTGTCAAGATCCAAGATTCCGTCATTTCATACGACTTAGTGCTTCGGTTAGTAATTAAGGTGACGTTTTAACAGTAATTTTTTTTCATCGTTTTGTGTTGTTCCACCCGTACGGCAATTGTTGGCATTCCGAACATCAACTTAAAAAATACTGGTACCTGAATTTTTTACAGCTAACTTCGTATCTTACAACCGACTCACATATAATCATATTCAGGGTTGGTAAAAATACGTGCATAATTCAGGTAGAAATTCAAAGATTTTAAATCACCAATAACTCACAGCATTGCAGGGGAGACTGATATGACCGAAATAATTGATGTAAAAGCCAGGCAAATCATAGATTCCAGGGGCAACCCGACGGTCGAGGTAGATGTTCATGTTGCCTGTGGTGCCGTAGGTCGGGCGGCTGTTCCTTCCGGAGCTTCAACCGGAAAACGTGAAGCCCTTGAACTGAGGGACAAACGATCCAAGCGTTTCGGCGGCAAGGGCGTCACCAGGGCCATAAAGAATGTGACCAGTGTTATTGCGCCGGCCATCACCGGGATGGATGCTGCCGACCAGGTCGCCCTGGACAACCGCATGATCAAATTGGATGGAACGGCGAACAAGGCCAAACTGGGAGCGAATGCCATCCTCGGCGTATCAATGGCCGCCGCCAGGGCCGCTGCCATGGCTTATGACCTTCCGCTTTACCGGTATTTGGGAGGGATCAATGCCCGATATCTGCCGGTTCCAATGATGAATATTATAAACGGCGGTGCCCATGCAGCCAATAATCTGGATATTCAGGAATTTATGATAATCCCCTTCGGGGCAAAGTCCATCGCCCAGGCAGTCCAGATGGGTTCCGAAACGTTTCAGGAATTGAAAAAAATCCTGAAATCTGAGGGACTGTCCACCGCAGTCGGCGATGAAGGCGGGTTTGCACCGGATCTCGAGTCCAATGAAGCCGCCATTAAGCTCATCATGGACGCCATCGGCAAGGCCGGCTACAAACCCGGTAAAGATATCGGAATCGGTCTGGACGCCGCGGCCAGTGAATTCTACCAGAAGGGAAAATATATTTTAAAGTCGGAGAAGAAGAAACTGACGGCCGCCAAGATGATCGATTATTATGATGAGCTCATTAATACTTACCCGATTCTTTCCATCGAGGATGGTCTGGCGGAAGGTGACTGGGATGGCTGGAAAATAATGACGGACCGGCTCGAAGGCGCTGTTCAGCTGGTTGGTGATGATATTTTTGTGACCAACCCCAAGATATTCAGCCAGGGCATCGAGCAGGGCCTGGCCAATTCGATTTTAATCAAATTGAACCAGATTGGAACCGTTACCGAAACCCTGGATTGCATCGACTTAGCCAACCAGGTTGGATATACGACGGTGATTTCTCACCGTTCCGGTGAAACTGAAGACACTTTTATTGCCGACCTTGTTGTGGGCGTAAACGGCGGTCAAATTAAGACCGGTTCCATGTCCCGCAGCGATCGGCTCGCTAAATACAATCAGCTCATCCGAATCGAAGAAGAGCTGGGTCAAGCAGCTTTGTTTGCGCAGGAGATATTCTAGGGTGGAAGGTTGAAGATGAGAGATGCGACTAAAGATTTGAGAATGTATTTTATTTCCGCCTTCGAAATTTCGAATTCCGACTTCAAATGGCCGAGTTATTTATGAACATGATATTAAAGAAAATGATGATTGTGGTATGTTCCATCGCGATTTTGTTCTTTTTCGTATCACCCCTGCACGCCTATGTACTTTCAGGAAGGCACGTGCTGGATTTGATGATCGAAAAACTTGGGCCGGCTGAAAGCCTTTTCGTATCCGAAAGACTTGTTTTTTACCGGATGGCTGCGGCCGTTGATGAGCAAGATACTGCAATAGTTGAAAATTCTTTATCACCGGTGAATCCCGCTGGAGAAGCTGCCCCGGCTCACCGACAGCTTGAAACCGGTCCGAAAACGCTTGTGATGGAGACACTGGAACTCGAGGGCTCCTTGAGATATGTTTTCTCCCGCGCATTTCGTTCTGATGAAAGATCGGCAAATTCCGAGCGGATCTACATCGCCGTCGGCAACCGGACCCTGACGATAATCGATGGAAACATTATACCTGACGCCAACAATAGATTTGATCTCTATAAAGATGTTCTGCTATACCGCTCACGCGAGGCCCTGGCAGAAAGACTGTTGCAGCTGGGTGTGGATGTATCCATATCCAGTCTGGGGCGATTCGAGGAGAAAATTGCATTTGTCCTCGGGGCCAATTATCCGGATGAAACCGGCAACCAGCTTTGGGTCGACAAGGATACGCTGCTGCCGCTGCGTTTGATCATCAAAGGTGCCTACGGCGCTGATAATTCGAATCAGGTGGAGATGCGGTATCTGGTCTGGTGGAAAATCGGAGAAACCCAGTACCCGTCAAAGATTGAGTTTTACCAGGGTGACAATCTGGTGCGGGTGAGCCATGCCAAAAGTTTTGAGGAAAATGCGACGTTTCCGGCACAACTCTTTGACATTGAGCACCAGAGGATGGTTTATCCCCGGGCACCCCTGCATCCGATCGCCCCTGAGGCGGCCGAAGAACCCAGCGAAGTTCAAAAAACAATTGAGGATTTCAAACGTATTTTTGAGTAAAAATACACAGCGTCTTAATATATAGAATAACTGCAAACAAAATATAGAATAACTGCAAACAAATTCAGGAATTGAAAATTTCTATCTTTACATTTTTAATCGTTTCATTTATATTGTTGTAAATTACGCCGAAAGATAAATCGGGCCTGGATATCCTCAATAAAGGAGAAAAGGCGAAAAGAGGGTACAATTAAAATTCCCACCCACATGCCGATATCTTTGTTCGTTTTCAGTGATCTAAACCCCTTTGGGCCTGGCACAAGGGGGTTTTCTCTTTTTTATCCGTTAACATAAACCTTTGAGGTAAATCAGATGGGAGATAGTACGAAGTATATTTTTGTAACCGGTGGTGTTCTGTCATCACTGGGCAAGGGGCTTGCCTCGGCCGCCATCGGTGCTTTACTGGAATGCCGGGGGCTTACGGTGACCATTCAGAAACTGGATCCGTATATTAACGTGGACCCCGGGACGATGAACCCGTTTCAGCACGGTGAGGTGTTTGTCACCGACGACGGCGCTGAAACGGATTTGGATCTCGGCCACTATGAGCGGTTCACCCATGCCAAGCTCGGCCGGGATAATAATTTTACCACTGGGAAAATCTACGATTCCGTCATTTCCAAAGAGCGCCGGGGTGACTATCTGGGCGGCACAGTCCAGGTTATTCCGCACATCACCGATGAGATTAAACAAAGCATCAGGCTGGCAGCCACGGGTGTTGATGTGGTGATCGTCGAGATTGGCGGCACGATTGGCGATATTGAGAGCCTGCCATTTCTGGAAGCCATTCGTCAATTCAGAACCGATGTGGGGCCTGAAAACGCCCTCTATATCCACCTGACCCTGGTGCCGTATATCGGCACCGCCGGCGAGGTGAAAACAAAGCCGACCCAGCACAGCGTCAAGGAGCTGCGCAGCATTGGAATACAGCCGGACATTTTGCTGTGCCGCACGGATCGCTACCTGTCAAAGGAGATCAAATCAAAAATTGCCCTTTTTTGCAATGTCGGCATTGATGCGGTCATTACCGCCAAAGACGTTGATTGTATCTATGAAGTTCCCCTGGTGTTCCATAAGGAAGGTTTGGACGCCAAGATTGTCGAGGTGCTCCATATCTGGACCCGGGCACCCCGGCTCGAGCCCTGGGAAGCGCTGCTGCAAAAAATAGAGGCCATGCAGCAGTCCGTGAATATCGCCATTGTCGGTAAATACGTCGATCTCACCGAGTCCTATAAAAGTCTGAACGAAGCCCTGGCCCACGGCGGGATTGCCAATAATTGCAAAGTAAATTTGACCTTTGTGGACTCAGAAACAATGGTTGAAGGAGTTTGCGCTGAAGTGCTGGCTGAGGCCGACGGTATTCTGGTACCCGGTGGATTCGGCAATCGTGGTATTGAAGGCAAGATATGCTCGGCGAACCATGCCCGGGTCAATGCAATACCATTCTTTGGAATATGTCTGGGGATGCAGATTGCAGTTATCGAGTTTGCGCGCAATGTGGCAGGCCTAAAAGACGCCAACAGTTCGGAATTTAATGAGCTTACCCCTGATCCCGTTATATACCTGATGCTGGAGTGGTTTGACGAACGAACCGGCACCACCCAGCGGCGGGATGCGTCCTCCGACAAAGGCGCTACCATGCGTCTGGGTGCTTATCCCTGTCGTATCGCCAGAGATACGTTTGCCTACCGGGCCTATGGTGAGGAGGATATTTCCGAGCGTCACCGCCATCGGTATGAATTTAACAATGATTACAAAGCCCTGCTGGCTGAAAGAGGGCTGACTGTCAGCGGCAGTTCACCCAGCGGCGACCTGGTGGAAATTATCGAAATCAAGGATCATCCCTGGTTTCTGGGATGCCAATTCCATCCGGAATTCAAATCCCGTCCGATGACCCCGCATCCGCTTTTCAGGGAATTCATTAGGGCCGCGCTGGAGTATAAGCTAGCGGTAAAAGGCAAAAGGTAAATAGAATTCGAATTTCGGAATGCGGAATTCGGATTGAAAAAAGAGAAAAGGTTAGTCTCTATGGGGAGCCAACTCACAGTTCACTGCTGATAGCTCATCAAGCAGAGGATCCGTCTTCTAAATTCCGCATTCCGCATTCCGCATTCCGACTTCCCACTTTCTGACCTTTCCCCCTTCCTACTGTTGCGGCCCCTTTGTTTTTGCCAATTCCTGCTCAATGGCGGCCGCCAAACTTTCCGGACTGCGGTCGCGCATTTTTTTGCCGTTGATATAGACCGTCGGTACACCCCGTATTCCCAGGCGGATACCCTCCTCGTAATCTTGTCGAATTAGGTCAACGAGTTGCGGATCTTTCTGATTTTCATTAAATTCGGTTTCATTCAATTGCAGCTGTTTGGCGATCTCATCGATCTTTTGATCATTCAACCGATTGTAGTTTTTATAGAGTTCGTCATGAAATTCCCAGAATTTTCCCTGACGACCGGCTGCCAGTGCCGCCACGGCGGCTTTTAATGCAAATTGGTGGCTTCGAATTGGAAAATTTTTGTGCACCAGTTTTACTTCGGTCGGGTATTTCTCGAGCAACTGTTCGAGTTGCGGCGCCAGCGCCGCACAGTATCCTCACTGGAATTCACTGAACACGGCGATGGTGACCGGTGCATCGGCAGGTCCTTTAATCGCCGATCCCGCGGTATTGATGTTGCTGATAAAATCCAGCTGGATTATTTCGACGGTTTTATTTTGCCGGCTGCTCGCAAACAGTCGTTCGCCACTCGGATCTATCTCTATTTGATCCACGTGAGCGCCGACTTTGAAGGTGTCCGTTAGATTACCTTGATCGTCATAAACCGCCACTTTGCCGTCATCGGTGAGCACGAAGGTCGATCGGCCGTCAGATGAGACCGTCACATCAATCGGCACCGCGTCGGTTTTCAATGTATTTTGAAGACTGGTTTCAACCGCGGCTTGAACCCGGGATGCGGTTGTCACAAAGATCAGAACTATCAGAATCAGGCAGAATTTAGCGTAATTAGAGCTCATTCCAGCACTCCTTCAATTTGAAGTTGGCACCTGAATTTTGCATGCAAATCGCATCCTCAACCTTCGAAGCTACCTATTGAGGAATGACCTCGAGCGATGTTGGGTGTTAAAAATTCAGGTATTCGTAAATTATACTGATGATGGCGCGGCACATTATACGTGATGTTCACCGCGCGTCCGGTTTCTGTTTTTCACCCGGTAAAATATCCCATCAACACAGGAAAATCAATGCATAATCAGCTTGTTGAGTTTTGTTTTTATTTACTATACCCAACATTCCATTATTCAGCGCCTTGGGCGGATTAGGCGGATGAGCAAACGAACCGACTTGTTATTGCGCTGTATCACTGTTTGGGGGGCGGGGGGCGGGTTGCCGGCCTTTTTGGGTAAACTCAGCCATCGTTTTTTGAGCACAGTCCGGACAGTAGCTGGAAGTGATATCCAGATCGGCTTTTTCATGGATATAGGTTTCGATTGTGACCCATTTGCCGGTGCCGGATCGTTTGCCTGAATCATCCCGGATCTTCTTACAAACACAGCACATGGGCAGTATTTTCTGATAAAGACTGATTTTGCGGGACATCTCCTGTTTCTCGAGGCAATTTTTTACCCGAAACAGCATTTCCTGGGGCTCACAGGGTTTGAGCAGATAATCGTCGGCCTGGTGACGCATGGCTTCAATGGCCGAGTTCAAATCACCATAACCGGTTAAAATAATGACTTGAGTATCAGATTTGAGTTCCTTGGCTTTCTTTAAAACCTGAATTCCGTCCGTGGTTTCCATGATCAGATCGGTGATGATCAAATCGAAGTCCATTGTTGCAAGCAGGTTCACAGCCATTTCTCCACTGGAGGCCCGGGTAACCTGATAGCCATTGATTTCAAGATCGGATCCGATACCCTCCAGAATGAAGGGATCGTCGTCTACCAGCAATAAATTATATTTTTTCATGGTGTCCCTCGGGATAATAAACCGGTATAGATGCAGGGTCAAGTCTTGGAAAATGGATAATATGAATTTTAAAGCATGACAATACTTATTTTTAATTTCATGAATTCATAAAAAACAGCACTGATCATGCTCTTTTAACAAGACTGATATGGCTGGCCGCCCGGTTTAAAGTTGTAAATTAAAGATTATCCAAATGAATTACTGCAAAAAATATTCCGATTTTAGTTTTTTAATCATATATTTAATATTATTAATAGGTTAAGCAAAAAAACGAGCGCATTATGAAGGTTCGGTTTTTCGGAATAAGGTATATTATTATGCACACGAGGCGGGCTGCGGGGTTCGGGTTGCGGATTGAAAAGACCTGGATGAGGAGGTGCGGGGTGCGAGAACGTCAGGCTCAACGTCGCCGATCCGCCGTTTCTTTAGAGGACTGCAAGATTTTAAAGGACAAAGGCTAAAGGTTAAAGGCTAAAGGTAAAAGGATAAAGGAAATAGGAAAAAGATGGCGCTGACGGGTACGATGGTAAAATCTGAAGGCCGGCTCATCACTTGCAAATAACAGTCAGTTTTTAAACTTTTTCCGTTAGCCTTTGTTGAGATCATTCGCTGATCTCAAATTTGGTGATCAACCGTGACAGATAGGTTCTTTGAATTTGCATATTTTTGGCGGCAAGACTGCGGTTGCCGCTGGTGTTTCTCAGATTTAAAAGGATGAATTCTTTTTTAAACGAGTCGATGGCGTCTTTTAACGACAAACCCACCTCCAGTCCGGGATACTGCGGGCGGCAGGCGAACGTTGGCAGATCCTCAGGCACGATTTGTTTGCCGTTGCCCATCACCACCGCCCGCTCCAAAGCATTTTTCATTTCGCGGACATTGCCGGGCCAGCTATATTGGGTCATGAGATCCATGGCCTTTTTAGATATCGATAAATTCGATAGTCCTCTTTCCTTCTTGTAAATAGCCAAAAAATATTCGGCCAGCAACGCAATATCTTCCCGGCGTTCTCTTAAGGGGGGCATCTGAATCTGGACGACATTTATTCGGTAGTACAGATCTTCCCGGAAGCGTCCCTCGGCCACATCCGCTTCAATATTTCGATTGGTGGCCGATATGACTCGAACATCCACAGGAATTGATTTGTTACCGCCCACCCGGTAAAAAACTCCTTCCTGCAAAATCCGCAGCAACTTGGTCTGCATGCTCGGGCTCATTTCTCCGATTTCGTCCAGAAAAATAGTGCCCTGGTCGGCCAGCTCGAATTTACCGATTTTACGATTGGCCGCGCCGGTGAATGCGCCTTTTTCGTGGCCGAACAGCTCATCTTCGAGCAGTGTCTCCGGCAAAGCAGCGCAATTGAGCACCACCATAGGTTCGTCTTTGCGGGCACCGACCCGATGAATCATACGGGCCAAGAGTTCCTTGCCGGTGCCACTTTCCCCCAGAATGAGGGTCGTTGATTTTGAATTGGCAACTTTGATGGCATCTGAGATAACCTTCCGCAGGGCTTTGCTTTCGCCTACAATTTCATATTTGCCCTGCAGCTCTTTTTTGAGATCTCTGATTTCCTTTTTATCATGTTCGATTTTGCGAGCATTTCCGATAGCCTGGGCGGCCAGATCTGCAAAAACGGACAATATTTTCAAATCCTCATCCCGGATGGCACTGCCGTCGGCTTTGTCGATAATTTCAACCACACCGATGATGTCTCCATTTAATTTCATCGGAACACAGGCAATGGATTGGGTCTTGAAGCCGATGGACTCACTGATTTCTTTGTACCAGCGGGGATCTTTGGCCACATCCGCTATTAACAGCGGTTCGCCTGTTTGCGCTACATGGCCGGCAATGCCCTGCCCGAGATCGATTTCGAACTGCTTGATGTCGGTGCTTTTTTCTCCGGTGGCGACTTTAAAATAGAGTTTGCGGGTTTTGCGATCCAGCAACAGCAATGAACTCGCTTTGGCATCCATCATCCGTGTTGCGGTTTCGATGATGAGTTCAAGAAGTTGATCGAGGTCCTGGACCGAGGACACCCAGGTAGAGATCTCTTTTAGGCGATCGATAGAAGAATCGGTGGCTACGGATATATTATGCATAATGCGATACTCTCTTTATTTTTTATAATGGACACTGCCGGTAAATGTAATCACCCATATCACCCCTCTCTCCAAGCTGTAGGCTCTGCGAGCCGGAAGCCGGGGTGGACTAAACCCCGCCGGCGGCGGGGCCTCTGGATCCGGATTTTTACCTGCGAGTGTATCAAAGGGCGGATTCGCGTTTGGTCAGGACGCTGTTCACTAAAGGCCCATAGCAAAGACCCGGCACCGGGGGACTACAGCCAATTCCCTGACGCCGGGATCTCATATTACATGTCAGTTTTGTTATAATCCGGAAAAAGGGAATCTAATATTCCCGAGAATCCGACTATCAAGACCTTTTGTTTTCATTATTGTCTACATGTTATAACAAAATAGACCGACCTGTCAACTTTTTTATAACATCCGGTTCATGAAGCTCAGGGACCGGTGCTTATGCACTGCCGTTTAGCCGGGAAATAATAAACTCCCCAATTTTTTCAGCTGATCGGCCGAACAGCTCTTCGATCT
>Ga0210064_1000883_pt1 | contig 13624 bp, 13 predicted proteins | sample Muzzi_CordC_D2_FD_185531 | JGI IMG/M metagenome (GOLD analysis project Ga0210064, IMG submission 185531) | Wetland microbial communities from San Francisco Bay, California, USA, that impact long-term carbon sequestration - Muzzi_CordC_D2 (SPAdes) | ecosystem: Environmental > Aquatic > Marine >...
TGGAAATGGCCAGGGAAGCCCGGATTAATGCATGACGGTGATTTTTTAACCAGGCGGCGTTTCCTGAAATAATCCTGTCACCCCGCTCCGCTGTCACGGTATTGTTAGCCCGAGTGATCCGCAGTCAACCACCCATGACACACCCCCGACAGACACATCGCTGGATCGCCCACATGGACCTGGATGCATTCTTCGCGAGCAGCGAACAGCTGGAGCATCCCGAATACCAGGGGCTTCCCGTGGTCGTGGGTGCGCGCCCCGGACATCGCGGAGTAGTCGCCGCCGCGTCCTATGAAGCACGCCGCTTTGGCATTCACTCTGCCATGCCGATAGCCGAGGCCTACCGGCGCTGCCCGGATGCCGTGTTCCTGCGCCCCGACATCGAGAAGTACCGCCGGTACTCGCGGCAGGTCTTTCAAATCCTTGAAACCCTGGCACCCACCGTGGAAGCCGCCTCGATCGATGAGGCCTACCTGGATGTGAGCGGACTCGAAAAGTTGTCGGGAGCACCGGAAACGATCGGGCGCGAAATCAAGCAACGCATCCTCGCAGGAACAGGACTGACCGCATCGGTAGGCATCGGGCCGAACCGGCTGATTGCAAAACTCGGCTCGGAATATCAAAAGCCGGATGGTTTGACGGTGGTCACACCGGAGCAGGTCCCTGATTTCCTGGCACCCATGCCGGTTTCCAACCTCCGTGGGCTGGGGCACCAGACCCTGAAGATCTTCAATCGCCTCGGCATCAGGACGGTGGCGCAGCTGCGCGCCATCCCGCAACCGCAGCTGGAGCAACATCTGGGAGAAAAGGCCGCTGCGAACTTTCACCGCCAGGCCTTCGGCATCGCCTCGGACGAGGTCGTGTCGAACCGGCGCCGCAAGAGCATCTCGAAAGAAACGACCTTCGAGGCAGATGTCCGGGATCACACAGTACTGCACGACGCCCTGCGCGGGCTGGCGGCCGATGTGGCAAGGACAGCACGCCGGGAGGGATTGTCCGGTTCCGTCGTGACCCTGAAGATCCGCTTCGCGGGATTCGACACCTACACGCGGCAATTCAAACGCGCCACACCGACCTGTGACGAGCGTGACATGCTCAAAACCGCATGGCGGCTTTTCCTCGGTGGCAAGCTGCCGGATAAACCGGTTCGGCTCATCGGCATCGGCATCAGTGACTGGGAGCAAGGCCAGCCGGCGCAGGCGGACCTGTTCGATCAACCCGAACAACGGGGAGACAACAAGCAGCTACTGAAAACCATCGACGCGGTTACCGAGAAATTCGGCAAGAACCTGCTACAGGTGGGCGTGTCGCGCAAGCCAGGCAAATAGGGTCATTGCCGCAAGACACCATCAATAACACAAGGAAGCTCCGGTTAATTAAAAGTCTATCGTCATTGCGAGAGAGAGCATCTGAATAATTCGTCATTGCGAGCAGAGCGAAGCAATCTCCCACTATGGAATCAATCGGATAGAGATTGCTTCGCTCTGCTCGCAATGACGAGAAATATTGGACACTGCACAAAGTCCGTTAATCAAAGCAATACGCTATGCGCAGACACCCTGCTCATGATTTTGAGCCAGGTTCCAACTATCCAGAGTTTCCTAGTGAACGCGCGTCGAATCAGGAACCGGCGGCGGGGACGACACGAATCAGGGAGCAGACAGTGACATAAATAGACTGCCAAACCCTGACAAAAAAGAAACAGCCGCCACCCGCAGTGACTAACCATGATGGGCTATATTAGGAAGCATGTACGCTGACACCCTATCAGATAGCAATGCGGCCTACCGCGTCCTTGTGGAGCCTGGCGGGAAGCGGGTACGGGTCGTGTTTGCCGGTGAGACCATTGCGGACAGCATGGATGCGCTGGTGTTGCACGAAACCCGTCTACCGCAGGTGTACTATTTCCCCCGCAAGGATGTGCGCATCGATTTATTACGGCGCACAGAACATCGCACCCATTGCCCGTTCAAGGGCAACGCATCGTACTGGACCATCGAGGTTGGCAACCAGGTCGGGGAAAATGCGGCATGGAGTTATGACAATCCGCTGCCAGAAGCACAAGCGATCCACGGTCATATTGCCTTTGACTGGAATGCCATGGCGGCCTGGTATGTAGACGAAGAGCAGGTCCTGGAACAGCCACGGGATTCGTCCCCGTCCGGCCTGAATATTTTTTCCGACTGGCTGTTAAATGACGCCTGGAAAGCCGCCTCGGCTCGCGAGCTGCTGAGGCAGCTGGCGCATTGCCTGTTTTCGTCCGGCGTGCCGATCTGGCGCCTGCAAATACTGATACGCACCTTGCACCCGCAGTTATTCGCGACCCGCTACACCTGGTGGCGCGACACCGACGAGGTGGAAGTTTTCAGCGCGCCACACCAGATACTGGAGACCCGGGAGCACCGGGAGAGTCCGTACATGGCCATTCTGGAGGGCGCCGGTGGCGTACGGCGCTCCATGGAAGGGTCAGACCCGCAGTTCGACTTCCCCATCCTCAGGGACCTGCATGCCAGGGGCGGCACCGATTACGTGGCGATGCCGCTGTTATTCTCGGATGGCCAGATCAACATCATTACCCTGGTCGCGGATCGCTCGGGTGGCTTTACAACCGATGAACTGGGGCAGTTCTATGAAATCCTGCCGTTGCTGAGCCGCCTGTTCGAGGTACACGCCCTGCGCATCACGGCCGTCACCCTGCTCCAGACCTATCTGGGGAAACACAGCGGCCAGCGCGTCCTGGAAGGCTCGATCAAGCGGGGCGACAGTGAAAACATCCACGCGGTCACCTGGTTCAGCGACCTGCGCGATTCCACCTCACTCACCGAATCACTGTCCCGCGAGGAATACCTGGCGATGCTGAACCAGTTTTTCGACTGCATGGCGGGGGCGGTGCTGGATCACGGCGGCGAGGTGCTGAAGTTCATCGGCGACGCGATACTGGCGATCTTCCCCATCGAGGACCCCGACAGTCCGGAGGCCGCCAGGCAAGCCATCAAAGCCGCGCGGGCTGCAGAGCAAGCCGTTACACAGCTGAATCAGGAAAGAGCCGAACAGGGCACGCGCGCTATCGGCTTCGGCATCGGCATGCACATCGGCGAACTCGTGTACGGGAATATCGGCACACCGGGTCGCCTGGATTTCACCGTCATCGGCGCGGCCGTGAACGAAGCGTCGCGCATCGAAGCCATGTGCAAGACACTCGGCCAGAATATCATCCTGTCCTCGAAGTTTGCCCAGCACTGCCCGAACAAGCTGATTTCGCTCGGCAGACACACGCTGCGCGGCGTCAGCACCCCGGAGGAACTGTTTACACTGCCGCCCACCTCGCCTTCCGGCTTTTAGGAACAGCCGACGACTTCCCGCAGGAGCGGCTTGCAGCCGCGATTCACACATGAAAGGCGACGCTGTCCTTTTTGGCTGCCCCTCCACTACCGGAATGCACAGGAAACAGACACTGCATCCTGTAACACGCACCACGCTTACCGGGTTAATGCACCTGACACTGAATAACATATTGATGCCCCGGCAATGCGGACGTACCATGCGGAATCAGGACATCTTTCCACCCTGGATAGAACACCCCGAAAAAGGGCTAGCTGACCATGAACAGCATTCATAAAACGCAACGCGGCGCTTCCGCCATCGCCCTCATTATCATCCTGGCAATCATCGGCGCAGGCACCTACATCGGTCTGCAGTACATCCCGCAATACATCGAATGCAGCGCGGTGGATTCCATCCTGGCCAACATCGAGAATGCCAACAAGACAAAACCTGTCAGCAGCGTGCTTGACATCAGGAACAGGATCGAAAAGCAACTGGACATGAACCAGATGAATGACCTGCGTGACAGCTTCAGCGTGAAACAGGATGGAGACGCGTACATCGTCAAGGTGAGCTACGAAAGAGAACTGAACCTCATCTACAAAAAGAAACCGATGAAATACGAGAAGACCCTGATCCTGAAATAACAAGATTAAACGGTGTCAGGAACCCTTTTCATTTACAGGGCAGTCAATTTAGCTGGCAAGTATTGATAAGCCTCCCGACGCTGTTTACCAGCCCTGGCTGCACTGCAGTTCAGCGATACACCGAATGAACGGGGCTTGCCACGATGCCGCATTACCAGGCCTTCGCCGTCTTGCTGGACCGCCGCCATGAACCTGACCCTGTTAATTCAGGTAAACTCTATTAGAACTGGCCCTGTATATCCGCCCCGGAGCAAGTCATGAACAAACCTTCACTTTTCAAGATACTTGTGGCTGCAGCGCTGATTGGTGTCGCGGCCGAAAATGCCTGGTCTGAGGAAGCAACACCAGGTGTGCCTGCCATACCCGCCGGGCAGACAGCCGCGCCGGAGACACCTGCCGCACCTGCCGGGCAGACAGCCGCGCCGGAGACACCTGCCGCACCCGCCGGGCAGACAGCTGCGCCGGAGACACCTGCCACACCCGCCGGGCAGACAGCTGCGCCGGAGACACCTGCCACACCCGCCGGGCAGACTGCTGCGCCGGAGACACCTGCCGCGCCCGCCGGGCAGACAGCCGCGCCCGGGACCGGCTACGTGCCGGTCTGGTATCCGCCGGGTCCCGACCAGCGCGGCTATGCGCAACCCTGGTCACAGCCATCCCAGTGGCCTGCACCCCAGCCGGGTTACGGCCAGTTACCTCCTTACTCCCCACCGTATGGACAGTACCGGACCGGACCCGGAGCACAAGCCGAAGAAAATGCCCTTAGCGCCAGGCTCCAGCAGACGCAGGATGAACTGGACGCGAAAATGACCGAACTGGACACGACCAAAGCACAGGTCGCCGCGAAAACCAGTGAACTGGAAACAGCCAGAGAACAGCTGGCCAGACTGCAGACCGAATTACAGAACGCCACGGCGGCCTTGCGTAAGGCGCAGTCAGACACCATCAATGCCGGCCAGCAAGTCGATACTACCAAAGCACAGGTGGATACCCTCAGGAATATCCTGTGCGAACTCGCCGCCCGGATCGAGATCCGGGAAACCGCACTGCAGAACGCCCTGCAGACCACTGCCGCGAAACCCGGTGATACTGATGGCGCCGCAGCCGGCAAGGTGGGTGCGGCAACTGCGGAACAGGCGGAACCGCAGTTCGACCCGCAATGCTCACAGACACCGCCCCCGGCCGTCACGTCCGGACAGCGTGCCAAGACCATCATAACACCGACAAGGTAAGCGACAGCGAACTGAAAGGCCCCGGAGACCAACCGACTTAACAAAGGCATTGCAAAGTCATCTGGCACGATCGTGGCCAGACGGCTACCCCTGCAGGAGGATTTTGCAATGCCGGGGGTACCGGACCGACCTTTATTCGAACCGGCATGAGTAAAACGGGTAAAATGCCGCCCATGACAGCCAGGAAACCCGTCCTGATTCTGCAACTTCGTCCGGAAGACGCCACATCCGACAGCGAATATGCCTGCCTGCTGAAATACGGCGGATTGCAGGTGGGGGACACTTGCAGGAAACGCATCGAGCGGCTGGGTATCCCTGATGACCTGAATATCGACAATTATTCCGCGATCATTGTCGGTGGCAGCCCGTTCGATATCAGCACCCCGGAAGACAGAAAATCCGCCATCCAGAAAAAGATCGAGGCCGATTTCAACAGGCTGCTGGAGGAGGTAGTCACCCGGGACTTCCCCTTTCTGGGTGCCTGCTCCGGCAACAGCCTGCTGGGCAACTACCTCGGCACCCGCATATCGACAAGGTACGGCGAGGCCGTGGACTGTGTAATGCTGGACATCACCGAGGCCGGCAAACAGGACAAGCTGCTGGAAGGTTTCCCGGAACAAATCGACGTGCTGCTCGGCCACAAGGAAGCCGTCGACACCCTGCCCGAGGGGGCAACCTTGCTGGTCACCGGCAGCAACTGCCCGGTACAGATGTTTCGCATCGGCGAGAATGTGTATGCCACCCAGTTCCACCCGGAAGGCGATGCCGGGGAATTCATATTACGGATCGATACCTACCGCAATCACGGCTATTTTGAACCGCACGAAGCGGATACATTGAAAAAGCGGGTCAGCCTGAAACCCACCCCGTATGCCCAGGAGATACTCAGGCGGTTTGTGGCGTGGTATTACTGCTGAGCAAACAAAAGGTGTCAGGAAACGGGGGGCTCTCCCCTGTTCTTCTGATCTTTTAACGCATCGTGTTCCAGCCGTTGTTTGAGATCAGTATCAAGCGCGAGCGTCTCAGCGAGACGGTCGAGGTAGGCTCGCTCGAGGAAGCCTGCCTCACCTATCACCAGCGAACTGGCCAGGTAGACTTCGCTGGCTAACAGGGGATTGCCTGCAACGTCTGCAGCAATTGCATGCGGGTCAAGCGGCTGCCGCAGTTCGGCCTCGACCCAGGCACGCAAGGATGTATCACCGCCAAGGCGAGCAATCTCCTTGTCGATCATATCGCGCTCGCGTTCGTCAATGTGGCCATCGACCCGGGCGGCATTCAGAACGGCGCGCAAAACCACCCGGCTTTCCGTCGGCAATGGTTCGACCAATGCCCGCGCCGCGTCACCATGATTCCGGGAGCGACCCTGGCTGTAAGCATGCCATGCCACCGCCCCGAGGGTGGCTAGTCCGCCGTATGTCGCCAACTTGCGGCCGGTCTTGCTGCCCAGCAACAGGCCAACCAACCCACCGGCTGCCGCCCCCTTCCCATAGTCCGTTATACCCCCTTCCGCTGTCGTGACCCCGGTTTCATTGAGTAGCGATTTGCCGGCGCCCAGCAGCTGATCAAGCAATCCGCGGGTATCCATGTATGCACTCCTAGCAACGATAAAGCAGAGGTAAAATTATTAACCATCGAGATGAATTCAATATGAAAGGGGCCGGTGACAACCGAGAATCAATCACTGATGCGAATCGAATTTATTTGTCACCGACCCCTTTAACTTACTGGTTCGCTTATTGCTTCAATCGATATCCGGTTTTGAACATCCACCATACAATGACAAGACAGGCGCCCAGGAACACCAGCACCATGGCGAGGCTCAGGCCCACGCTCACATCGGCGACATCAAAAAAGCTCCAGCGGAACCCGCTGATTAAATAGACTACCGGATTGAAAAGCGTGACCGTCTGCCACGCCGGCGGCAGCATGCTGACCGAGTAAAATGTGCCGCCCAGAAAAACCAGTGGCGTAACCACCAGCATCGGGATGAGTTGTAATTTTTCGAAACTGGTTGCCCAGAGACCGATGAGTAATCCAAACAGACTGAAGGTAATGCAGGTGATCACCAGAAAACCCAGCATCCAGAATGGATGTGCGATATGCAGCGGCACAAAGAATCCCGCCGTTGCCAGGATAATCAGGCCGATAAGGAACGACTTGGTCGCGGCCGCACCCACGTAGCCGATCACAATCTCAACAAACGAAATCGGTGCAGACAGCACCTCATAAATCGTACCGGTGAACCTGGGCAGGAATATTCCGAAAGATGCGTTGAAAATGCTCTGCGTTAACAGCGCCAGCATCATCAAACCGGGCACAATGAAGGCCCCGTAGGATATGCCTTCAACAGATTCGATGCGTGAGCCAATCGCAGACCCGAATACCACGAAGTAAAGTGCCGTGGAAATCACCGGTGATGCGAAACTCTGGGCAATGGTTTCAAAGGCGCGCAGCATTTCGTATTTGTAGATGACGCGTATCGCGTAAATATTCATGCTTTTGTTTTCACCAGGTTGACAAATATTTCTTCCAGTGACGTCTTGATCGTATGCACATCCTTTATCAGCAAACCGGCATCCCGCAGGGTCTGGAGCAATTCGTTGATACCGGTACGGGTTTTATGCGGGTCATAGGTGTAGGTCAGCGTGCGCCCATCCGCCGACACTTCCAGAGCGAAGGGCACCAGGGTTTCAGGCAATACCGGAAGTGCATCTTCGAGTTCTACAAGCAGCTGGCGTTTACCCAGCTTGTGCATCAACGCATTTTTATCATCCACCAGCAGCAATTCACCATGGTTGATGATACCCACACGATCTGCAATCGCCTCCGCCTCTTCAATATAGTGCGTGGTGAGAATGATGGTGACGCCCGATTCGCGCAAACGTCGTACCAGCGCCCACATCTCCTTACGCAACTCCACGTCGACGCCAGCGGTCGGCTCGTCCAGAAACAGAACCACCGGTTCGTGTGCCAGTGCCTTGGCAATCAGCACCCGCCGTTTCATCCCGCCCGACAAATCCATGAGCATGTTCTTTTTCTTGTCCCATAATGACAGGTCCTTCAGTACCTGTTCCAGGTATTCGGGGTCCGGCTTTTTGCCAAACATGCCGCGACTGAAACACAGGGTATTCCACACCTTGTCGAAAGCACCGAGTGTGAGCTCCTGTGGCACCAGGCCGATCATGCTGCGCGTAATGCGGTAGTCCTTCACATTGTCATATCCGCCAACCGTGACTGAACCGCTACTGGCATTGACGATGCCGCAGATAATGGAGATGAGCGTGGTCTTGCCCGCGCCATTGGGACCCAGCAGTGCCAGTATTTCTCCCGGCTGTATGTCCAGGCTGACATTCTTCAACGCCTGATAACCCGTTGAGTAAGTCTTTGACAAATTCGATATGGAAACAATGGGTTGCAATTTTCTATCCGTGTCTGCTCGGTCATTTATTAAAGGAAGTTGTGATTAATTCATGTGTGTCGTGATTGCGAGCGTAGCGTGGCAATCTCATAACCAGTGAATCAAGTGCTTACAGATTGCTTCGTCACTTTGTTCCTCGATAATTGCTCCTGCATTATCTACCTCCTGCATCCCTGCAGTCGTCGCCATGACGAATTAATCAGAGCTCCCTGAAGAACAAGTTGCCATCTATATAATCCACAATCAGCGCAACATCGGGGACTGCCCACAATCATCCACTGTGTGCCCCTACGGCGAAGCCAGCACAGCGACCACCTCCGCCAGGCCGCCGGTCACCCGTGCCAGGCCGGTGTAGTCAAGCCGTTGCGGTGTGTCGGTCGCAGCATGATAGTGCGGATAACGGAACGGCGCCGTGTCCGTGACCATGATAGCCGGATAACCGGCCTCCCAGAAGGACCAGTGGTCTGACCAGTGAATGCCGTCTATCCCGCTCGGCGCCGCCACACCTTCCGAGGGAAACGCCGTCGACGCGCGGAATGCGCCGATGGCCTGGCGCACCAGGGACCGGGACGAGAGATTGCCCACGAAACCGACGAAGTTACCGGTATCCGGATAGAACCAGCTGAATGGAAAGGGATAGTTTTGCGTGCCCGGCTCATCGGTGTAATAACCCAGCGTTTCCAGCGACAGCATTGCCTCGATGCGCTCGCCCTGCGCCTGTGCACGCATGGCATACCGATTGCTCCCCATCTCCTCACCGTAGAAGAACGGCGCCTCTTCGTTGGCAAAGGCCACGAAGCGCACGCTACGCGACAGCGTCGACCCGGCCAACAGGCGGGCAAGCTCCAGCATGGCGGCCACACCCGAGGTATTGTCATTAGCGCCCGGGCAGTCGGCCACGGTATCGTAATGCGCCCCGACAACAATGATTTCATCCGCCGCGTCATGACCGGGCAGTACCGCTTCTAGATTGTTCACGGTCATGCCGCGGCTGGTAAAGGCCTGGAGATCGACCCTGTAGCCCGCGCCTTCGAGCGTCTTGTGGATATAACCGGCAGCAGCGTTCATCGCCTCGGGACGCCAGACATTGCGCTCACCGATGCGGCCGGCCAGAGCAGCCACATGGCGCCTGAGATTGTCACGGATCAATTGTTCCCTGTCAGTCAGTGGCGGCAGCGGCCCCGTCCAGGAACGGCCGGGCATGCCGGTCACGAACCAGATCCCCGACAAAATGAGCAGCGGGAGGACGGCCAGGCGGAGCGCCCGCGCGAACTGCCTGCTGTTTAGGCCAGGGTCGGCCGGCTGTCTGCTTGCGTCGGTCACGGGATCAGTGAGTGAGTACGGCCAGAGTCATTTTCCCTGCGCCGGAAGTCATAAATTAGTCGGACCTGCCCTGCCATGCCGTCCCTATTAAGGCTTACCGGGCATCCTTGAGCTTCTCGCGCAGCATCCTGATTAATGTTTCAACGTTATCCTGCATCTCCGGCGTAACCACTTCGAACACGTATTCAAGCCTGTCAAGCGCCTCCTCGATTCCAACCCTGCCCGTCAACTCGGGCATGCGCCTGGCAATTTCGTTGATATAACGATCCTGATGAATAACAGTCATAGTCGCCTCGGTGCAATAAACCTGATAGTTGCATAAATCCGGGGTGTAATCCTGTTTCGACTGATATACAGGATGAGATTCACCCCGGCGTGGTGATTCTGGAATTCACCGATAATGAGATCCTGGGCTCGTACTGCAGGAGCGCCGTCCTTCGGCGTGATCACGGCCAGGAGGTCGCTCCTGCAACGTTATGTATGCAATGTTTGGGTAAATAATATCCGATAGCACCCGCAATACGATATTTTCTGTAGGCGCGTCCCTTCATCGGAGGACACACTCGGTGCGCTATCGGGTTCCGCTCCCGAGTTAAGGGGTCAGCACCCTTTTTGGCACCCGTTCATATATTCATTGTAAAGGGCACTAAGCCCTTGTTTGCAGATATTTCACCATGAAATTAATTTCTTATTCTGAGTGTATTTCTGCATTTGGGGTAATACCTGCATCCCCAGAACTTTTTCCCGACATTCGAACCTTTCCTGGTTGTTCTTGTTATCATTTTTATGCCACATGACGGGCAAGATGGTGTCGTATAGTCTCCCCTTGTAACCCTATCAAGCAGACCTATCCGGCTAGCTTCTGGCAGCTCTGTAATCTGTCTGAGTAATTCAGTCCCGTTCATTAATTTAATATGCTTGTCAGCACTAAACTCTCTGGCTTCCTTCGTGTAATCACCTGATGTGATAAACACACCAAGAGGAGCACCGTCGGCTGCCATAACGCCAAATAACTCACGAACCGGCTTTACACCGACTCTGTAAGTTTTCCATGCCTTACATTGAACTATGCCAAATGGCTTTGACATCGAATAACTGTTTTTAAACAAGTTTATATCAACACCACCATCTGCACCTTGGCGGGTAACTTCCGCCTTGTAGCCTTTTTCTATGAAATAGTTTAAACACAATTCCTCGAAGCGCTTCCATTCCAGAGAATTAATCAAGTCAATCGACCATTTGTTGGGCTTATCCGTTTTATTATTGGCTGCTTCCTGCCCCACCCGTATACTCGTATCATCAGGTATATAGCTATTAGGTACGGGGAGCTGCTTGGATGTACGAATATTTACTTTTGACCTCGTTGTCAGATTGTAGATTGCATAGCAACACACACCAACAACAGAAACAACCAACATAATCTGCAATGTCTTATCTACAAGGCCCGGATTCCGATAGACGATAACGCTCCCCAATACCGCAATTGGCAATATCAAGTCAGCATAATGAGTTTTTCTACGTCTCCTCACTTATATAATCCCACATTATGTATTGAATGATCCTGGACTATTCAACCTAGAGATTCGCTTCCAGAAACAAATTCTCGCGATGGAATTCTAAATATTGCTTCTGCCCCTCCGAGAAACTGCCGACATTCCGCACTTCATCGACAGGCACACCCATGCGTCGGAGTGATTCTTTATGCGCGACATCAGAAACCAGGAGCCGGCCATTGTTCTCGAATGTGATAAATCCTCTATCAAACAGGTGATCAATACTTGGCGTGAGCAATAACCCATTTTCACCATCCAGGCGCTCCTGGTTCGAACCGCAGTCTATCCAGGGTTTACAATGGCTGGCGATCAGGTGCTCAATCCTGTCAACGCCGGTAACCCGACACCTCGACTCGTGCAGCTGTACATTTTGTTTGAACTTGCCCTGCCCTCGCCTGGCCATAACGAGGGCTTCGCGTTCAGTTTCAGGGATTGCATCGTCGTCTTTGATGGTGTCAGCGACGTAATCTTCCCATCGCAGAATATCTGGCATGGCCAATTCAAAACTGGCCTGTTCATTTACATAATTTCCTTTCAGTAATTCCCTTGCCTCGAAACCGATCAATCCGACCAGGGCTGTCGCAAGATTTTCGGGAACACGCGTCAAATAGACAGACTGGTTTCCACGGCCCGTTAGTTGCAAAGGTGAATACCGCGCTGGCAACAACGACTGCAGTATTGGCATATCATCAGCAGGGCGTATCTGATTCTGCAGTTGGAAATACCGAACCTCGACTTTCCAGCCGATATCGCTCCAGTTTGTCCCTGCAGCCCCGAACTCACTTGGCTTTGGCGCTTCATAACAGTGGGATTGTGCAATACCAAGCGCCCTGATATAGGTCCCCTGAAAAGAGAAAATGACATCACCAGGCGCCACTTCCCGCATGAATTCATAGAAGGGATTGCGCGCCTGGTTTGACTTGCGTTTTGGCGACCAGAGATAGCCGCCACGGAATTCATGGTCAAAGGTCTGATTCTGATTAACCCACCAATAGCACATATTGCTCTATGTCCACACGGCAGAATATAACCAGCAACTCAGGCTGGACATGTCAATAGATACTCTTTAAACGCTCCATCATCGCCCCCAACACTTGCTGCTCCAGGTCGATATCAAACTTGTGCGCAACCAATGATTGCAACTTGATGGCTGTTTCTATGTATTGAACTTGTTCATCAACTGAAAACCGCTGCCAGTTATTATTATTTTTCTTAATATTGTGCTCTTTGAGTAGTAGCTGCAAGTCATCCGGGTGATGTTGTCCTCCAGCTTCCTTGTTCAACAAGGCGTGCGCATGATCGACTTCGAAGCTGAGACCGAAATACATTTTCAGTTGCTTTGACAAGGTCTCGAATTCGGATACCCGGTAATTCTCATGTGCACTAAATCCCTGGCTTGCGAGTTTTATAATCTCATCGCGTTTTAGTGGCGCTACATCCTCATCAATTTCCTGCTCGATGTGCGCGGCTTGTTCACTCTCAGGGATAAAACGTACCTTCCTTGGCCGTTCAGTCGTGTCGATTTCTATCCGTTCTGCATACGCACCCCGTGAGATATTGGAGCTTATGCGTGCAGCGATTTCCCTTAGACCTGTCGTATCGTTTGCCTGGTTTAATGCATCATGGTCTGCCTTAGCAAGAATATCTGGATATAACTCGCCTACTTTTACTGCCCAATCAGAAACGATAGCCCAATCATCTATTTCCTTTAAAGCCTCGAGATATTTTTCAGTAATACTCATCCTACGGCCCCATTTGTCTCCAACATCCCTTCCACGCTTCGGAACTCCTCCAGCGCCGCATCCAGTTGCTCGGCAATCTCCTGGGCCAGCACCTCGGGTGCCGGTAGATTTTCGGTATCTTCCAAGGACGCATCCTTCAACCAGAAGATATCCAGGTTGGTCTTGTCTCGGGCGACCAACTCATCATAGGTGAAGGATTTCCAGCGTTCATGTTTTTCGGATTCACGGCGCTTGCTGCGATCATCTGCCTTATAGCATTCTATAAACTCCTCGAAATCACTCTTCACCAGGCGCATGGTTTTCAGGGTCATGTGCACGTTGGTACGGAAATCGTAGATCCAGAGTTTTTTGGTCCAGGCGGTTTTGGAGGCGGGTTTGGCGTCGA
>Ga0210064_1000884_pt1 | contig 13622 bp, 14 predicted proteins | sample Muzzi_CordC_D2_FD_185531 | JGI IMG/M metagenome (GOLD analysis project Ga0210064, IMG submission 185531) | Wetland microbial communities from San Francisco Bay, California, USA, that impact long-term carbon sequestration - Muzzi_CordC_D2 (SPAdes) | ecosystem: Environmental > Aquatic > Marine >...
GCTCGACGATCACCTCCATGCGTGGTGCCGCACCCGGGACAAGTTCGAGATCCAGCGCGCGCTCCAGGCGGCCGGCGTTCCCGCGGCAGCAGTACAGAAGCCTGAAGAGCGCATCGAGCGCGATCCCGCCACCGCCGAGTTCGACCTCTGGCCGACGGTTCATCACACCAAGATGGGTGATGTACGCGTGGACGGCCTGCCCGTGCGGTTCTCGAGGACGCCGCACTCGATCACCCAGGGTGCGCCCTGCATCGGCGAGCACACCGAGGAGGTGCTGACGAGCCTGCTCGGGCTGAGCACCGAAGAGGTCGCAGCGCTGCGTGAGGAGGGCGTCGTATGAGCGCGCTGAATGGAATACGCGTCGTCGAGCTCGCGCACGAGCGCTGCGCGTTCGCGGGCAAGCTGCTGGGCGACATGGGGGCCGACGTGGTGGTGGTCGAGCCGATCGGAGGATCTCCGACTCGCGCTCATGAGCCCTTCGTCGACGACGTGCCCGATCCCGAGCGGAGCCTTTCCTGGTGGCACTACAACACGAGCAAGCGCGGGATCGCACTCGACTGGAAGCAGCCCGCGGGTCGCGACGCGCTGGTCGAGTTGATCGACCGCGCCGACATCCTGCTCGAAGCCGAAGACCCCGGTGTGCTCGCGGACCACGGCCTCGCAGATTCCGCACTCACCGAGGCGATGCCGCGCCTCATTCATGTCGCTCTCACGCCGTTCGGGCCCGACGGAGCGCGCAGCGATGAGCACGCCACGGACCTCACGATCCTGGCCGGCGGCGGCCCCGCCTGGAACTGCGGCTATGACGACCACGAGCTGCCCCCGATCCGCGGCGGGGGCCAGCACGGCTACGCGATCGGCTGCCACTACGCCGCCATGTCGGCGCTCACGGCGCTGGTCCACCGCGAGCTCGGCGGCGCCGGCCAGCGCATCGATGTCTCGATGCATGCCGCTGCCAACGTCACCACGGAGATGGCGACGTACAACTGGCTCATCGCCAAAGGCAACGTGCAGCGGCAGACCGGTCGACACGCCACGGCAATGCAGACGATGCCCAGCCAGCAGCTCTGCGCCGATGGTCGCTACGTCAACACGGGCGTGCCGCCGCGTACGCCGAAGGAGTACGGCAACCTTCTGCGGTGGCTACGAGAGCTGGGCCTCGAGTCCGAGCTGCCCGAGGCAATCTTCCTGGAGATGGGGGCGCAGAAGGACGAGATCGACATGTCGCTCATCGGAACGGACGACGAGACCACCGCGATCTTCGGAGCGGGTCGCGCTGCGCTGACGCTGATCGCGAGCCGAGTCGGAGCGAAGGAGTACTTTCTCGGAGCGCAGCGTGCAGGCTTGCCCGTCGGCGTGATCTACTCGCCCGAGGAGGCCTTCGAAGACGAGCACTTCAAGGCGCGCGGCTTTCAAGTCGAAGTCGAGCAGCCGCAGCTCGGTCGCGCCATCAAGTATCCCGGCGCACCCTATCTGTTCGAGAAGAGCCCGTGGGCGATCTCCCGAACCGCCCCGAGGCTCGGCGAGCACACCGACGAGGTGCTCACTGAGATCGGTGTCGATCCGACTCCGCTTCGGGCGGCAGGGGTCATCTCGACACTCGAGTGAGGGCTGCGACCAGGTCGCTATCCGACTCAACGCCTAAATGGGCGACTTCAGCGAAGCCGAGCTTACGGGACTCCTCGCATTGGCATTGCGGGATCCCACGTTCGAAGCACGACTGAAGACGCTTCTCGAGAACGAGGGGGGGAGTTCGGACTACCAGAAGGAATACATGCGGATCTTCGCCGAGTGGAAGCGCGCGTCGAAGCACACGGATCTCACGATCGATCCACCTCGCAAGTCGCGTAGGCCTCGGAACTGAGAGCCTCAGCGCAGATCGTCGTCGTAGACCCCATACACCTTGGCTAGAAGCTGGGCGACCAATCCAGTCACTGGCATCGCGATTCCGTGCTCGTTGGCCATCTGCAATGCCAGTCCCAGATCCTTCTGGGCGATCTCCATCCGTCCCCGGAGATAGCTCTGCAGATCCTCCGAGCGGAAGACCTCTTCGGGCATTTTGTAGGGGCTCAGGTACTGGAGATGCAGTGCGTTGAGCATCGTCGTCGCCGTACCGCCCTCCTCGTAGAGCTCCTGCGGCAGGCCCACTGCCTTCGCGAGCTGCATCCCCTCCAGCGACGCAGCGAAGGACAGATTCGTGAGCACGTTCAAGGCCAGCTTCAGCTTGGCTGCGTTTCCATAATCCCCGGCATAGGTGATCTTTCCAGCAGCGGCTTCCAGGTAGGGGCGCGCGCGCGCGAAGGCGGGCTCCGGACCCGAGACCATGTAGAAGGCGTCGCCCTGGGCGGCGCGCACGGGTCCCCCCGCGACGGGGACCTCGAGGACATCGATGCCGTGCGACGCACCCTGCGTGGCCATCTCCTCGATCGTGTCCGGGTGGACTGTGCTGTGGATCGCCACGACCGTTCCGGCCTCCGCATTCTCGAAGACGCCGTCCTCGCCGCAAAGCACCGCGCGGACGTGCGCGTCTGCCGGGACACAGATTCCGATCACTTCCGAATTCCGAGCGACTTCGCGCGCACTACCGGCCGGCTTGGCGCCGCCGTCCACGATCTCGCGCAGCGCCGTCTCATCGAGGTCGTAGACGATGGTGGGCAAGCCTTTGGGTGCCAGGTTGCCGGCAAGTGCCTTGCCCATGATTCCAAGTCCGATGAACCCACAACGAGTCGACATTGATAGAACCCCCGCCGCGAGATCCCCGATTCGGCTCTCGCGTACTGAAAAATCACGAATTTCCGAGCTGCCGGCACTCGCCAGTGGCAACGGCGGCGGTGAACGCCACGGCAATGCCATGATAACTGACCCGCCCCCACGTTTCGTCCGTCGGAGGCCCGTCGCCTCAACGTCTCCGATCTGAAGCTCGGTCAAGCCACAGACCTGTCTGACGCCTTCATTGCCCTGCCGGGCAACAAGTCGAAAAAGGGCAAGGGCCGAATGCTCTCCAGGTGTCCGAGCCGCTCCGGGCCTGGTTTCGGGATCCCGAGGTCGTGAAGGAATTCGGCGCCCTAGGGAAGCGATTCGGGGCCGAGCCGCTCTCCATCAATCCGGACGCCACCAAGATCCCCGATCGCCGCTGGTGCGAGAGATCCGAGCGGTGGACGGTGGAGCGGGCCTGTGCGAAGGCCGGCGTCGACTGTATCCCGCCCAACGACCTCTGCCGCCACCACTTCGCCACCACGATCGTCGACGCGGGCGGCGACATGTACGCGCTGAAGGAATGGATGGGTCACGCCCACATCAGCACGACGGAGCGATTTACTCATGTCGCGCCGCAGCGGCTCGGCCGGCCGAGCCGGATCCGCGGGCGGCAAATTGGACCAACAGTGGACCACGCCCAAACCACAGAGGAAAAAGATGAGGAATTTCCATAGGTTAGTGGTGGAGGCGGCGGGAATCGAACCCGGCTCCAGGAAGCGTAATACCCCGAAAAGAAAGAAGTCTTCGGACTGACAACCTGTCCCGCGGTTGTCCCACGGACCTCGTGCCAGTCACTGTGCGGAGCAACCCTAAGAGCGGTGGTCCTCCAGCCAGGCAGCCTCCTCGCCCGGCTCCGGGAGCAGGGACCCACCTTCCATGTTCCATTTCGAGGGGATGTCCGCCGTCGCCACCCCGACCTGGGCGTCAGCGCAGCCGAGGGCCGTCGCGACACTGCTGCGCAGTTCGGAGACGATCTCCGCCGTCTGCTCGTCCGTTCGTCCCCAACGAATGGTGCCGAACACGAAGGCCACCTGACCATCGGGAAGCTCGCTGGACGGGCGCTCTTGAAAGAATGCGTGGACGAACGAGAGCGGCGCACCCGTCACGCCGCAGTGGATGCGGACGACTTCGCGAGCGATCTGAGCGCGTTGCGCCTCGCTGCTCAGGCCTTCTCGAATTGCGCAACGATATAGGGGCATGAAACTACCTCGAATTTAGAGACGCAGCGGGCCGTCGAAGGCCGTCGCCACGATCTCGTCGATGGAACATCCGGTCGTCTCGACCCAGAGATCACAGACCGCACGAAGAAACTTCTCCCTCTCCTCGTTGTCGAATCCGACGGGAACGGACCGAACGACGATGGACGAAGTGCTGGATTCTCCTGCGGTCCACGCCCAGCCCCGGGGCTGGCGCGTCCAACGAATGCCGACCTCGGTAGGGTCGTCCTCGAAAAACTCCCGGGCGAGCCGCCGGAGGCCTGCCTCGAGCACATCGACACGCTGATCGGCCGCCTGGCCTTCTTGAATGATGCAAGCGTATAGATCCACGCTCCTGCTCCTCCATTCATATTAGGCTGTCGGCGCAGCGGATCGATGGGTGACGCCCAATTGGGTAATGAGGAGGGCGGTACCGATCAGCGCGAAACCCTTCAAGAATGACGCCCGCTGGATCGCGCGCATCGCCTCACGCGCCCCATATGAATGGCTCGTCACGCGCCCACTGGAACAGACTGAACCTCTGCCCGTCGACGGATCTCAGAAGGCGCGCACCCCGCCCAGCGCCTGAAGGCCTTGCGGAAATTCGAGGCGTCTTCGAAGCCGAGCCTTCGCCCGATCTCGTCGACGGGAATGCGCGTGCTCTCGAGATACTCGACTGCCACCGACAAGCGCGTTTCATCAACGAGCTGCTGAAAGCGAAGCCCGTCGTCGCGAAGACGCCGGTAGAACGTCCGGAGGGATAGACCGAGCATCTTCGCGATCTCGGGCGCGGTCGAAGCGTAGCCCTGGCGCACGAGGCAGAGCCTTCGAACGTCCCGAGCGAGTCTCGTTTCCCCGACGCCGCTCGAGACGATGCGTTCGCAGAAGTCCTGACACACGCGCGCGGTGGCGTCGCTCGCTTCCGGACAGGGTTGCTCAAGGACGGCTGCATCGAAGTGCCACTCCATCACATCGCTCGCAAAATGAATCGGACATCGGAACGTCTCCCGGTACGCCGCGGCATGGGCGGGCGCCTCGTATGGAAAGTACATCGCGCTCGAAGGAAACGGCGCGCCGACCACATAGCCGAGGAGAGTCGACATCGAGCTTCGCCAGAACTCGGCCACGAACGGGAGGGCACTCCCGAGCGAGTGCGCATCGTGCGAGCGCAAGACGCCCTCGTCGCCCCGTATCTCGAAGGTGATGCGCAAAACGGGCCCAGCGAGCTCTAGCTGGTCGAGACCGAACTCGAACGCTTCGCCGACGGTGCGACTCGTTACCAGCGCATAGCCGAAGAGGCCGAAGTCGCTGATGCGCTGGCGGGCTCCAGCGCGCAGGCCCGTATCGGGCCTTGGGGCGAGGCGCTCGGCGTTGCGCAGAAGCGCCACACGGCGTGCATGGTCGAACAGTTGTTCCGCATCGTGACGTTCGCTCGATTCGAAACCGGACGCTTCGAGCCAGCGTCGTCGATCGACGCCTTGATCCAAAAGCTCGCGCGCGAGCGCATCGAGTCCGTAGCCGAGCGATGAACCCACCGGCGGCTCGACCTCGATCGCTGTCTCTGCGCGCAGCTTTCGCATCCTGGCTCCCACTCGTGCGGGCGAAAAATCGGTTGGCACGATAGAACCCGAATATTGGCACATATTCACCTTCCCTGAAGCCGGGCCACGACACACGCTGAGGATGCACCTCGAAGCGGTGCCACCAGGGAGATCTGCGATGGCCACCGGCGATGCAGTCACAGCGATCGAACTCGACCACGCTGACCCAATCCGACCAACAAGGAGAGAGCCCATGTCAGAAGACACTTCAGTGAGTTACGAGCAGGACGGCCCGCTAGGCATCCTGACCATGCACCACGCCCCGCACAATCTGCTGGGGCCCCCCTTGATGGAGGGCGTGCGCGACGCGCTTTCTCGCGCCGAGAAGGAGGGGGCGAGAGCAGTCCTTCTGAAGAGCGGCTTGCGGCACTTCTCGGCCGGGGCCGACATCGCATTGTTCGAAGGGGCGATGGGCGGAGGCGACGGCCTCGCGCTTTCACCGGTCGAGTTCCTGAAAGTCCTCGAGGCGTTTCCGCTGCCGATGGTGGCCGCGGTTCATGGCGTGTGTGTCGGGGGCGGCTTTGAGCTCGCACTCACCTGTGACTTCATCATCGCCGCCCGCTCTTCCAAGATCGGCTCGGTCGAAGCCACGATCGGATTGAATCCGCTCATGGGTGCGGTCCAAAGGCAAGTTCAACGCGCCGGAGCGTTGCGAGCGAAGGAGATGTCGATGCTCGGCCGTCGGTACGACGCCGAGACGCTCGAGCGTTGGAATCTCATCAACCGCGTGGTCGACGACGAAAACCTCGAAGCGGCCGCCCACGCGGTCGCGATGGAACTCGCGAACGGCCCGACCGTCGCACATCGCATCACGAAAGAACTCGCGCGCCTTGCGGCCGACGAAGGCGTCGCCGCGGCCGACGCCGTGATGGAAGAGAAGCAACTGGCCCTCTGGTCCTCCGATGACCTGAAGGTCGGCCTCGATTCACTCATGAAGAACGGTCCGGGCCTCGCCCGCTTCGAGGGGAAATAAGCCATGTCTGGACCTCTCGCAGGACTCAAAGTCGTCGACTTCTCACGGGTGTTGGCGGGGCCGCTTTGTGCGCGAACGCTTCAGGATCTCGGCGCAGAGGTGCTCAAGATCGAGCCGCCGCGCGCAGATGTTTCGCGCTTTTCTGCCCCGATCAATCCCAACGGGATGTCGGGCTACTACGCGCAGCAAAACGCGGGGAAGCGCAACATCTCGATCGATCTCAACCTTCCCAAAGCACGCGAGATTGCATTGAAGTTGTGCGACGAAGCCGACGTGCTCGTCGAAAACTTCCGCCCAGGTGCGTTGGGCGCATTCGGACTCGACTACGCGACGCTGGCCGAGCGCAACCCGCGACTCATCTACGTGTCGATCTCGGGTTATGGACAAGGCGGCCCCTTTAAGGGTCGCATGGCCTATGCGCCGACCGTGCAGGCCGAAGCGGGCTTCACCCATCATTCCCTTCGCCACTTTGGCGAGAACCTGGGCGCGCCGCAGACCGATGCGCTTTCGCACGCCGATGTCTACGCAGGCTTGCAAGGGGTCATCGCGGTGCTGGCCGCGATTCGCCAGCGAGAGACGACGGGAACAGGTCAGCACATTGATGTTGCGATGGCGGCGACGGTGATCGCGATCAACGAACGCGCGCACGTCGATCTCAACGGACTCGAGCTCGAGGATGAGCCCGCGATCCTCGGCGCGACCGATGGCTCGTTCTTCACGGGACCCGGTGGCGAGGTGTTCATCTCCGCGATCAGCATCGTCGGGACGATCACCTTCCGCTTCTTCATGGCCGCGATGCGCCGACCCGACCTCGCCCTCGACCCGCGCTTCGCAACGCCCGGCGCGCGTCGCGCGAACATCGAGGCACTCAAAGAGGTGATCCAGTCCTGGATCTACTCGTTCCCCGACATGGCCTCTCTCGACGCGCAGCTCGACGAGGCCAAGATCGCGATCGGCGAGATTCGACCACTCGAGGACGTGGCCGAGTCCGAGTGGGCCGAGTACTGGACCGCCACCCATGAAGTCTCCGACCGCAACGGCGGCTCATTTCGCCTACCCGGTCGACCCTGGAAGTTCTCGGACGCGGACCTCTCCCCGCCCGGCGAGCCAGCGCTCCAGGGCGAGCACAACGCGCAGGTCTGCTCCGAACTCGGACTCAGCCAGTCCACCGTCAAGGAGTTGGAGGAGTCTGGCGTTCTCGTCGGGAACTTTGCATCGCGCATGATCGAGAGCGTGGAGCAGAGCGTCGCGGCCGATCTCGCACGGATGGGCAGAGCCCCCGAAGAAGCGGAGTAGTCCAGAACCGGTTGTACCGCGGCGATCTGGCCTTAGGGACGGCCGGGCATTTCGGGCTGGAGCGCTGAAACCCAGGAACGGCCTGTCCCGTGCTCGCTTCGGCCTTCTACAACCAGCCGAAATCGTTCGCGTTTCGAGTGGCGGAGGCGGGTTTCTCGAAACCAGCAACTTCGGATATAACCAATTGAAATTAGGAGAGAAATGGTGGAGGCGGCGGGAATCGAACCCGCGTCCGCATAGTGTCCGAATGCCGCGTCTACGTGCGTAGTTCCCGCTCGATTTCGGATGGGGCAGTCGCGGGATCCTGGAGAACCGCCACCCTAGCTCGACGTCGATCTCATCCCCGGGTACGGCCGAGCAGCGCTCGGGGACCAGCCTTCTGATGACTCCCGCGACCCGCTAGAAGGCGTCACGGACGGGAGCCCGCTGGCCTAGTTTCGGCTAGGCAGCGAGAGCGTAGTTGTCGTCGGCAATTATGATTACCAACTTGCCACTTGTTTAACGACAGCTGTGACGATGTCGGCACGCAGCGTCATCCTTCGACTACCCGTCGAAGCCGATCGCCCCCTATGCTCAGAGGGTAATTCCGATCCGGTGGGGTGCAAGCGCGGGCTCGATTCGGGGGGCGGGGGCCTCAGCGCGGCCGCGGGCGGGCCCCCGGCTCGTCCCAGATCTCGAGCGAGCCCACGGCCGCGTGAAACCACGGCCAGTACGCGGCCGCGTTCTCGGCATCGCAGTCCATCACGATCACGAACAAGCGCCCGTCGCCCGCCTCGAGAAAGATGTACTGCTCGATCCGCAAGGTCTGGTGGTCGACGACCGAGGCTTCGAGCGCTCGCCGGCCGTTCATCTCGGTGAATTCCCAGCCGAGCACACGGCCCCTCTCGAGGTAGTAGGCGCCGAAGCGATCGAGATAGGCCTCGATCGTCGGGTAGCGTTCGACGATCACCTGGAAGCTCGCCGAATAATCCCAGGTGACGCCGTCGACCGCGACCATGCCCCGGGCGCTGTCGAGACGCATCCACCCCTCGGGCGGGTGGACCGCGAAGCCGTGCCGGGTGTCGACGAACGGCGCCATCGCGAGCGTGGGCTCGCCGCTGGGCGGCGGCCCGGGAGCCGGGGCGAGCGAGCGATCGTCGGGCAGGTGCGCGAACACGGCGCCGTTCTCGATCCGGTACAGCGACTCGAACGAGTTGATGTCCTGGGTCGACAAGCCGCTCACGAGCACCCGGTCGCGCACGACCTCGTACATCAGGTCGGCGGGGATCGGGCTGTGGCGGCGCATCCCGAGCGCGTGCCCGATCTCGTGCAGCGCGATCCACTGCACCTGCTCCGCCTCGAGGAGTCCGTACTCGTCGGCGAGGTAGAGCGTCGCCTCCGGAACCGAGAATCGGACGTCGAGCCGCTGCGCGCCCGACACGCGACCGCTCGCCTCGCACGAGCCCGCGACCGCCGCCGAGCCCAGCACGGTGAGCGACGGATCCGGCGTCGGCGCGCGGGCCGCGACCAGGTTCAGCACCAGCCGCGCGGCGGCCGGGGAATCCACCCGACGGAACGCGACCAGGCCGTCCAGGTCGCGCTGCCACATCGCCAATGCCGCCTCGACCGCAGCCACGTATTCGCCCGGCTGCTTGGGATCGAACTCGTTCTCGAGCTTCGCGGGGATTTTCGGCGACCCGATGTAGACGGGAAGCGGCAGGTCGCTCGCGGACCAGCGACAGAAGACCAGCGCGTCGCCGTCCGGGCCGTCTCCGGGCACCCGGTGAACCATGAACGGCAGGTAGTTCGGCTCGAGCAGGTCGGGGTACGCGGCCTTGAAGGCGGCGTAGTCGCGCCGATCGGGTTGGTACGGCGGCGGCGCAGCGCTCCGGTCGGTCGCGCAACCCGCGAGTGCGGCGAGGCAGACGGCGACCCTGACGAAGCGGGCGGCGCTCACCCGCGCGACCGCCCCCGCCCGCGCATCGCGCGCTGCAGATCGCGATCGCTCTCGCGCTGGCGAATCGACTCGCGCTTGTCGCGCCGCTGCTTGCCGCGACACAGCCCGAGCTCCACCTTGGCGCGACCGTTCTTGAAATAGAGTCGCAATGGTATCAAAGTCATGCCCGGCTCCGACGCCTTCACCTCGAGCCGACGGATCTCGTGGCGGTGGAGCAACAGCTTGCGCTCGCGACGCGGCTCGGGATTCTCGCGCCAGGCATTCTCGTAGGCGCCGATGTGGACGTTGGCGAGGAACACCTGGCCGCGGCGTACGAACGCGTAGCCGTCGCTGAGATTCGCGTTCCCCGCGCGCAGCGATTTCACCTCCGGCCCGAGCAGCGCCATGCCGGCCTCGACGGTGTCGACCACTTCGTAGTCGTATCGCGCGCGCCGGTTGGTGGCGATGATCTGGCGCGATTCGTCCTTCTGGGCCATGGCACCCGGAAGGTACCCGCTCAGTCGAGATCGTGCGGGGCGTTCTCGCGGCCCGCGAAGACGCGCGCGGTCCGCATCAGGCGGACAAGCCCCCGCGCTCGCGCGCCACCGGCAGCACGCGGTTGTCGATGAGTCGCACCCGCGATCCCGCGTCGGGATCGCCCGGCTCGAAGAACACCGCCAACGCCAGCAGCGCGGGAGCGGTCAGGCGGACCGGAGCCGCAGCCAGCGAATCCGGGTCGCACAGCTCCGCGTAGTCGATTCGCGCGAGCGGCGCGCGCGCGATCTCGGCCCGCGCCCGGGCCAGCAATGCGTCGCGATCGGTCTCGCCCGAGATGACGGCGGCCTCGGCGGCGTCGAGCGCTCGGACGAGCGCCACCGCCTGGCGGCGCGCCTCGGGGTCGAGGTTCGCGTTCCGGCTCGACATCGCGAGGCCGTCGGATTCGCGCAGCGTCGGCACGCCGACGATGTCGACGCCGAAGCCGAGGTCGCGAACCATCCGGCGGATCACCGCGAGTTGCTGGTAGTCCTTCTCGCCGAAGACCGCGACGTGCGGCTTCGCAGCCAGCAGCAGCTTGCTCACGATGGTCGTGACACCGCGGAAATGCCCCGGACGCGAGCGGCCGCACAACGGCTCGCACAGCTCGGCGACCGCGACCGTGGTCCGGCCGTCGCCCGGGCACATTTCCTCGACGCCCGGCCGAAAGACGACGTCCACGCCCGCGAGCTCGCACGCGGCGAGATCGGCGTCGAGGGTGCGGGGATAGTCGGAGAGGTCCTTCGGGTCGTCGAACTGGGTCGGGTTCACGAAGATCGACACCCAGACGCGGTCGGCGCGTTCGCGCGCCTCCTTCACCAGCGACAGATGACCCGGGTGCAGCGCGCCCATGGTCGGGACGAGCGCGATGCGGCGACCCGCAGCGCGCTCGGCGTCGGCCAGTCGCTGGAGCTCGGCGACGGTTTCGAGGATTCGCACGCGGAGCGCTACCGGTAGCTGTGCTCGTCGTCCGGAAACTTCGCGTTTCCGACTTCTTCGGCGAAGCTCCGGGCGGCCTGCGCGGCCAACGACCCGAGATTGGCGTACTGCTTGGCGAAGCTCGGCGACCAATCGCTGAGCCCGAGCAGGTCGTGCATCACGAGCACCTGACCGTCGCAATCGACGCCGGCGCCGATGCCGATGGTCGGGATCGCGACGCTCTGCGTGATCTCGCGTCCGAGATCGGCCGGGACCCCCTCGATCACGAGCGCGAACGCGCCCGCCGCTTCGACGGCGCGCGCATCGGCGAGTACACGCTCGCGACCGTCTCCGTTGCGACCCTGCACCCGGTGGCCGCCCATCCGATGGATCGACTGCGGCGTGAGCCCGACGTGACCCATGACCGGAATGTCGGCCGCGCTGATCCGCGCGATCGTCTCGGCGATGCGAACGCCGCCCTCGAGCTTCACGGCCTGGGCGCCGCCCTCCTTGATGCAACGCACCGCACCCCGCACCGCCTCTTCGGGCGAGATCTGGTAGCTGCCGAACGGCATGTCGGCGACGACGAGCGCGCGTTGCGCGGCGCGCGCGACCGCCCGCGTGTGATAGACGATGTCGTCGAGCGTCACCGGCAAGGTGGTGTCCTGACCCTGCATCACGTTGCCGAGGGAATCGCCCACCAAGAGGATGTCGATCTCGGCGGCGTCGAAGATCTGCGCGAACGTGAAATCGTACGCAGTCAACATCGTGAGCTTCTCACCGCGGAGCTTGCGGCGGGCCAGGGAGGGGACGGTAACGCGGTGTTCACGGCTGGACTTGAGGGTGACGGTCGACATGGGGCGCCTCCGACAGGGCCCCTGCTTGCGAATCGACTGAATACAAAAACGCGCCTGCCGGAGCGGAATTCCGGAGGCGCGGCCAACCCTGACGGTCGACTCGGCAGTCGAGTCGACCCGGGATCGCCTTCATTCGCCCCCGTCTCGGTCCTTCGGATCCGAGCGTTCGTATTGGGCGTTGCTGGCGTCGCTTCTATGTTCAGCGCGCTTCGCGCGCGGGGGTTTCGCTTTCCGATGAGGATCGCAACTTGCGAGACCTCTCTTAGCGCCAGCAAGGATACGTAAGTTCCACGGGCGGTCAAGCAATGCGATCGCCGGGCCGAAACGTGTTCCAGCCCAGCGATCGCCGCCCGCTCCGGGGCACGGCGACCGTCAGTCGACGTCCGATTCGGCGCCGCCTGCGGCGGCCAGGCGCTCGCGAATCGCGGGCGGCAGGTAGCGCGACTCCAGCGCATCGGCCGCGTGGCGCGAGAGCGCCGCGGCGAGGACATCGACCCGCTCGTCGAGGGGATCCGCGTCGCACAGCATCACCCAGACGGCACCGTTCACGCGGCAGGTGCCGCTGCGGGTCTCGCGCTCACCCGGTCCGGCCCGCTCGATCGTACGGACTTCGAGACCCGCAGCGCGCGCCAGGTCGCCGAGCTGATCGAGCAGATCCGCGCTGTGCATCACCCCTCCGCCTCCGGACTGCATGGAGTCTCGGTCAGGAGGCGGCTGAGATCCAGGAACTGCTCCGGCGTGAGGGTCTCGCCGCGGGCGCGCTCGTCGATGCCGAGTCGTGCGAGCGCGAAGCGCAGCTCGTCGGCCGACCACGCCTTCCCGCCCGCGCCGCGCAACGCGTTCACGAGCGTCTTGCGGCGCTTGCCGAACGCCGCCCGAACGACCCGCTCGAGCCGCGGCAATTCGTCGGGCTCGAGCTTCGAATCGACACGCGGGATCAGCCGCAAGAACAGCGAACGCACCTGCGGCTCCGGGAAGAAGCAGCGAGGCTGGAGCTCCATTTCGCGCTGCGACCGCACGCACAGCGCGTGCAACACGCTGAGCGAGCCGTAGGCCTTGCTGCCCGGGCCGGCCAACAGCCGCTCGCCGACCTCGCGCTGCAGCATCACCGACCAGTCCGTGAGCCGGAGCCGCAGGTCGAGCAGCCGGCGCAGCACCGGCCCCGAGATCGAATACGGCAGATTGCTCACGAGCCGAACCGGCACGTCCGGCCCACCGAAGGAGTCGGCGATCGCGGCGAGGTCGGCGTGGAGCACGTCCTGGTGGATCAGCTCGACGTTGGCCGGCAGCACGGCTTCGGCGCGCAGCGCGCGCACCAGGCCGGCATCCACGTCGAGGCTGATCACCCGCAGGGCGCGGGCCGCGAGCGCGCGGGTGAGCACGCCCGTACCGGTGCCGACCTCGATCACGCAGTCGCCGGGCTCCACGCCCGCGAGCTGCGCCAGCCGCTCGGCCATGTGGTCGTCGACGAGGAAGTTCTGGCCGAGGTCCTTGCGCGCCAACAGACCGTGGCGGTCGAGAAAGCCCCGGACGTCCGACCGGCTCAAGGTCCCGCCGGCTCGGTCCACGGGGCGG
>Ga0210064_1000885_pt1 | contig 13614 bp, 10 predicted proteins | sample Muzzi_CordC_D2_FD_185531 | JGI IMG/M metagenome (GOLD analysis project Ga0210064, IMG submission 185531) | Wetland microbial communities from San Francisco Bay, California, USA, that impact long-term carbon sequestration - Muzzi_CordC_D2 (SPAdes) | ecosystem: Environmental > Aquatic > Marine >...
TTTTCTGGGTGGTTGTGCCAGTTCAGGCAAGCTGTCGAAGGGCGGAGCTGAAATGGCGCAAGTGCCGATAACAGACACCCCCAGTGGCAAGACTTACCCCGGCAAGTTTGTCTGGCATGACCTGCTGACACCGGATTCCCTGTCGGCCGGGAAGTTTTACGAGGCGTTGTTTGGTTGGCAGATTGAATACCACGAACGATACGCGGTAGTACGTAATGGCGACAAACTTATCGCGGGTATCCTGCAAGTGGAGCCAGCAGATGGCCGCGCCACAGCCGGGATCTGGATACCTTCGGTATCCGTGGCTGATGTAGATGCAGCGGCCGGCCTGGTAAAGGTCAATGGTGGAACGATATTAAAAGGTCCGGTTGACATGGGTCAACGTGGGCGCGCCGTCCTGATCAGTGATCCACAACGGGCAGAACTGGTGTTGCTCAGCCCAAAGCGAGGGGATCCGGACGATACCGAAGCAGCAATCGGTGATTGGCTGTGGGATGAAATCTGGACTGACGACCCGGATAACATCGAGAAATTTTATGAATCCGTGCTGGGATATGATGAGACCGCTGCGGGAGACGGATACGACGTCTTCCTTTACAAGGGAAAATGGCGCGCAGGTATCCGTTATGTGCAGGATCAAAAGGAGAGCATGACCTGGGTACCGGTTGTCCGGGTTGCAGCCCCTGAGGTAACCGTGCAGCGCGTGACAGAACTGGGCGGTGGCGTATGGATTGCGCCTGATGAAGCTCCGAGTAACGGCGATACCGCATTGATAGGTGATACCACCGGTGCCTTGTTGTTGATCCAGCGATGGCCCCCGCAGGCATCCGAAGGGGGGCAATGATCATGCAGCATTTTGTCAGGCTACTCGCGATTTCTTCGGCATTCTCCGGCGTCCTGCTGCTGCCAGCTTGCAGCAACTATGGCGAAGGATATCGTTCAACCAATTACGGTGTGTACAGTGGTTACGGATATCCGTATTACGGCCGCGATAATTATTATTACTACGACAACAAACCGAACAATCCGGGCAACCCCGGCAATCCCTACAGGCCGGCCCGCCCCAACTGGCCGGATCGACCGACCACGCTACCTGCGCAAAGACCCGGGGGAGGCATGACAAGGCCAGCAGGAGGCATGGGGCGTCCCGCCGGAATGTCGAGAGGCTCTGGTGGAAGTGGCCTTCGCTAGGTTCGGGCAAGCCCAACACATCTGCCGGATATTGATAATTGCCGGCGGGTTCAATCGGTCAGTGCAACACCCTGTAGCCTAATCAATAACGGGACACCGGGTTTTGTTTCACCATGACAGGGACAGGCTTGCCGCCAGTGTATCGGAATCAAGCCCCGTTGATTCCAGCTTGCGACTGCCAATATAAGTGAGCTTGAGACCTGAATAGCGATTGAAAGGATAGGCAAGGCTGAGCGCCCAGGCGACATCCTGCTTGTTATCGTCCTTTTCGACCCCGTTAATTCTGCTTTCACCGCCATAGTCATAACCGACACCCGCACCCACCCAGAGTCCCGGGCGAATGGTGTGTGTGAGGTTACCATGGACGATATAGGTTGGTTTCTGTTCCAGGGTATTCCCGTTGAAAAACTCGTCATTGTCCGTGTAGAAGGCAACTTCACCGGTAACTTCTGCTGTCCACTTGCCGCGGGTGTGGTTGATGCCTAGCTGCGGCCGAAAGGTAAACCGGTTCTGGCCCAGGTTAATCAGCTTGTCGTCCATGTAATCACCGGTCGGTAGCCGCACCACCAGTCCCATACCAACGATGGTGTCATCCTTCACGCCGGACCGATAAGCCGCAAACTCCTTGCCACGCAGAGGCGGCGCACCGTACAGGTTTACCGCCAGGCGCACAAAGCTGTCTGACCAGCCGCTTCTTGAAGTAGATGCGGGGCTGCCGTTCAATAACCCGGTCCAGTCTCCCTGCTGGTAGGCCTGGGTGAGATCAATTCGCGCCGACCTGTCAAACACCTCGAAGGTGCGAATGTACTTCCCGGCCCAGGTTTTCAGGTCCATTTGCACATCTTCAAGCAAGAGGACAGGATCTAAAGCAATGTCGGCCTTCGTGTAGGCATAGCCGAAACCGGCGAAATTTGCACCGACCGGAAGATGGCTCCATAACCGGGGCTCGAGGTCCAGGGCAAAACACGGCTGCATCAGGATCCAGGCGAGCAAGCCAGGAAAAATCAACCCGGAAAGGTTACATCGTAGCGGCATTGTTTGTATGTTCTTCAAAACCTTCCAGTCGATGACCTGTGCGATTCTGACACAATCGTATTCATTTGTTTGACCTTGCATAACTGATCTTGCAATACGCCGCCCTTATCACCCGGGGAACACCTGATTTGTGCAGCACTGCGATGACTGCAGCGAGAAGGCGAGACCGCCGGCGGTCGAGAGATTGGCCTGGCCATGCGGGAGACTGGGCATGAAAAGCAGGTGCCTAATTCGATGCAGGACGCTGTCACCGGGGTGTTAGTGTGCCAACGGCAGGCGCCTTAAGCAATGACGTCAAACATGAATCAACCCGGTATTTCACAAGAACACAACGTGTCGGCGCCCCGGGCGATGCAGGTGCAATAACCGGCCGCATGTCACTTCGCCTGTATTTCTGGCTATACTCAGGTTCGGGTGTGAGACCAGGCAATACCCACGACCCACAATCAGAGGTGACTCATGTTCGAATCGGCGGAGATTGAACACGACATCGACAAGGCCATGTTCGAGGAACGGCTCCCACAGCTGCGCACGAATATACTCAACGCGCAGTTCGAACTCATCGAAGCACAAGCGTTTCCGGCCATCCTGCTGTTTTCCGGCATGGAGGGCACCGGGGTCATTGATACGCTGACCAACGCCTACACCGTGCTGGATGCGCGCCACGTGGTCGCCTCCGCGTTCGACAAGCCCACCGGGGAAGAGTCGGAGCGCCCGCGCATGTGGCAGTACTGGCGCATGCTGCCGCCCAGGGGCGAGATGGGCATCTACGTCGGCGCCTGGTACAGCGCACCGCTGACCAGCCGCGTCCTCGACAAGTCCAGTGTCGCCGAGTTCGAGCAGGAACTCGACAGAATAAAACGTTTCGAGAGCATGCTTGCCGCGGAAGGTGCGCTGATCCTCAAGTTCTGGCTGCACCTCGGCAAGGACGAGCAGAAAAAGCGGCTCAAAAAGCTGGCCAGGAGCGCCCGCACCAGCTGGCGGGTCGAGGAATCCGCCTGGGGCGGCAGCAAGCGCTACAAGGAAGTAAAACTTGCTGCGGAAGACATGATGCGCGTCACCGACACGGACCACGCGCCGTGGATCACAGTTAACGCTGCCAACCGCTATCATCGTGGCCTGACCATTATGACTACCGTCCTGAACGCCATCAACGCAAGGCTCGCCCGGGCCGGCGCAGCGGCCGCACCGGTGACAGCACCCGTCAGTGCCCCGGTAATTGATGACCGGAACATCCTGACTGCACTGGACCTGTCGCTGCAGCTGGAAAAGGAGGACTACAAGGCTCAGCTGGCCGGCTACCAGGACCGGTTGAATGTACTGCTTTCCAGAAAAAAATTCAAAAAGCGGTCACTGGTGCTGGTTTTTGAAGGCAATGACGCCGCCGGCAAGGGCGGCGCCATCCGCCGCGTGATTCAGTTCATGGATCCGCGCCGCTACCGCGTCAACCAGTTCGCCGCACCCACCGACGAGGAAAAGGCACAGCCCTACCTGTGGCGCTTCTGGCGGCGCCTGCCGCGCCATGGCGATGTCGCGATCTTTGACCGCTCCTGGTATGGCCGCGTGCTGGTCGAGCGTGTCGAGAATTTCTGCTCCGAGGCCGACTGGCGGCGCGCCTACAGCGAGATCAATGACTTCGAGGCCGAGATGAGCAACGCTGGTGCCATTGTCGTCAAGTTCTGGCTGGCCATTGGCAAGGACGAACAGGAAGCCCGCTTCAAGGCGCGCGAGGAGACCGGCTACAAACGCTACAAGATCACCGCCGAGGACTGGCGCAACCGGGAAAAATGGGAGGAGTACACCATGGCCGTGTGCGACATGGTCGACCATACCAGCACCGCAACTGCTCACTGGACGCTGGTCGAGGCGAACGACAAGTACCACGCACGGGTCAAGGTGCTGAAGACTATCTGCGAGCGCATCGAGGAAAGCCTGTAGCACCTGCGAAGGATGCGCAAAACGCGGTTCTCTGCAGGTTGGTGCTGAGGCACGAAGCCCAACATGTTTATTTGACCAGGCGCTGGTGTTGGGCTTCATGCTTCAGCCCAACCTACAACAGACTGTAGCGCCTGAAGTACTTCCGGATATTGTGGCAATGACATTAGCGCCAACACCTGCACTCCTGCAGAACCTGTACTGGATTACCCTGCTTGCGGTGATTGTCTCCTCGGCTTCAGGCGTGCTGAAGGCGGGGTTCAAGCAGTTCGACCTGTTTGGCGTGATTATTATTGCCATTACCACCGGGCTGGGGGGCGGATCACTCCGTGACATGCTGCTGGGCCGGGAAGTATTCTGGATTCGTGACCAGGGGTTTTTTATTGCTTCGCTCGGTAGTGCCATTGCAGTTTTTATTGCCGCAAGACTGATGGTGATTCCAAGAAGATTTTTCCTGGTTGCCGATGCTGCAGGGCTGGCAACATTTGCGATTGCAGGCACACTGGTTTCACTGATGCTTGGAACGCCCTGGCTGGTTGCCAGTTTCATGGGTGTGATGACGGGAACCATGGGTGGTATCTTCCGGGATGTCCTTTGTAATGAGCCACCCGTTGTGTTTCTCAGCCCGCTCTATGCGACGGTCTCCTGGGGCGGGTCTTTGCTCTTCATCGGCCTGTTGCAGCTTGGCCAGGATATAACGCTGGCCGCTGTCATTACCGGGCTGGGCATCTTTATTTCACGGTTACTGGCCATCCGTTACAACATCAGCCTGCCAAAATTCCGCTTCAAGTCCTGATTCGTCCAGGACAGTCTGGCAGCCTTGTTGCGATATGACTCATCCCCCCGGGGACTCCCGCGCAGACCTTCAGCTTTCTTCGGATATCCCGTTATGATTTCAAGTACATACTAAGGCGTGCATTGGATAGTCGACATGATATAATCGCCTTCATGAACAAAAGAGATATTGATGGCAGAAAGCTAAAGCACGAAACCCTGGAAGAACTACGAATCCGGGCGGTGAAGCAAGTCGAAGCGGGGGAAAGCCCGGAGGTAGTCATCCAGGCATTGGGGTTTCACCGATCGAGTATCTATAACTGGCTGGCTGCGTACCGAGAGGGCGGTATAGAAGCGTTGAAGTCCCGAAAGGCCAATGGGCCTGAACCGAAACTCAAAGGGAAACAGCTGCTGCAGATTTACGACATCATCACATCCAAAAACCCCATTAATCTAAAGTTCGAGTTCGCCTTATGGACACGAGGGATGATTCGGGAGCTTATCAGAGATAAGTTTGGTGTCCGGCTCAGTGATGTATCGGTTGGACGTTTGTTGCACAAATTGGGGTTGTCGCCTCAGCGGCCGTTACGTCGGGCTTTTCAGCGTGATGAGGAGAAGGTGAAGGAATGGCAAAAGAAAGCCTACCCGGAAATTCAGAAGCTGGCGAAGAAAATGAAGGCTACGATTTACTTTGGTGATGAGGCCAGCGTTCGTTCAGATTACCATAGTGGCACGACATGGGCACCGGTCGGAAAGACACCGGTAGTAGAAACAACAGGAGCACGATTCAGTGTCAACATGATTTCTGCAGTGAGTGCCAAAGGTCTACTATGCTTTATGACCTTTACTGGGAAAATGAACGCAGACAAATTCATTGAATTTCTGCAGCGACTCATTTACAAAGCAAAAAGGCCCATTTTTCTCATCCTGGATGGTCATCCGGTGCACAAATCGAGAAAGGTTAAAGAATTTGTGGCCACGACAGATGGCAAGCTGAGACTCTTTATCTTGCCACCCTATTCGCCCCACCTGAATCCAGATGAATGGGTATGGAACTGGCTGAAAAAGCACAACCTCGGTAAAACACAGATATCTGGCCCGGATCAGTTCAAAGCTGCGGTAAATCTGTTTATGCACCGGCTTCAAAAATTGCCGAAGATCGTAAAAGGATTCTTCCGTGATTCGAATTTGGCCTACATCAACATCTGAATTGCATACGTGATGTCGACTATCCTATGCACTAATTAGTACGTTGTCGTTGGCACTGAACAATGTCAGGGTCTTGCCGTCAAATATCAGACCGCCGGTATCGCCGTCGCTTTGCCGCGAATCGACCCGCAGATAATCCGGACGACTGATCTGAACCTTGCGGACTTCACTGAACTGGATTTTCTGCCCAGACGCCTGAACAACGTCATAGTTCATGTGTATGGATACACTGAACTGCCTGGCCTCGGCCAGCTTCCTTGCCATGCCGTCAAGTAGTGATTTGGCATCTGTTGCCCCGGCAACTTCTTCCTGCGTAGTCTCAATAGCGGATTGTGTGGCTGGATTCGCAGCGGATACGTCTGCCTGTTCACCCTGCTCCGGGTAAGCTGGAACACTGAACATTCCGGCAATAATCAGCGGTATAACCTTCTAGGTGAAAGTCATGATTGTTCTCCAATTGTCATTTCTGTTTTCAAAATATTGCGCTTGATTCGTTGTTGATTTCATTAAATATGCCAGCTACGCACTGCTTCCAGACAAAAACAGAGATGGGCCTTCTGGTTTTACTGCACTGAGTAGCCGCGCGTGGTGAGGCAGGACCTGTAGGCGCCATCATAGGCTTGCTGTCCGGCAGATGTCTGCGCTGCCTGTTGGCGGCGATCCTGCCGTTTGGATACGCCACCTATGACTGCACCGGCAGTCGCGGCAGATTTGGCCTCGTTTTGACGATAGTCCTGCTTCAGGTCATCGTCGGCCTTGTCGTAGGCGTCGTACTGGCGACCACGGACTTCCGCCGCTGCCCCGATGGCTGCCTGGCCGTCTTGGCCTGTGCGGGATCGTAACCCGAACCCTGTACGGCTGTGCCGTGACATGCTTGTTTATCCGCCTCCTGCTGCTCTGCAGACTGCCCCTGCAACGGCGTAACCGTGCCGGTCTGTGGCGTGGCATTACTAACCATCATCATGGCCGAGCATCCGAGCAATACCAGTGCGCCGATGCCAGGGCGATAGTCGCACCGTGGAATAATGAGATACCGCAGAGGAAATCTTTCAGTGCGCATCATGTTCTCTCCGAATAATGGATTTCACAGCAACCGGGGCCGTAAACGAGATGGCCTGGGCAACGCCGGATATACGAGAAAGCATAGGCACTCATTTCCACAAAGTCCAAGATCATGTGCCCCGGATGGAGCGTACACCCTTGTCCTGGCTTGCTGGCACGGGATAGACCGCGCCTGCTATGATCTGCTGTAATAAACAACAACCGAGGGTAGATAGTGGCCAAGCTGCACAATGCCGCATGCGCCGGATCACGTGCAATGAATGGCGCGCACAAAGTCATCCTGCTTTCTATTGGCCTGGCAGCCCTGCTCGGGGGCTGCGGCAAAACCGAGGCACCGCAACCCCAGCCGCCCGAAGTCACGATACTATCGGTTGCGCCGCAGGATACGCCGGTCACCTTCGAGTTTGTCGGGAGCACGGCAAGCTCTCAACAGGTTGAGGTGCGGGCGCGGGTGGACGGCTTTCTGGACGAACGCCTGTACATCGAGGGCAACATCGTCAAGCAGGGCGAGGTCATGTTCAAGATGGATGCCAAGCCCTTCCAGGCACAGCTCGACGCCGCCCAGAGCGCGCTTGCCCAGCAGCAGGCAAAACTGTGGACCGCGCAGGCCAACCTGAAGAGGGTCAAGCCGCTGGCCAAGGCCAACGCGCTCAGCAAGAAGGAACTGGATGACGCCCAGGGGAGCGTAAACGCCGCCGCCGCCGCAGTGGATATGGCCAGGGCCGATGTCGATACGGCAAAACTCAACCTCGGCTACACCACCATCCTTGCACCGGTAACCGGCGCATCCAGCTTCGCGCGCATCCAGAGCGGCGCCTACGTCAACGCGCAGAGCGGTCCCCTGACCTATGTCGCCCAGCTCGATCCCATCTGGGTCGACTTCAGCCTGTCCGAGGATGAGCAGCTCAAGATCCAGGAGGAAAAGAAAAGCGGTCAGCTGACTGTTCCCGATGCCACCGCGCTGACGGTCGAGCTGGTGCTGGCCGACGGTTCGATTTACCCGGAAACCGGCAGGGTCTTTTTCAGGGATGCCAACTACAGCACCGAGACGGGAACCTTCCTGATTCGCGCGACCTTCAGCAATCCGGACGGGGCGCTTCGCCCCGGACAGTTTGTACGCGTGCGCGTGCAGGGCGCGACCCGCCCCAACGCGATCCTGGTACCGCAGCAGGCCGTGCTGCAGGGCGCGCAGGGTTTCTTTGTCTGGATCGTGGACCCCGAAGGCAAGGCGCAGACTCGCAGTATCGAAGTCGGCGACTGGCAGGGTGACAACTGGTTCATCACACGGGGGCTATCGAGCGGAGACAAGGTAATCACGGACGGCATCGTGCGCCTCGCCAAGGGTGTCCCGGTAAAGGTCGTCGAGAAAGGCACGGACGAGCCGGATAAGGCCGGGGCCGATTCAGCGGCTCCGGAAAAAGCCAAGACCGCCGGCGACTAGGCCGGGAGTCGCCGCCGATGTTTGCCCATTTCTTCATCGACCGTCCCATCTTTGCGATGGTCGTGTCACTGATCATTGTGATTGCCGGCGGGGTGGCCATGTTCAGCCTGCCCATCGCCCAGTACCCGGACATCGCGCCGGTGCAGATCCAGGTGACGGCTACCTACCCGGGTGCCGACGCCGACACGGTGGCGCAGAACATTGGCGCGCCCATCGAGCAGCAGGTCAACGGCGCGGACAACATGATCTACATGCAGTCCACCAGCTCCTCGACCGGCAACTACACCCTCAACGTCTATTTCGAACAGGGCACTGACCCCTCGCTCGCACAGGTCGACGTGCAGAACCGCGTACAGTGGGCGATGCCCCAGTTGCCCTCGGCGGTGACTGCGCAGGGGGTTATCGTCAAGAAGACCACCGCGAGCTTCATGATGGTCATTGCCCTGTATTCCCCGGACGGCCGCTACGACCCGGACTACATCGCGAACTACACGAACATCAACGTGCTGGATGCCATCAAGCGTATCGAGGGCGCCAACCAGGCGGCCATCCTCGGGGTGCCCGACTATGCAATGCGCATCTGGCTGCGTCCGGATCGAATGGCACAGCTCGGCATCACCGCTACCGACGTGGCCAATGCGGTGAAGCAACAGAACCAGCAGTTCTCCGTGGGACGCATCGGTCAATCACCCACGCCCGAGCCAGTGACACAGACCTTTGCGGTCACAACGCCCGGCCTGTTCACCGAGCCGGATCAGTTCGAGAACATCATCCTGCGTGCGGAACAACAGGGCGCTGCGATTACGCGCATCAAGAACATCGGCCGTGCGGACCTCGGGCGCAAGGACTATTCGATTCGCTCCAAGTACCAGGGCAAGGAAGCCACCCTCCTCGCGGTGTACCAGCAACCCGGCGCCAATGCCCTGAAGGTCTCGGAGCAGGTCAATGCCACGCTCGAGAACCTGTCCAAAAGCTTTCCCGACGGGCTGGAGTACAAGGTGGCGCTGGATACCACCAAGTTCGTGAAAGCGTCCATCGACGCGGTGGTACATACCTTCTTCGAAGCCGTGGTGCTGGTGGTACTGGTGGTGTTCCTGTTCCTGCAAAGCCTCCGCCTCACCATCATCCCGACGCTCGCCGTCCCGGTGTCCATCCTGGGCGCCATGATCGGCATGCTGGCGTTTGGCTTCTCGATCAACATGCTCACCCTGTTTGGCATGATTCTCGCCATCGGTATCGTGGTGGACGACGCCATCGTGGTGATCGAGAACACCGAGCGCAACATGACCCAGTACGGGCTGTCGCCGAAGGAAGCCGCCAAGCGCGCCATGACCGAGGTGTCGGGCGCACTGATTGCCATCGTGCTGGTCCTGAACGCGGTGTTCATTCCGGTGGCGTTCCTGGGCGGCATGACCGGGCAACTCTACAAGCAGTTCGCGGTGACCATCGCCATCTCGGTGGTGTTCTCTGGAATTGTGGCACTCACCCTGTCGCCGGCGCTGGCCGCCATCCTGATCAAGCCCGGACACGGCGAAAAGCATGGCTTCTTCAAGTGGTTCGAGCGCGTGCTCGAGCGCGCCACCAACGGCTACGTGGCCGGTTCGAAGTGGATCATGCACCACACGCTGGTGGCATTCGGCGTTTTCGGCGCGGCGGTGGTCGCAGCGGCCTGGCTGTTCTCGGTGTGGCCGGGGGCATTCGTGCCCGAGGAAGACCAGGGTTACCTGTTCGTGCCCTACATGCTGCCGGATGCGGCCAGCCTGGATCGTACCGAAGCCGTCGGGGAGCGTGCGGCCGCGTTCATGATGAAGCATCCCGCCGTTGAAAACGTCGCCACGTTCGACGGTTACAGCCTGATTGACCAGCAGATGAAGACCAACCGCGGCCTGCTATTCGTGTCGCTGAAGGACTTCGAGGAACGCAAGAGCGAGCAACTCTCGGCGCACGCCGTTATCCAGGCCGCGGCCAGGGATTATGCCGGCATCAAGGAGGCGCTGGTGATTCCGCTCAACCCACCGTCCATCCCGGGGCTCGGTGTCACAGCGGGCTTCGAGATGTGGGTGCAGCAGCGCGGCAGTGGCGACTACGCCCAGCTTGCCGACTACGTGAAGCAGATTGTGGCCAGGGCCAACCAGGACCCGCGGCTGGCGCGTGTCAGCTCGACGGTGAGCGCCGAAAATCGCCAGCTGCTGACCGAACTGGACCGCGAGAAGGCCGAGACCCTGGGCGTGCCGGTTCCCGATGTGTACGATACGCTGCAGACGCTGTTCGGTTCGCTGTATGTCAACCAGTTTCCGAAGAATTCTCGCCTCTGGCAGGTGATTCTGCAGGCCGAGCCCGAGTACCGGCTGGAGCCGGGCGATATCGACCAGATATATGTGCGCAGTGATACCGGCAGCATGGTGCCGTTGTCGGCGCTGGTCAGCACCCGCTGGGCCACCGGTCCGGATCTCGTCACCCGCTTCAACAACTTTCCGGCAGCCAAGGTCACCGGCGGTCCGGCGCCCGGCGTGAGTTCCGGCCAGGCCCTGGAGATCATGGAGCAGATTGCCAACGAGATCCTACCGGGCGATTTCGGCTTTGCCTGGTCCGGCGAGGCGCGTGAGGAAAAGATGGCAGGAGGCACTTCGGCCATTGCCTTTATCTTCGGGCTGATCTTCGTATTCCTGATTCTCGCCGCACAGTACGAGAGCTGGACACTGCCGTTCGGCGTCATCATGGCGGTGCCCTTCGCCCTGCTGGGGGCGTTGCTGGCGATCGTGCTGCGGGATATACCGAACGATGTGTACTTCCAGATCGGCCTGCTGACCCTGATTGCGCTGGCCGCGAAGAACGCCATCCTCATTGTCGAGTTCGCGGTGGAACTGCACCACGACGGCAAGTCGCTGTATGACTCGGCGGTCGAGGCAGCAAAGCTGCGCTTCCGGCCGATTGTGATGACCTCCTTTGCCTTCATCCTCGGCGTGGTGCCGCTCGCCATCGCTACCGGCGCGTCGGCCAACAGCCGGCACTCCATCGGCACCGGCGTCATCGGCGGCATGCTGGGCGCCACGGCCATCGCCATCTTTTTCGTGCCGATGTTTTTCCTGGTGCTGGAGAAACTCGGCGGCAAACGCGATGCAAGCGAGGCAGCCGGCACCCACGATGATGAACCCGGGGCATCGGGCGGCGCCGTCCTGCCGACGCAAGCACCGGAGTGGCAACCCGAAGATGAATAAGATGACACGCTGCTGGGTTTTGTCGCTGGTGCTGTTCTCCCTGTTTGGTTGCACGGTGGTGGGTCCTGACTACGTGCGTCCGACGGTTGATAGTCCGGAGGACTGGCGCGTTGACTATGCGGCAGCAGCCGATGTTGCCAATACCCGCTGGTGGGAACAGTTCGACGACCCGGTACTCAACCAGTTGATCGATACCGCCCTGCGGGAAAACAAGGACGTGCGCATCGCTGCTGCACGTGTCGAGGAATTCGCGGCGCGTGTGGATATCACCCGCTCCGGCTTCTACCCGCAGATCGGCTATAACGGCCAGGCCAGCCGCAACCAGGCCTCGCGCGAAAACTTTGGCGGCGTCCCCTCGGGTAGCGACCGGACTTACAGCGATTACGGCGCCACCCTGAACGCCGGCTGGGAGATCGACCTGTGGGGCCGGATTCGCCGCGCCAGCGAAGCCAGCCGTGCCGAACTGCTGGCGCAGGAAGAAAACCGGCGCACGGTGATCCTCAGCCTGGTATCCGCAGTCGCAAATACCTATGTCACGCTACGACAGTTCGACCGCCAGCTCGAAGTCTCGCAGGAAACACTGGCCACGCGCGCCGAAGCCCTGCGACTGTTCGAAATCAAGTTCAAGGGCGGGGTCATATCCGAACTGGAACTGGCGCAGGTGAAAGTCGAATACGAGCAGGCAGCAGCGGCCATTCCGCCAATCGAACAGCAGATCGCGCTGACCGAGAACGCCTTGTCGGTGCTGCTCGGCCATAACCCGGGGGGCATTCCCCGCGGCAAGAGCATCGACGCACTGCTGTTGCCGCAAATACCCGCGGGTGCGCCCTCCTCGCTGCTGGCAAACCGCCCGGATATCCTTGCCGCCGAGCAGAACCTGGTGGCTGCCAATGCGCGCATCGGCGTGGCGCGGTCACAGTACTTCCCCACCATCTCGCTGACCGGCCTGTTCGGCTATGCCAGCGAGGAACTCGATAACCTGCTGCAGGGCTCCGCCAACGTGTGGAGCATCGGCGGCGGCGCACTGGGGCCGATCTTTACCGGCGGCGCCATCGCCGGACAGGTGCGCGCGAGTGAAGCCGTGCAGCGCCAGACCCTGACAGCTTACCTGCAAACCGTGCAGGCAGCCTTTCGGGACGTGGACGACGCGCTGATCAGCGTACAGAAGTCGCGCGAACGGCTTGCTGCCGAAGGACGCCGCGTGCAGGCGCTTGATGACTATGCGCGTCTTGCAAAACTCCGCTATGACGAAGGCTATGCCTCTTACATCGAGGTGCTCGATGCCCAGCGGTCCCTGTTCGACGCCCAACTGCAGTACGTCAGCGTACGGGGCGATGTCTATACCTCACTGGTCAACACCTACAAAGCCATGGGTGGCGGCTGGATCATGCAGGCACAGGCGACAGCCAACGAAACCGACAAGCCGTCACCATAAAGGTTGTGTGAAGCGGATGCATAGTCACCCAGGGAACCCCTGACAAAGTCGTCACCCCGGCGAAGGCCGGGGTCCAGCTTGTTAATTTACCGGATTCCGCCCCGGAACAAGCCCGGGGTGTCCATGCGCCGGAGTGACGAATCCGGACCTGTTCAGCAGCCTCTACAGTGACAGTGTCCCGGGGAATTTCTGCCAGACGCCGGTGTCAATAAGCCCGTTTTCCCTTTAAAATTGTACACATTATGCCCGGCAAACAGGTGCCGGAGTGATGGCCACGCGGTCACTACGAGAGCAATCCACGAGTCACAGAGCGA
>Ga0210064_1000886_pt1 | contig 13613 bp, 9 predicted proteins | sample Muzzi_CordC_D2_FD_185531 | JGI IMG/M metagenome (GOLD analysis project Ga0210064, IMG submission 185531) | Wetland microbial communities from San Francisco Bay, California, USA, that impact long-term carbon sequestration - Muzzi_CordC_D2 (SPAdes) | ecosystem: Environmental > Aquatic > Marine >...
GCAGGAAAAGCCTCCTCGCCGGGTATCTCCTCCAGGCGTCCCGAGGTCTCGCGCATGGCTTGCGCCCAGCGCGAGGTGGAATCCGCCAGCAGCAGAACATGGAAACCCATCTGACGGTAATACTCGCCGAGGGTGACGCCGGTATAGATCGACGCCTCGCGGGCGGCCACAGGCATGGACGAGGTATTGCAGATAATGATGGTACGGTCCATCAGCGAGCCGCCGGTCCCGGGGTCGGAGAGCTGCGGAAACTCGGTGATGGTTTCCACCACCTCGCCGGCGCGTTCGCCGCAAGCTACCACGATGACGATGTCGACCGCCGAGTGCTTGGCCAGCAGATGCTGGAGCACGGTCTTTCCCGCACCAAACGGCCCGGGAATACACCCCGTTCCACCTCGTGCCACAGGAAAAAAGGTATCGACCAGGCGGATGGTCGTAGTCATGAGTTCGTGGGGGTAGAGCCGTTCGGTGACACGGGAACGCAGCATGTGATCCGCCAGGGGCCGACGCACAGGCCATCGCCGCGTCAGGTCCAGCGAATGTTCCCGACCGTGCTGATCGCGGATGCGGACCACCGGTGTGTCCAGGGTAACACTGCCTTCCTGGATCCAGGTAACCTCTATCTCGCCCTGCTGATCGAAAGGCACCAGAATCTTGTGAGTGAACCTGCCCTCCTGCACGGTCCCCAGCAATCCACCGGCGCGCAACCGCGCGCCGGTCTGGATCCGGGGGGCGAAAGACCACTTCTTGTTGAAGTCCAGGGGTGCGACGGCGGCACCGCGCGGCAGGAAGGTTCCATGCTGGATTGCGATGCTCTCCAAAGGGTTCTGGAGACCGTCATAGACCTGACCCAGCAGCCCCGGGCCGAGCACCACTGACAGCATCTCGCCACTCTGCTCCACCGGGTCACCCACCGCAACCCCACCTGTGTCCTCGAACACTTGCGCGTCGGCGAGGTCGCCGCGCACCCTTAGCACCTCGGCCTTGAGTCTTTCCCGGCGCCCCTCGAGGCCCGTGCGCTCGGGCTCGATATAGACCACTTCGTTTTTCTTCAACGGCAACTGGCGGCCGTCTTTCCAGCCCGCCTGGATGGTCACGAGACTCTCCTGCACGGCTACCACACAGGCCGGCGCATTGAGCCGCTCCGTCGCCTGCATATCTTCCTCCTTTATCTTTGCCGCTGGCGGGGTGGTTGTCACGGCCACGGTCTACTTCCCCAATGTCGATGCGTTGATGAGATTTTCGAGCCCCACGTCCGCCAGGCCCGCTGCGAGCATCTCCTCGAAACGGACCGCGGCCTCATCCCCGCGGTAACCGGTCCAGCGGGCAACCAGATCCCAGCGCAGCGAATAGATCAGCACGGCTTCGAAATCGAAGTGGTGACCATCGGCCAATCGATCCAGGTGTTCCCATACGGTGTTCAGCAGAAGCCGCTCCAGGCCGAGCGTGTCGCCAGCCTCCAGCAGGGACCTGGCCTCCGCTAACCAGGGATATACCCGTTCGAGGCGGAACTGCGGTTCGCTCCAGTGCCGGCGGATGTGAGCCAGCCAACGACCGTAGCCCCACCTGTCGTTTCCCGACGGAGCGGCCTGACCACGATGACGGCGGCGAAGCGCAGCAACCGCGGTGCGTAATTCCAGTCGCCAAACGATCAGGTCCCGGGCGAACGCGTTCTCCAGCTTCGGCAACTCTGCCCTGGTACGGGCAACGATATCTTCGTCACTCCGTTCCATGTCCTGATGCGACCATTCCAGCAGATTGGCGACGACCCTCAGACAAGCGATATCATTCTCGTTCAGCAGATGCTGGCGCTGAAGCAGCCGAATGCGTGACAGTGGTGCTCGCCTGGCGCCAAACAGCGCCCCGTGGTACGGCAGACTGCTGATCAGCATGGCATAGCGGTGCGAATCTCTCATGTTTACCCGATGCTCACTTAACGGTGCCTTCCAGAATGGCGCGGAACCGGGGCTGCAGGTGCTGCAACAGCAAGGCGGCAACCGCCTTGTCTGTCATGTCAATCTGGACTTTCTTATCTTCCAGGTAAAGGTGTATACCCCGGGTATCATCTTCAGCGGCTCCGAAGGTGACGCCCTCGGCCAGCACGTTGCCGGCGACTGAAAGCACGAAGTGGGACAGTGAACCCTCACGCAGCTCGAGTGGCTTGCGCCGGAGTTCCTCCAGTCCCACAAGCGCGCGCGGCAACAGCACCTTGACCGGCTGCCCGGAATCCAGACCGGCCTGTTCGCGCGCGCGACCGGCCACCTCAAGGATAAGCTGCTGAAGGAAATCCTCCTGGTCCATGGCGACTGCAATGAGACGCCTCACCTCGGCATTAAAGCGCTCGGCCAGTTGCCCCTTGAGATGCAGCACTGTGTCCCGCATGGCGATGTGCAAGGCCTCCTCGCCCCCTTTGCGAAGCATCCGGGATTCTTTACGAGCGTTATCGAGCAGCTGCGTCGCGCGCGCTTCGGCTTCCTGCACGATCTGCGCCGCGCGCCTGTGGGCGTCCGCCTCGATCCTTTCTGCCGCCGCGCGGCCGGCAGCCACGCCCTCATCGCGCAGGCGCTCGATCAAGGTCTCAACACCTGAGGAAGCCAGCTTTGCCTGTTTGTCTGTTTGTGTATCGGCCATGATCTTCCCCGTGCCTCAGCCCGGAATATTTCCCGCCAGCACCAGCGCAAAAACGAAGGCAAATACCGCGAAGCCCTCGACGATGGCGGCCGGCGCCAGGGATAGTCCGAAGATTTCCGGCTTGGTTTTGCTGGCGTGAATCGCCGAGGCGCATGCCCGGCCCTGGTGGATGCCTGAAAACATCAGTGCCAACCCGGCGAAAATGCCAATACCGAACATGGCCGGGGCATTCTCGGGTGTAACAGGCCGTTGCAGGGTGAACATGACCACGATGCCATAGATAGCCTGGGAAGACGGCATCACCGAGACACCGATGAAGCGGCCGTGGCCGGATTCCGTATCGACCATGGCACCAATGGCGGTCTGGCCGGCCACCGCGCAGCCGATGATACTGCCGATGGCACCGAGCGCCATGACACCGTACATGCCCGCCCAGCCCATTGCGATGACCATCTCGTTCATTCCCTAGACTCCTTCTTCTTGAATGGTTGAAAGGCATAGCCCTCGCCGGAAAGGGCCCAGTTGTAGAACTCAATGTAATTCAGTCGCAAGCCATGAACCACGCCGCTCATCATGGCCAGCAGCAAATTGAGCAAGTGGCCGACAAGCAGAATCAGGATGGCAAACAGCAAGCCCAATCCCTGTACATGGCTGGCCTGCTGGGCCAGGTCATTGAAGGTTAGCGCAAGGGAGGAAGAGGCCAGCCCCAGTGCGAACAGACGCAGGTAAGACAACACGTCGCCAAAGATTCGGGTGACACCCGTGAGCGCCCTCAGGCCGTCCAACAGCCTGAGCAGTGCGCTGCTCAGATCGCGCACCGCCCGCTCGCTGGCAAACGCGAACACGGCCAGCAGACCAAGCCCCAATGACCAGCGACCTGTTTCGCCCAACCAGTGCGGCGCCCGTTGCATACCGCCGAGCCACATGGCGAACGCACCCAGCATGGCTGCGATCCAGCCAATATTCGCCCAGGCCTCGACCCGACCCCGCTTGAGCGATACCTGTTCCAGGTGGGCCAGCACGAGATGCAGGACGCCGATACCCACGGACAGCTTCGTCATCGTATCGAAGTCGTTCAGGTCCAGCAGCTTGAGGCGCCCCCAGAAGCCTTCAGGTGACAGCGAGACACCGAAATAACTTCCCACCAGCACGCCCCAGACCAGCGACCCGCCCACCAGTACACTGCAAAGCGTACGCCAGCGCAAGCCGGCTTCGCTGCGCCCCAGGCGCGGCCAGAACGCCGCCAGTAACAGACCCAGCACCAGTGCATAGCCGGCATCCGAGAGAATCATGGCGAAGAACATGGCAAACGAGAAGAACACGACTCGCGAGGGATCCCAGGTGCCGTAGGCGGGCATCTGATAAAACCCCACCAGATCCTGACCGGCCGCAAGGTGTTCGGGGTTTTCGAGCAGCGTCGGTGGGCGGTCGGTGGGTTTCGGTTCTTCCAGCAGCATCGCGAGGCCTTGCTGCTCGGCCAGGGCGCTTACTGCTCCAACGGCCGGTTCAGGCACCCAGCCCTGCGCCAGAAACAGCGCTTCGTCAACCCGGGTCTGAGCCGCCGCGTGACTCAGCGCCGCCTGGTCCTCGGCCCGGGCCAGATGTCTGGACATGAGATAGATCCAGCGTGTCAACGCCTGGCGCTCGGCCACCGCATCCTCCAGTTCCACCTCGGCCTCATCCAGCCGTTTATACAGCTCGCCGAGACTCAGCGCCCCCGTGTGCGCTCGGGGCACTGGCAAGGCATCGCCGGGAGGCTCTTTCGGGTCTATCACCACCACCCAGGATTCGCGATTGTCCTTGTGCACCACTTGCCAGGGCAATGACAGATCGTCCAGCAAATGCATCTGCCGCTCCGCAACGATATAGAACCACAAATTGCGGCCAGCCAGCGCATCCCTGTCCGGCAGCCGGAAATCACCCCAGGGTACCAGCGCCTCGATGTGCTGGACGAGGATGTCGCGCCCGTCATTCGCCTGGCGCAGCCGGTCCTGGCTGGCGAGCACGCTGGCCACAGCTTTGGGCATGTCGAAGTCCTGTTCGGAACGCACCTGATGACGCTTGTCGGGAACATCACCCAGATAGCGCAAGGCCTTGCGGGCGTCCACGGCGTGCGCCGGCGGCACGGTCTCCGGCTCGCGCGCGGCCTCCGCCAGAGATATCAGATGCAGGCAACCGAGCGTCTGGAGCTGTTCCAGGATCGGTATCCTCTCCTTGAGCAGACCGGCCAGAGTGAGCTTCCTGAGCCTGGTAATACTCATGCCATGCCTTGCGCGGCCCGGTTGCGCTTGGCGATCTTGGAACGCACCACCGCCGCTCGCTCAGCGTCGGCAAGATAGATCCTGATCTTTCGGATATTCTCTCTGGTCCGCGGGATGAGCACCTTCTCGAACAGGTTCACCCGTTGCGTCACCTTGCGCGTGGCTTCATCCAGCAAGGCGGCGCGGCGCTCCTGCACGGCAAGCTGAATCTTGAGTTCCAGCATGCGGGTAAGCTCGTCCACCAGCCGATCCACCCAGTGCGGCTTGGCCAGATAACCGTAGTCGCGCACCTGCACCTCGATGCCTTCCAGGCTGGGCAAGCGCGTGCCCACAACGTTGTGCTCACCCAACCTCGCAGCCTTCACCTTGACCAGTTCAGACAAGTCGATTTCCCGGTTCGCCAGCATGGGAATTCGCACAGCGACGCTCTCGCGCAGGGCTTCCATGGCGCGCCTGGTGCGCCCCATGGCAACCCGCTCTCTGGCCTGCTCCGCCATCAGATGCCTGCGTTTCAGATCCAGGGACGGGAGGAAGCGTTCGAAGGTCTTGAGCTGCCGCGACTGTTTCGAAAGCGAGGCCTTGTTCAGGGCGAGACGTGCCATCGCTCAGCACTCGATGCCCGGTTCCGCAGCGACGCGCATGTCAGGCTGCCTCCACACCACCCGCGGTAACATCCGTGCGCGGGTAGTACTTTTCGATGAGGTGCTGCTTCATCAGCAGATCTTCAGGCGCGAAGCACTCGGCCATGGTCTTCCAGCACAAGTCGAGGGCATCCTCCAGGGACATCGAGATATCGATACCCATGAAACGCTCCCGGAACAGCCGACCAAACTTCAGCAACTTGTTGTCGAAATTCGACAGCTCAAAAGCCATGGCCTGCTTCTGCTCCGCGTCGGTAGCGCCGGAGTAAAAGCGAATCATGGTATTCATGACCTGGCTGTGGTCTTCGCGGGTGACCTTACCGATAACGTGCTGCTTGAGTCGGGAGAGGGAACCGAAGGGATCCAGCATACCGTCGTGGAGATAGAACTGGCCCTCGGTGATGTAACCGGTGTTATCCGGCACCGGGTGGGTGACATCGTCGCCGGGCATGGTGGTGACGCTGATGATGGTCAACGAGCCCCCTTCCTTGAAGTCAGCGGCCTTCTCATAGCGGCGAGCCAGCTGCGAGTAGAGATCGCCCATATAGCCGCGGTTCGATGGCACAGTCTCCATGGCAATGCCCACCTCTTTCATGGCATCGGCGTAGGCGGTCATATCGGTGAGCAGCACCAGGACACGTTTGCCCTCCTCGACAGCGAATCGCTCCGCCACCGCCAGGGCCATGTCCGGCACCAGCAGGCGCTCGACGACCGGATCCGAGGCCAGGTTGACGAACATCACCGTTCGTGCGAACACGCCTGCATCCTCGAACCGGGTGCAGAAAAAGTGATAATCGTCGAAGATCAGCCCCAGGCCACCGAACACCACGATGTCTGCGTCGGCCTGAATACCAATGCGCGCCAGCAAGGCGTTGTAGGGTTCGCCGGCCACCGAGAAAATGGGAATCTTCTGGCTCTCCACCAGGGAGTTGAAGACATCGATCATGGGCACGTCGGTGCGGATCATCTTCGACGCCAGCAGCCGCCGCACCGGGTTCACGGACGGCCCGCCAATGGGCAACTGCGGATCCTGGGACAGGTCCGGGCCGTTGTCCAAAGGTACCCCGTCACCCCGAAATACGCGGCCGAGGATGTTGGTGGAATAGGTGACCCGCATAGCGTAGCCGAGAAACTGTACGGAGGCCTCGGTCGAAAGTCCCTTGGTGCCCGCGAATATCTGCAAAGCCACAACCTCCCGGTCCAGCCTGATCACTCGCGCAAGCGAGCGGAAGCCACCGCGGTCCTCCACGAGAGCCAGGTCGTCGAAGGCGACCGAGAAACCGCTGTTGCCGCTGCGCTCCGGAACCCGCACCTTGAGTATGTCGCCGACGATTTCAAGAATGTTCGAATAGCGTGCCAGGCTTTGGGACACACGATTGTCCTCGCATGAAGTGCTTGCCAGTAAAACCAGGGAACTTCTGATGTGTCGTCATTCCGGGACCGCGCCTTCGCCAGGGCAGGCTGCGCATAGCGGAGACCCGGAATCCAGTTGTTGCGATTCAAGCAGTTACTGGTTGATTCGCTGCGCTCACTCTGCCGACCGCCCTACTGGTGTGCGACACGCTACCCGCTTTTGTCCGGCCTTCGCCGATGACGATAAATGAAGTAATCAGACATTCCCCAAATGTAGAGCTTATAGAATAACCCGGCCATTTCACAAGAAGCCACTGTGAAAACGGATACCAAAGGCCCGACTCCACGGAGGAATCGCCGATCCCCCTGCGCTTCGCGCTGATTGCAGCCCGGCGACGTTTTCTTCGCTGTTTTCAACAGCCGCCTCACCATGAGGGCCCGGGCACCCTGCCCGCCTGTCTAGTTGGCCCGCATCCCTGCCCATCCCGGATTGCGGCTCCATTCCATTAGTACCCACCACATCGATGCTTCCGGGTTCAAACAGGAAATGTTCGCGGTTGCGCGCCTCGTCTTTAGCCCCGGCCCTGGATCATCCCGCAATCCAATAACAAGCGTCTGCCATTTACTTCAATTAAATGGCAAGATCCCGTGACTTCACCTGCCGCCCCATGGAACTCAATGTGCATCGGTTATTACTTATCTCCGAGTATAACTGCTAAAAACATTATCTCACCCGGCATGCGACTGAACGCTGATATGGATCAATTTCGGCACATCTGTTCCGGATAACGATTGACTCCAGTGTCTATACTATAACGTAAACAGCTTTACCCCAACAGGGCGTCCAGATGTGCAGCAACGCTGCGCCTGTGTCTGGCGAATTACGAGGTTGGACCATGAAGCCTGCAGTTTTCCAGTCTTGTAATCCCTGAAACTCGGTTTAATATCTTTCTACACGAAGACCCTGGCCCTGCTCGCCATACACGTTCTGACCACGCTGGCCCAGCGCGCGGGCCCCGAGTGGAGCCAAGGCCATAATCGCCGAGATTGTTCTCCTCAAACATCAACAGCTGATTGCACATCAATATGCAGTATCGCTAGATGCGCCCTGTATTGCCTGGCTGTTTCGCTGGCATATTGTGCGGCATACTCCGAATATGATGAAAAGTCTGTCGAAAGCGAAAATACTTTTATTGTTAATCGGCAGTATTTCAACCATCGTATCACCTCAAGGCGTTTACGGGAGATAGTATACGCAAACAGTAAGCCACAATACCGTGTCCGACACACAACCAGGTTATATTCCGGAACAGCAAGTCGGGATGGAATCTGCCTGTCCAGTCATGACAGAAAGATCAATTTGGAATGGAGCAAGACATGACCCGATCACCACACAATGACTCCACTGACGCACTTGGCGACGCGCATAGGAAAATGTTTGAGCGCGCCTCTGCAACCGACCTGCCCCCGGTGTCATAACACCACATTTCACCGCTAAATAACGTCTTTTCACTATGTGACCGGGAACACAGGCATGGATAACCTTGAACCGGGAATATAAATCCATACTCAAACGCCTGCACCGCGCCTGGCTGCAGCATGTCCTGTACCGTTCCCGCATCCCGTATGCGTTATGGCATGAAAGCATCGCGTCGGCACCGGTGCTATCGTGCCTCGATCACCGGGATCAGCACCGGCTGCGCAAACTGGCCAGCCTGTTCCTGCGTGAAAAAACCATCACCGGCGCAGGTGGCCTCGTTGTCGATTCGGCCATGCGTGTTTATATCGCCGCACAGGCCTGCTTGCTCATCCTGAATCTGGACCTCGATGACTTCCGGGGCTGGAGCGAGGTGATTGTCTACCCGGACACCTTCGTCGTCGGTCGGGAAGAATACGATAACATTGGCGTCGTGCACGAAACCCGCCGGGCCCTCGCCGGTGAGTCCTGGCGCCGCGGACCTGTCATCCTGTCATGGTCGGATGCCAGACCGGGAGCTAACCCGCATGGACCGGCGTCCAATGTCATTCTCCATGAATTAGCCCACAAACTCGATATGCTCAACGGTGCAGCCAATGGCATGCCGCCCCTGCACTATGGCATGGTACGTGAAGAATGGACGGCAGCCTTGTCACAAGCCTATGAAAGCCTGTATCAACAGGTTGAACGCCACCATCACACAGCCATCGATCCCTACGCTGCGGAAAATCCCGCGGAATTCTTCGCGGTACTAACCGAAGTGTTTTTCCAGCAGCCAAGGCGCCTGCAGCATTTGTATCCTGATGTATACCAGCAGTTGCGCCTCTACTACCGGCAGGATCCTTTGAGCAGACTGGCCTGACGTTGATACGACATGGTAATTCTGACCGGCTCTCGGTGCCGCTCGCTGATTGCGCCTGTCAGCGACCTTCACCCCGCCCGTGGCGGGCACCTCAATTACTCCCCGTCACCGCTGCCCCCTCTTCTTGCTGAGGCAGAACGCCCAGTGCCTTGGCCTCCAGCCTGGCGGTCGAGGCCCTGGCCGCTATGCGGGCGGCACGGCGCCGGGCTTTTTTCGCCTGCACTTCCAGCTCGCGCAACTGCACGGTCAGCCCGTGGATAGTATCGCTATCTGCCGGCTGAGCGGTTGCCGCGTCCAGCTCCTCGCGCATCCTGCTGACCGCCGTCTCCACCTTCTCGGCATCGTTTGCGGTCAACTCGGCGAGCCGTTCGGCATCATCCAGCGCGTCCAGAACCCGGGCTGCTTCGGCCGCTGTTCCTTCTTCCGGTTCGGCATCGAGGTCTATGTCTTCCGCTGCCAGCACCAGCGCGGTTACGGGCAGCGGTGCAAGCAGATCATCCAGCGACCCGTCGAAGGGTCCCAGCGGCTGACTGCCCCGCAGCCGAAACGGCAGCAAAACCAGCGACGCATCGGCCGAACGCGCCGCCACTTCTCCTGGCCCCGCCTGTTCAACCAGTACGGCCTCGGCCTCGATGCGCGTTTCGTCCAGGGTGCGTTGCAGCGCCTCGGCAGTTTGCGCAGAGTCCCCCGCGCAGCAGATGCCGAGAAAACGGATACGGGCTCCTTCCCAGTCCGCTGTACGCGTCATCAGGTAAGCAAACAGCAGCAGCAGGCGACTGCTGGCATCGCCGCGCCACCATACATCGATGCGACGTGCGTCGGGAGGTACCTCCCGCAGGGCCGCCCACTCCGGGTCCTCGGCGTCGAGCACCACCAGATTGCAGCCCAGGCGAAAGGCGGTGCGCAAATGGCTGCCATAGATCAGCTCCCGTTGCTCGCTGCCGGCTTGCGGGGCACGCTCCAGCCAGTTGACCAGGATGATATTGGCACGCAGCGCCCCGATGCCGAAACCCTGCAACAGAGTCTGGATGCCGGTGTTCAGGTCGGGTGCCACCATGGCAAGGGGGAATACCTGTACCCCGGCCTGGCGGATGTCCTCCTCCATCTCCGCCTCAGCCTCCCGCTTGCGCCTGAGCATGGCAGCGCCACCACCTTCTAGGATCTTGACCACCGTGGCGAACCCACTGTCTCCTCCAAGCCAGGAGGCGAACTGCAGCAACTGGGCACGTCTGTGACTGTCGTCTGAAAACAGCAACATGTTGGGCCGCCAGTCCCTTGGGTGTTCGGCCTCCGTGGCCGCGGCCAGCAGGTGGGTGCGCACCTGCTGGGTATGGTAGGAGCGGCGCCCGTCGGCCCAGCGGGCCTGGTGGGCGGTACGGCGCAGATACTGGTAAATGGCGAACAGCAGTGCCACCGCGACAAGACCCGCTTCCAGATCAATGGCAAGCATGGCGCCCAGACAGACCAGCGCACCCAGCAGGCTGAGGTGACGGTGATAGAAGCGAAATCGCGGCCGGAACGACGGGCTCGCCGCGCTGGCCTCGAACCAGGTGGCGTAGTTGATCAGACCGTAGGAAATCAGGAAAAACATGGATACGATCGGTGCAATCAGGTCGAGCTGGCCCAGACTGATGGTGACCAGGGCAATGGTGCCCGACAACAATACACCGCGACGCGGGTTATTCAGCGGGCCTGCCCCCCTGGCAAACGGCAGCAACAGACTGAACAGGCGATCTTCGGCCAGCGATTGCAGGATGCGTGGGGCGCCCATGAACGAAGCCATGGCCGAGGACAGGGTGGCGGCGAACACCCCGGCCACAACCAACGGCTGGAACAGCGCCACCCGCCCCATGGCCTCGTAGTCACGCACGAGTTCCTCCTGGGGGAGTGTGCCGGCAAACACCACTGCGGCGCACAGATAGACCAGAATCGACAGACCCACTGCAAGCAGGGTACCCAGCGGCAGACTGCGCCCCGGATCCTTGAGGTCCCCGGACATACTCACCCCCTGGGTGAAACCGGTCACAGCCGGAAAAAACAGGGCGAACAACACCCAGAAGCCCACCGGAGGCGCCGCTGCCGACCAGTTCCGTACCAGTAGCGCGCTGTCCCAGCGGACCAGGCCGCCGGCAAAGAAGGAGGCCAGGGCAGCCACCAGAATCGCCATCACCACATACTGAAAGCGAGTTGCCCAGTCGGCTCCCAGCCAGGCAAAGACAAACAGCATGCCAGCCGCCACGGCCGCGATGTAGTGTGAATGATCAGTGAATGGCGATGGGAGCAAGCTCGCCATGACCTCAGCGAAACCGATGCAATAGAAGCCGATAGAGATCGCCTGGGCCAGGAACAGCACCAGGCCGATGGCACCGCCGAACTCGTGGCCCAGGGTGCGCGAGATGAGATAGTAGTCACCACCGCGCTTTACCCGGAGATTGGTGGCCACCGCCGACAGCGACAGGCTGGTCAGCACCGATATGCCGTTCGCAAACGCCAGAATCATCAGCGCCCGCCCCAGACCCGCCGCGCCTACCACGTAACCCAGGCGCAGGAACAGAATGATGCCCAGGATGGTCAGGATGCTCGGCGCAAAGACCCCGGCAAAGGTGCCGAGAGTGCCTTGGGGCGGATTGGTGCGTGCGGCAGACACGGGTGCTTTCATCACAGCCTCAGTGTAGCGAGGGGTGACCTTCCTCTATCAAGCTCTCTTTCTGCATGGCCAGTCGGTGAAATACCTCACCTGTTTCCTTTCGAATCTGTCCAAACAGCACCTTTTTTCGGTACTTCGAAATAAACACAATGTGGTACTTACACTCCCACCTCGTGTGATTTAAGCCGTTCACTTATCTCAGGTTTCTCCTTAGCGTGGTGTTTGGCGGCTCACACTCGGCCCGAACATGCACATGAGGCTTTTGCTCGATTTCCCGAAGACCTCGGATAGTTCCTCAAAGCCAATCGTCGCATTGATATACTCACGAAGTACCGCCTTGCCGGTATCAACATCACCCGCAAGCAGGCATTCGATACCCTCTTGTAGCAGGACTTTGCGAAACGCGCTATCGCGCTGTCCACGCGCCTGAATGGTTTCTTTAAAATCTTTGGTTAAGGCCACCATGACACCTCTTGCCGTTTCCGTCGTTTGTAGTCCTGCCAGTATACTTTTGCGGCAGTTATGTCCGCATCATGGCGCTTCTTGGTACCGCCAGCGAGCAATATCACCAGCCGGTCGCCGTCCCTGCCGAAGTAAATTCGATAGCCGGGGCCAAAGTCGATTCGGTATTCAAAAACACCGGCACCAAGACCTTAAATATTAGAGAAGTTGCCTTGCTCCACGCAATAGAGCGGCGTCGACACTTTTACGGCAACTGTTACATTCAGGTGATCGAACCAGCAGACTCACCCAGTTCCTACTCGTCCCACAAGTATAAAATCGAAATTCACTCGTTGGCGTGCATAAACAGATTATCGCTATTATTGCCTGTTAACAATACCATACGGCTCGTTTGAATATTTCCACCCTACGGCGATATCTCTGTCAACGGGAAAGGTCGATGATGCTGGCCAGCACGACCTGTTTGCCGTGATCCAGGTAAGGATTCAAACCCACTTCCACCGGTATCCTGCAACCATCGGCCGTAAGCGCCTCTAGTTTCCGGCCTACGCCCATCTTGCGGACTTCGGGATTGCGTAGGTAGTCCGCTCTGATCCCGGCATGCTGAGTGCGTTGTTCGGGCGGTAACAAACTATCGACTGACAGCCCTTTCAAACCGTCTTTGGCGTATCCCAGCATTGACTCCGCGGTAGAATTACTCATAAGGATAGTGCCTTCAGAGTTAACCACTACCATACCGACGCCGCTTGCCTCCACCAAAAGACGAAAACGTTTCTCCAGTTCATTGAGACGTTCCATCTGCTCGGCCCGCGCGGTCGCGTAGGCGACGTCGAGGTCCGCGCGTTTTTCCCTCAGTTGACCGCCTAACAGGAACAGCAATCCCCATACGTACACCCCCATAATCAGGGTCGCTCCCAGCATAACCATCACGAGGATGTCGTGGCGAAGCTTGACCAGTGCGCCGGGCGGCTGGTGGGCCACAAGCATGGGTGAAAATCTGCCGGAATTGATGTTGGGCGTTTCCTCACCGCTGTCCGAGTCGGCGGAAAACGCGCGGCGGACGGCCGCATCCGTCTCCAGCTTGTCCCAGATCCAGAAGCCGTCGTCCAGTTCCGCATCGCCCGCATAGCTGGCGGACATACGCTCCCACACGGCTGGATGCTGTTCCGGGAAGCCGGCGTCGAGGCCGGGCAGGGAAACTGTCTGGCGCCCTTGCCCCTGTGCTGTCAACCAGTGGCCTTCCTGGTTTATCAGAGAATATTCGGTGACCTGACTGATT
>Ga0210064_1000887_pt1 | contig 13583 bp, 9 predicted proteins | sample Muzzi_CordC_D2_FD_185531 | JGI IMG/M metagenome (GOLD analysis project Ga0210064, IMG submission 185531) | Wetland microbial communities from San Francisco Bay, California, USA, that impact long-term carbon sequestration - Muzzi_CordC_D2 (SPAdes) | ecosystem: Environmental > Aquatic > Marine >...
ACATAGGCATTGACCACCTCGTTGCAGGCGGACAGCAGGCCGCGCGCCGGCTCCCGGGCAAACCAGTGAAACGTTGCCAGCGCGCTTTGTACTGCCTCCAGCGCGCCGGTCCAGTCCGCCCCGGAGAGGCTCGCGCTGGCCTGTGCGGAATCCAGATCAGCCATCACCATGTCCAGGGGAAAGACACCGAGACTGTATTTCAGGGTGGATGTTTCGACATCATGCTGGTCCTTTGCCCCCTCCTGTTCACCTTCCGCCACCGTCCCGGACGGGTGAATCGCCGTGCGCGCCGGTGCCTTGACTGCCTTCGGCACGTACACCCGGGCAGCGTCTACCCTCGCGCCGACCGGCACCCACAAGCCCTTGTCCAGTTCCTTGCTTCTGTCCTTGAGGTCATTGCGGATAATCTGCAACTGCGCATCCAGCTGACCGGCTTGCGCGGGGCGGCGCAGGCGACGCAGCGTTTCCCGGGCTTCCTGTATCGCGACCCGCAGGTCCGTGGATTCCCGGTCTAGTGCCGCCTGTCGTGCACGCTGCAGGTCCGCGTATACAGACTGCCCCAGGGCCAGCAGCACCAGATCGTAGTCCGGCGGGACACGCCGGCTGTCAGACTGGTACAGGCTGCCGGCTTCTCCAGGCGGGGCGGGCTGCCACTGTTCACCAGCACCGGCTGCCGCCAGGCCCCGGCTCGCCCCGGTGGCCAGCAGGGCTGCGGCTGACGCCGCGACCAGCGCAGTTCGCAATAATTTATTCATTTCAGGTCCTCCCTGGCGGAACAGGACCCGGTGGCGTCCCGGTTCGCTCCGCCCATAATGATCGAATCATGTGTTGCAGGGTCTGCTGGAGAACGCCACTCCGCCGCCGCTGTCGCGTCGGCAGGACGCTGCCCGATGCACGCAGTGCAATGACAGGGGCAAGTGGTTTGATGCTGATACCAGACATGGGCAAGCGCCTCGGCGGTTATGCATTGATGCCTTGCCCATTCACTGAGCACATGTCGTGCCAGACACGTTACTCAAGTTGAATCAGCAGGATAGGCAACCTGCCACGGGAGACAGGTGGGAATAATGCAATCTGCCGGGGAAATATACACGGCACTGCCGGAACGGCGGCGGCATGCAGTGCCGCAGGCCTGCAGGTTTCAGATGATGCGGGTGAGATACAGCAGCAGATAGATGCCGAAGGCAACCAGAACCAGCGTGAGCCCTATGGCAGGCAGCGTGCCGCGGTATGTCACCTCGCCGGCCAAATCGAGCTGCGACTTCACCCGGAAAAAGCGCAGTGTACCGACCACGATGACCACCACCCCGAAGGATACCAGCGCCAGGCTGATCAGTTCAGGCCCCTTGCTGTGAGCGACAATATGGACCTTTTCCGCCAGCAGCCCCTGCAGGCTTGCGAGAAAGATTTCGAATTTTTCCACGATGAAGCCAAGCACCATGACGGTAATTCCGGTACGCACCCAGGCCAGATAGGTTCGTTCATTTGCGGCATGGTCACGGTAGCGGTCTATCATGTTCTCCTCGGTTTCACAGCAGCCATGCTGCGGGTTTGCGATGTCAGGCGGCAGGATTGCCGGTTGTTTCTGCAGAGTATGAATGCAAATTGTGTGCCTGTTATCCAGGTGCAGCGATCCTGTCCGGCTATTGCTGCAATCCCGACCCGGCTGCGATTCACCTGCGGTTCATTGCAGGGCGGCGTGATTGGGTAATATTCACCACTCGTCGTGGGATCTGCGTCTGGTCAACCACCCGCCGCTCAGCCACCCTTGATTTCCCGCCTCTCCACACTGGCACACTAGTTGCTGGTTACTTGCCAACAGTCAACACGATTCCAGACGGTAGCCACTCAATGAACACCATGCCTGCAAGCAACCCGCCATCCGGACAATCCTCACCGCCGGCAAGATTGATGACCTTCTGGTGGCTGTTGCTGGGCGTACTGCTGGCGTGGAATGTTGCCGGCCTGCTCTTCCGGTCATCCGAATCGCCCGTGGCAACCCTGCCCTACAGCGTCTTCGTGGAACAGGTCAAACACGACAACATTGCAGTGGTACGCATCGTCGGCAGCAAGATCGGTGGTACCTTCCTGCAGCCCGTGAGCTGGCCCCCGGCGCAGGCAGCTGCCGGCCAGACACAGGGGGCGCATGAAGCTTCCCCGCCAGCACCCGGCAAGAGCGGCAAGCAGGCGGCAAACCCGGCGACGAAAGAACCCTTGCGCAAACCGCCCGAAGGATGGCCGTTCGCACCGACGTCTCCGCTCAAACCGGCCGATTACGAGGCGTTTCTGACCACGTTTCCCGAGACGGTTGGCGACCCCCGGTTGCTGCCCCTGCTGGAAGCCCACGGGGTGCAGATCACGGCTGAGCAGCCGCACAAGCCGTGGCTGTTCACGCTGTTCATGAACATCCTGCCGTTTGCCCTGATCATGGTCTTTTTCTGGTGGATGGGCCGCCGCGCCATGAACCAGCAAAGCAGTATCTTCAACATCCGCAACAGTAACGCCAGGCGCTTCGACAGTGAACAGGCGAGGGAGACGTTCGCCGACGTCGCCGGCGCCGATTCGGCCAAGCAGCAACTGCAGGAAGAAGTGGATTTCCTGCGCCACCCGGCCCGGTACCATGCGCTGGGCGCCAGGATTCCACGCGGTGTCCTGCTGTCAGGTCTGCCCGGGACAGGCAAAACCCTCATGGCACGGGCGGTAGCCGGAGAGGCGGGGGTGCCGTTCTTCAGCATCAGCGGTTCGGAGTTCGTCGAGATGTTTGTCGGCGTGGGAGCGAGCCGCGTACGCGACGTCTTCCGGCAGGCAAAGCAGGCAGCGCCCGCGATTCTCTTCATCGATGAGCTCGATGCGGTCGGGAGGCGCCGTGGCGCGGGGCTCGGCACGGTCAATGACGAGCGCGAACAGACGCTGAACCAGATGCTGGTGGAGATGGACGGCTTCGATCCGCGCGAGAAGGTCATCGTCATCGCCGCGACCAACCGCCCGGATGTACTCGATCCTGCCCTGCTGCGTCCCGGCCGGTTTGACCGGCAGGTGCTCGTGGAACTGCCCGATGCAGCGGGGCGCGAGGGAATCCTGCGCATCCACACCCGCAGGATCAGACTGTCCGAAGATGTCGACCTCGGGGTTATCGCCGGTGTCACGATCGGCATGAGCGGCGCACAACTCGCCAGCCTCTGCAACGAGGCCGCGCTCATCGCGGCGCATGACGGACACGACAGGGTGCAACATGCTGACTTCGAGGGCGCGCTGGACAAGCTGGTACTCGGCGATATCCGGCCGCTTGCGCTCGATGAGAAAACACGCCGCGTGATCGCCTACCACGAGGGCGGTCACGCCCTGGTTGCCTGGCTGATACCGGAAGCCGACACGGTCCACAAGGTTACCATTATCCCGCACGGCCAGGCACTCGGTGTCACCGAGCAGCGTCCCGGCGCCGACCGGTACAATTTACCCAGGAGCTACCTGCTGGCGCGGATGGCGGTCCTGCTTGGCGGGCGGGTGGCTGAAGAACTGGTCATGGGCGAGGTAACCACGGGTGCCGGGAACGACCTGCTCGAGGCGACGCGCCTGGCGCGGCACATGGTTACCGCCTGGGGGATGAGCAAACTGGGACCCGCCACCTACCAGAGCGACTCGGCGGACCGGTTCCTGGGTTATGAACTCGGGCGGGAGCGCGACTACAGTGAAACCACCGCCGCCGCTATCGATCGCGAAGTCAGCCGGCTGCTCGATGAGCGCTACCGGGCGGTGACAGCCCTGCTCGAGCGTGCGCGCAGCAAACTCGACCGGCTCGCTGCTCACCTGCTTGCCCACGAGGTTGCAAACAACACGCAGCTCAACAGGTTGCTGGGCCCGCGGCCACGATCTCCTCACGGCGGGTCCGGGGCAGGACGCGGCAGTGACGCTGCACCACCGATCGCGGCCTGTCGAAAAACGCAGCCGGCCTTCCAGGGACACGCCGCCGGCGGGCAATAGCGGCATGCCGAGATGAACCACCAGGCCAGCGAGACTCCCGTCGTGTTCGTACTGTTCGGGGCTGCCGGTGATCTGTCACATCGGCTCATTCTGCCTGCGCTCCATGCATTGCACCTGCACGACCAGCTGCCGCGACATTTTTGCCTGATCGGCGTCGACCGTGCCGGGTTGACCGCGCAGCAGCTTGCAGCGCAATACCGGCAGTCGCTTGTGCGCAGCGCGGCCCCGCTCCGGGAAGAGCGCTGGCAGGAACTGGCAGCACGCATCCGCTATGTGCCGGGCGACCTGAATGACAGCGCGCTCTACACCCGGATCAGTGACAGCATCCGCCGCGCTGAATCGGACTGGCATGCAAGGGCCGATCGTGTTTTCTACCTTGCCGTGCCGCCCGTGATATTCAGCACGATCGCCACCGGGCTGGCGGCGGCCGGTCTGCAGCGTGACCGGGATCGCGGCCGCATCGTGGTGGAGAAGCCGCTGGGCAATGACCTTGCATCGTTCCTGCAGATCAACGGGGTATTGACCCGGCATTTCCATGAAAACCAGATCTATCGAATCGATCATTTTCTCGGCAAGGAGACCGTCCAGAATATCCTGGCGTTGCGCTTCGCCAACCCGATCTTCGAACCGGTGTGGAACCGCAACTATATCGATCACATCGTGATTACCGTTGCCGAGTCGCTCGGTGTGGAGCACCGGGCCGGCTACTACGAGCACGCAGGCGCACTGCGCGACATGGTGCAGAACCATCTGTTGCAATTGCTCTGTCTGGTGGCGATGGAACCGCCGGCGACCTACGAGGCCGATGACATCCGTAACCGCAAGATGGACGTCATGCACGCGCTGCGACCCATACCGGTTCAGGATATCAGCCGGCATGTCGCGCGGGGCCAGTATGCGTCAGGCTGGATCGGCGGGCGGAATACGCCTGCCTACCGCGAGGAAGCCGGCGTGCAACCCGACTCGACGACGGAGACATTCGCTGCCCTCAAGCTGTACGTGGACAACTGGCGCTGGCAGGACGTGCCCATCTACCTGCGCACGGGGAAACGCATGGCAGCAGCGGTCTCGGAAATCTCGATCCGTTTCCGCCCGGTACCGCACCGGGCGCTCCCGAACACCGTTGCGGACAGTGCCCGACCGGTCAGCCTCATTCTGCGGCTGCAGCCGGACGAAGGCATTCGCTGGCGCATCTACGTCAAGGAACCGGGGACACAGCTGCGCCTGCGGACGGTGAACATGGACTTCAGCTACCGGGACGCATTCCACATCCGCACGCCATCGGCCTATGAAACCCTGCTGAAGGAGCTCATGGTAAGCGATGCCAGCCTGTTCATGCGCGCCGACCAGGTCGAGACGGCCTGGCGATTGCTGACCCCGGTACTGGAAGCGTGGGCCGCCAATCCGCCCGGCGACTTTCCCAATTACGCCGCAGGCACCTGGGGACCGGAAAGCGCCGAGGCACTGATCGCCGCCGACGGTTTTGCCTGGTACGCCCCGGAGCCCGGGAGGCATGACGATGAATGACCGGCCTGCCGCGCCTGCCCCCGGTGCACCGGGGGTCAACCCCACCTGGACAAGCAGCGACAAGGACCTCGTCGGCTGCGCGCTTGGGCCACCCCGACTCTGGTTCACCATTGGCCACGGCATCATCAACGAGGTGTACTATCCGCGCATCGATATCCCGCAGATCCGTGACCTCGGCTTCATCGTCGGCGATGGTCAGGACTTCTGGATGGAGGTCAAGCGCCTCGACACCCGCCGGGTGCAACTCGCCGCACCCGGTGTGCCGGCAATCGAGATCACCCACAGCCACCCACGCTTCCAGCTGCAGCTGCGCGTCTGTCCCGATCCGCTGCGCGACGTGCTGCTGATCGAGATGCGCCTTGAGGGAGATGCGGAACTGCGCCCCTATGTCCTGCTTGCCCCGCACCTGGGAGGCACCGGGCGCAACAACACGGCCTGGGCAAGCCGGCACCGCGGCCGCTGCGTCCTGTGGGCCGAACAGGGTCCTTTCGGGCTCGCCCTGCTGGCACGCGATGCCGCACAGCAGGACGCATTCGAACGTACCAGCGCCGGCCATGTCGGCAGCAGTGACGGCTGGCAGGATTTCATGCACAACGGCGCGATGCTGTGGCGCTACGGTTCAGCCGGTCCCGGCAATGTCGCCCTGACCGGGCAACTGTCGAACGAGGCCGTACTCGCACTGGGCCTGGCGAGCAGCAAGGAAGCGGCGGCGACCCTTGCCCGGTCGGCACTGCAACAATCGTTTGCTGATGCCTGGCAGGTGCACTGCCGCGCCTGGAAGACCTGGTGGCAGGAATGCCGGAGCCACAGTCAGGGGGAGTTCACGCTGCCCGGTGATCTCGACGCACAGTTCCACACCTCTGCCATGGTGCTCCGCAGTCACATGGACTGGACCTTCTCCGGTGCCATGGTTGCCAGCCTGAGCATACCCTGGGGCAACCAGGGAGAGGAGCGCGGCGGCTATCACCTGGTCTGGCCGCGCGACCTGGTCGAGTGCGCGGGCGCCCTGCTGGCACTCGGTGCACAGGAGGATGCGCGCAATGTGCTGCGCTACCTGATTGCGACCCAGCTCGAGGATGGCCACTGGTTCCAGAACCAGTGGCTGGGCGGGAAGCCCTACTGGGGGGGCATTCAGCTCGATGAGGCTGCCTTTCCGGTATTGCTTGCGGTACTGCTTGCCGAACACCATGCGCTTGATCACATCGACGTCCGTGACATGGTGTGCCGGGCGCTCGGCTTCATCGCACGCACCGGCCCGGCAAGCGACCAGGACCGCTGGGAAGAGGACGCCGGCGTCAATACCTTCACGCTGGCCGCGTGCATCGCCGCCCTGGTGGGCGGTGCACGTTTTCTGGATGAGCCTGACCGGTCACTTGCATTACGGCTTGCCGACTACTGGAACGTAAATATCGAACACTGGACCGTTGCCTGTGATACGCGGCTGGCACAGGAACACGACGTTGATGGCTACTACGTGCGCGTCAGCCCGGTGCAGACATTGCAGGATTCCCGTGCCCTGGCCCGTGTTCTGCAGATCAAGAACCAGGCGACGGGCAGCGGCCTGCCTGCCACCGAGCAGGTCGGCGTCGACTTCCTGCAACTGGTGCGCTTCGGGCTGCGCCGCGCAGACGACCCGCTGATTCTGGCGACCCTGAAGGTCGCCGATGCCCTGCTGCAAGTCGAGACGCCCGCGGGACCGGCATGGCATCGCTACAACGGGGACGGTTACGGCGAGCAGGACGATGGCAGCGCCTATAACGGGACCGGCACGGGGCGCGCCTGGCCCTTGCTGACCGGCGAACGCGGGCACTTCGAACTCGCAGCAGGCAACGACCCACTCCCCCTGCTGCGCGCCATGGCTGAAATGGCCGGCGGTTTTGGCATGCTGCCCGAGCAGGTGTGGGACGCAGCGTCGATACCGTCACGGGGGCTGCATCCCGGACGGCCGACAGGATCTGCCATGCCGCTGGCATGGGCGCACGCCGAGTTCATCAAGCTTGCAGTCTCGCGCCACGGCAAGCGGATCTTTGACCGGCCGGATGCCGTATGGCAGCGCTATCACGGACACAAACCGGATGCCCGCCATGCCTGCTGGACGCCCGGGGCACCGCTGGCAGTGATGGCGCGGCACCAGACCCTGGTCATCATCCTGCCGGAGCCTGCCAGCGTGCATGTCGGCACCAATGGCTGGCAAGGGGTGCAGGATGTGCCGACCATACCCGGCGCCCTGGATGTCCACTGGATCGAGATCGATCCCGCACGCCATGACAATATCCGGTCTGTCGAATTCACCTGGCGGCAGCCCGGGGGAGCGTGGTGCGGGCGCGATTTCAGCATTGCCGTACGCAGCACCACTCAAGACGATATGCCTGCCGGCGCTGCACACAGCCCGGGTGACAACGCCCGCCCTGCGGCTGCGGGCACGGACGCAAGTGCCTGAGCATTTTTCTCCGGCCGGGCCGGTCCTGGCTGGAACATGACGGCTACACCGCTTTGCTAGGCCAGCATCCGGAGCCCGCTCCCGGTTTCGTACACCACTGTGGCCCGTGGCTGTTTGCCGGCATCGCCTTGCCCTTGCTCATGAATCGTGTTCCGGCGCGTCAGGAATGCTCATGCGCGCCGGCATACCGGCTCACCGGGATAACCATGCGGGTCAATTCCCCCGGCAAGCCTGAATCCTGCATGGCGGTAACCCGGTTTGCGGGCATCATGCGAGGGGTTGATGCTGTCGGCTCCCGGCGTTCTGCTATATTATTCACTACGGGAGTTCTGGTTAATTCATGTTTCCCGTCATTGCGAGCACGCTGCACAGGGAGGCAGGTGAGGGGCGAGAGCAGGACGCGAAAGCTTCGTCACTTCGTGCCCCGCAATGACGAATTAACCAGAGCTTCCCTGACAATTGGCCAATACGGCATTACCACTTACGAGAGGGCAGCAGCATGATTTCACACCCAAGGATGCACGGATATCTGGCAGCGGTTCTCCTGTGCCTGACCGGCTTCGTTTCGTTTCCCGCCCTGAGTGAAGAAGCTGCCGTCGATGAAGTGATTGCAAGCAAGCCGGGCATCATTCCACTTCTCGGCCGTATCCTGGATGACCCGCACCGGGATTATGACAGGGTCCGTGGCCCGGATGACTGCCGCAGCGAGGACGTGTATCAAGCTACCGAGAAAACACTGAAAGAGTATGTTGCCACTCCGGCTGAAAAGCAGGCGGAACTCCGGGATTACATTCTTTCCGGTGAGGCGGCGTGCAACTGCACCCGGGCCATCGTCGGCAAGGAAATTAACAACCTGGTCAATGAGGTGGGTATGAATATGGACGATTTGCCGTGCCTCTGACGCGACCGGCCCGCAGGTGAGGGTCAGGCCGGCGCTGCAACAGGCACGGCGTCCGCTGCCGGGCACTCGGCGAACAAGCGCGCGGTGCAATTCTGGCACCTGGCGCGATCCAGCCTTGCAACGACGGCAGCCAGCCCCGTGCCCTTGGATTCGAACACGTTGTCACGGCCGATCTCGTCCAGATAGCCGCCGCGTTCGAGGAATTTCTTCACCCTGGGCTTGATCCTGAACAGGTAGAGACTGCGACCGTCCTTGCGCAGGCGCTGCGCTTCCTGCACAAGAAGTTCCGCACCCGCCACATCGATAATGTTCATGCTGCTCCCGATCAGCGCAAGGTTGCGCCGGACCCTGTCCTTGCGTTCCATCGCGCGCAACCGCTCCGATACATGGCTCACGGCACCGAAAAAGAGGGAGCCGTCGATGCGGACCATGCGCAGCTGCGGGCACTGAGGCAGATGGCCCGCATCGTTGAAGCGGCGCTTCGGCAGAGACGGGTCCGGCACCCGCTCCTTCAGGACGGGACGAGATGTGCGGTTCAGATAGGCCATCAGCGAGAGCCCGACGCCGAGCAGGATGGCAAACTCCAGGTCGAGTAACAGCGCCGAGAGGAATGTGACTGACATCACCATTGCCTCGGTACGGCTCGCCCGCAGGATCTTCCTGATGTGATGGAAGTCGACCAGGCCCCATGCGACCAGTAGCAACACGCCCGCCATGGCGGCATTCGGCAGATAGGCGGCTAGTGGTGCCACCAGCAGGACGATGCCCATCAGCAGCACGCCGGCCATGACGGCGGCCAGCGGCGTCTTTGCGCCGGCCTCATAATTCAGTCCGCTGCGGTTGAACGAACCGGTCGCCACATAGCCGGAGAAGAATCCCCCGACGATGTTCGACAGCCCCTGGCCGATAAACTCCTGGTTGCCATCGATATGCTGGCCGGCCCGGATGGCAATGGAGCGTGCAATGGAGACCGCTTCGGTCAGGGCAAACAGCGTCACCGCCAGTGCGGCAGGCGCCAGACTGCGAATGGTGGCGAGATCGAAATCCGGCATGGAGAGCGGCGGCAGCTGGCTGGGCAGGGCGCCAACCGTTGCGATAGCGTGCTCGTCAGCACCGAGCAGCACCGAGATCAGGCTGCCGACAAGCATCGCCCCGATCATGTAGGGGAAACGCGGCAGAAACCGCTTCAGGGCAATACCCGTCGCCAGGGTGGCCGCCCCCACCGTCAGCACATAGGGGTTGATGGCATCGGCATGAACGTACAGGGCATGCAGGGTTTCGACCGGCCCGATCCCCCGCGGCAGCGCCACGCCAAAGAAATTCTTCAACTGGCTGGCGGCGATCAGCACGGCGGCGCCGGCGGTGAATCCCACCACCACCGAATGGGAGATAAAGTTCACCAGGGTGCCCAGGCGGGCCAGCCCCATGAACAGCTGGATGGCACCCACCATCAGTGTCAGGGTCAGTGCAAGCTGTACGTACTGGACGCTGCCGGGTTCGGCCAGTACGCTCAGGGAAGAAAACAGCACGATCGAGGCGGCCGTGGTGGGGCCGGAGACGAGATGCCAGGAGGAGCCGAACAGGGCTGCAACGATCGCCGGGACCATGCCGGCATAGAGCCCGTACTCGGGCGGCATGCCGGCGATGGTGGCGAAGGCGACGCCCTGCGGCAGGACCACGATGGCACCGGTCAGCGCGGCCACCAGGTCGTCCCTCAGGGAGGTACGATTGACGCGTGGCAGCCAGCGGAGGAAGGGCAGCAGCCGGCGCATTGCCGCTGCACCGCCCTGATCGAAGAAGGGAAGCGAAAGTCCTGGGTTGTGATGATTCATAGGGTTACCGGGTGACAAGCTGGTGAAAATTTACGGGTGCGGGTCCTGCCTCAGGGGCAAGGGTGCTAGAGGCTGCCGCCGTCAAGCACGCGGGGCGCTTCGGGTTCCTCATGCTCCTTCTCCGGTTCGGCACCGGGGAAGCTGCCACCATCGCCCAGCAGCCGGGAATCGGAGACCTGTGGATTCAGATGCGTCACGCCCTGGAACTTTTTTATCCGTTCGGCCAGTGCAAGGACCATGACAAAAGCGATGACCAGTACAATGAGGAGGCCGGGGCTGTGCTCGAAGACCGCGATGAGGCCGGCGGCCGCCAGGGAAAGATACTTTACGGTTCGCCACACGGTGCTGTGACCTTCAAAAGGCAGGGTTGGCGTATGGATGTGTTGCATGGTTAGCTCCAGATGAATAACTTGAATTCAGGGATTCCTGAAGCATAGCGAAGTACCCGTCAAGGGAACGCAAAGCAAACGTTAAGCAAACGTTAAATGTCTTTTGGGTCAATAGACTGGACGCGTTTACTCCAGCCTTGCAGAGGCAATTGACATCGGGTCGTCCGGGCGGGCCGTGCGCTTGCAGGGGGAAGGTGAGACCGGGAACCGGTCGAAAAACCGGCCGGTGCCATGCATGACTGCAGGGATGCAGGAGTTAGGGCACCAAAAGCAGGCGCCTTCAGGCGATGCAGGACGCAGTTGCCGAGGCGACAGGGCAATACGGCAGCAATCGCCGGGTGGGATCCGGGAAGATGCTGTTTTCCCCGGGCCGGCACCGGCAACCCGGGGCACGGCATCGCTCCGGGGAAGGCTCAAGAGAAACCGCGATTCAAATCCCGTCCTGCAACCCCCCGGCATTCCCGGGGGAACCGGAAAATGTCAGGCGGGCGACGGTGCCGCCGCCCGGCCGGTTGGCGAGCGTTATCTGCCAGCCCTGACGCTGGCACAATCGCTGCACCAGGGACAGGCCCAGCCCGGCGCCCTTGCTGTCGCCGCCGCGCACATAGGGACGGAAGAGTTGCTGGATTTCGGGGGCCTGCAGTCCCTGCCCCGTATCTTCCACCTGGACGGCGCCGGACTCGAGCGTGATGCGAACCTCGCCGGAATCGGTAAACGTCAGGGCATTGCGCAGGAGATTGCCAATGGTCATGGCAAGCACCGCGTGATCCGCGGCCACTTTTGGTGGCTCGATCACACTCACGTTCAATGTCACCGGTTTGTCGTGCAACAGCTGGCGATGCCGTGACACCAGCTCATCCACCACCGCCACAACATCACAGTCCCCCATATCCGCCGCAGGGGCTTCCTGCTCTCTGGCCAGCGCGAGCAGCGCCCCGGAGATCTCTCCCATCTCTGCCACGGCACGGTCGATACGGGCAATTCGCTGCCGGTTCTTCCGGTCAATGTCGGGGTCGGCCATCAGCAGGTCCGTCGCGCCCTGGATGACGGCCAGCGGGGTGCGCAGTTCATGGCTGACATCGCCCGTAAAGAGGCGCTCGCGCTCGATGAAGTCGTGCAGCCGCAGCAGGTAGTTGTCGAAATCCGCGGCTAGCCGCTGCACCTCGTGCCAGGGGAACTGCTCCGCGAGGGGGGGCGGTGCATCTTCCTCGGGCTGCCGCTCCGACACCCGCCGTATCAGTTCCGTGACGGGCGCAATGGTGCGACTCGCCAGCCAGCGGCCGGCGAATGCCGAGATCACCGTGATCATCAGCACACTGACCGCCAGCATCAGCAGAAATCCCTGTTCCCGCCTTCTCAGGGCAGAGACATCGTAGAGCACGGCAAAACGCTGCTGCCCGACGCTGCGCACGGCAGCCCGGTAGGGAATGCCGTCCAGTACCAGGCGGTGGCGTCCGGGGGTGAGCCCGGTCACCGCTTTCGGCACCTGCGTGCTGTTGCCGTCCGGCGTGATCACGAAGGCCCTGATGGTGGCAGTCCGCTCCGGCAGGGAGTGGGGGTTGCGTTCGCGGCGCACCACGTAGTCGTCAAGCTCTGCAGTCAGGGTGTCGTCGATCAGCCGTCTCTCCAGGTCCTGCGAGGCAAGGTAGATAATGGCAGCCAGGGTCAGACTCACCACGCCGCCGAACACGGCCAGGGTGACCGCAACACGGTTGCGCAGGCTGCGCCTAACCTGCACGCCTCTCCCTCCTGCCGGGGCGGCCGGCAAGCCGCCGGCGGCTGCCCGTATGCCGGTCAGCGGTCATCCGGACCCGCCAGCTGATAGCCGATGCCGCGCAGCGTATGCACCAGAGGCACGCTGCTGTCCCGATCCACCGCACTGCGCAGTGCGTGTATATGTGCGCGCAGCGCATCGCTGTCCGGCGGATTGTTGCCCCACACAGCATGCTCCAGCTCCTCACGGCGCACCACGGCAGGTGAGCGACGCATCAGCAGTTCCAGGATGCGCAACGGGATCGGGCCGAGGTCGATGCGGCGGCCGGCGCGCTCAACTCTGAGGCGGTCCAGATCGAAGCTGAGGTCCTGTACGGTCAACTGCACCCGCGCGGCCTGGCCCCGGCCACGCCGTAACAGTGCCATGATTCGGGCTTCCAGCTCAGGCAGGGCGAAGGGCTTCACGAGGTAGTCGTCTGCACCGCATTCGAAGCCCGTCAGCTTGTCGCCGAGGGTGTCTCTTGCGGTGAGCATCAGGATCGGGGTATCACATTCCGCGCTGCGCAGCCTGGCGCAGACTTCCAGGCCATCCATGCCGGGCAGCATCAGATCCAGGATGATGACGTCGTAACGGTTCTCCCGGGCGAAGCGCAGTCCGGTCAGGCCGTTGTAGGCGAGGTCCACCGCGTGGCCGCGGGCCTCGAAGAAATCGCTCAGGTTCTCGAGCAGGTCAGGATTGTCTTCGACGATGAGCAGGTGCATGCGTGAAAAGGTCGTGTCTCAATCCGGAGCAGCCGGAT
>Ga0210064_1000888_pt1 | contig 13577 bp, 9 predicted proteins | sample Muzzi_CordC_D2_FD_185531 | JGI IMG/M metagenome (GOLD analysis project Ga0210064, IMG submission 185531) | Wetland microbial communities from San Francisco Bay, California, USA, that impact long-term carbon sequestration - Muzzi_CordC_D2 (SPAdes) | ecosystem: Environmental > Aquatic > Marine >...
AGGACGCTGGTACGGTCTCTGCGACCACGGCCTGGCGACCGGACGCGGCTACGGCGTGGTGACCGACGGGCAGGGCGACAGCGTCGAATACCTCGGGGACGCCAGAAAGGGCCTGGCACACGGTACCGGCGGCATGATCGTCAGGCGCCGCGGCCAGTTGTCGGCGGCCTATTACGAAGGCGCTTTCAGGAACGGCAAGCCGGATGGCGAGGTGCGGGTGGAGAAGGGCGGGTCGCCGCCGCAATTGCGGCGCTTCAAGGCCGGTGTGGATACCGGCCGGGGGAATCCGGGCCAGTTTCTCGGTCTCGGTTTCAAGTCCAGCTCGGTACAAGTACAGGTGTTGAATCCATGAGCAATAATGTCGGAGCCATCCTGCTCGGTCTCGCCCTGCTGCTCGGGAGCACCGCCCGGGCCGCCCCGGCCGACTTTTCGGCCATCGACGCGCTGCCCCCCGGCGAGCAATACCGGCAACTGAGCCTGGTGCTGATGATCGCCGCCGGGGCCAACCCGGCACTGGTCGACCGCCTGTTGCCCGAGTCGGCAGCGGGCCATGCTGGCAAGGCGACGGCCATCGACCCGGAAACCTTCACGACACCGCTGACACGGATCGTCGATCAACAGACGATGCTGAACGGCGCGGCCATGCTGTTGCGGTTCGCCAACGGTTCGCAGAAGGCCATCCGGGACAAACTGGTCGCCATCGAAAAGGCCAACCCGGTGCTGATCAGCTTGTTGGACGCCAGCGCGATCAGCGAGGACGCCATCATCATCCGCAACGCGATCGCGGACAGTATCAGTTTCGCGGGGTTGGCCAGCGACGGGAAGATGGCGGGCTATCTCAAGACCTACAGGACGCGGACCCTGCGCCTGAGGAACGAAATGGAGTTCGCGAGTTTCAGCGCGGAACTCGACCGCATTACAGCCGAGTCGATACGCGCGGTCAGCGGCCAGTCCGACGCCTACCAGCGCATGTTCGATGACGAAGTGGTATCAAAGGGCTTCAAGCGCCAGATCGAAACCGCGGACTATATTTACAAGCGGGACAAAGACTTTGACAAGCACGCGGCGGAGATGACCGAGGAAATCATCAAAAACGTCGTGGCCGCGCAAAGCCAGGTCAATCACTGACCGTCGTCGCCCTTTCCGCGCGGAGCAGGGCCCTTTGGCGCGGTTTCGGACACGCTGACGCCGCGGGCGTTGGCCAGATCCTTGACCGACAGGGTATCCCTGGCCCTGACATTGAATTCAACCTTCTTCTTTTCGCCGTCTTCGCTCGGCTCCGAATCGTTATCCTTGTCGCCGTCCCGGCTTTCCTGTGCGGCCGCCTGCTGGCTGGCGCTCTGGCTGTTTTGAGCCTGCTGCGAGGCGCTGGACTGCTGGCTGGCGCTCTGGCTGTTTTGCGCCTGCTGCGAGGCGCTGGACTGCTGGCTGGCGCTCTGGCTGTTTTGCGCCTGCTGCGAGGCGCTGGACTGCTGGCTGGCGCTCTGGCCGGTGTGAGCCTTGACCGCGGCGGATTGCTGATCGGCGTTTCGGCCGGCCACGGTCTGCGTTCCGGCGGGCCGGGGCGGCTGAGCCGGGGAGGCCGCGCCGGCCGTACCCGCAGTGAGTGAGGCCGGATGGTTCCGTTGCAGGAATTCCAGTGCACTTTGCGAAACGCCGGCAGTGCTTGCTGCATCATCATCAGGGCCGCCGGACGGGGCATACCCCTCGCCGCGTTCGCGTTCCCCGGGACGTTCGCCTTGCGTCTGCTGCCCGGCCGTCGTTGCCTGCCGCCCCTGCTTTTCGCCGGGCTCTTTCTGATCACCATTCCGTTGGCCCGGTTGCCCGCTTCTGGCGGCCTGGTTGCGGGCATAGTTCTGCGCCTCCCGCTCATTGTATTTTTCCAGCAATTCGGCCCAGGCGGAGGCCTCTCGCCGCTTCAGTTGCGGGTCCTTCAGCGCCGCCTCGCTGGGCACATACGGGTGTTCGACCTTGGCGGTACCGGGTGTCCAGCGCCCGTTCGCGAGAATGACCTCCCGCAGTTGGTTACGCAGGTGTTTTTGCGACGCTTCCGGCAGCGTACCCAGTCTTTCGGAGTCCGTGGGCGCCTCGTAGGCCGCCAGGGGCAGAGAGCCGCGCTTGATGCGGTCGTCCTTCAGCTCCATGAAACGCCGGTAGTTGTCCTCGCTGGCGTCGACCGCCTGGCTGTCAGGGGGTGCGCTTTTCCCCGCGGCTGCGGCGGCATTCTCGCCGCCGGCCGGCTGCTCGGCATCCTGGCCGAGGACGGGCGGCGGACACAGGATCAGGGTCAGCGACAGGCCCAGCAGAATCTCGATCTTGCGCATCATGGCTTACAGCCTACTCCTTTATCGTCCTGACTACCCGTAATCCGGTGAAGTCGTTGCGGTCGCCGTTCTTCAGGTTGAAGCGGGCCGGCAACCTGATATCGCGTGTGCCCGTGAACCACGAGCCGCCACGGGTCATATGAGAACTGCACAGACCGCGGCCCCAGGCGCTGCCGTCGACCGGTGCATCCACGTAGGACAGGTTCATGCAGTCGGCGGTCCATTCTGCGACATTGCCGATGACGTCATACAGACCAAAAGCATTGGGCTGATAGCTGCCGGCCGGGGCGGTGCCCAGCGCAAGATTGTCCGCACAGGCCTTGTGCTGCCATTGGAAGCCGGTTTCGCTGCCGGCGATATTGCCGTACCGGCAGACCTGGACAGGATCGCCCCCGAGCCAGTCGCCGGTCTGGCCGGCGCGGGCGAAGTACTCCCATTCGCTTTCGCTGGGAAGGCGGTAGCCCTGGCCGGTCTTGTCGCTGAGCCAGCGCACGTATTCGCCGGCGTCACTCCAGGAAACCATGATGACCGGACGCCGGCCCCGGCCCCAACCGTTGTCGTTCGGCCGAACGCTGCAGCCGCCGTCGTCGACGCAGGCGTCCCACTCGGCCATCGTGACTTCGTAGGTGCCGACGGCGAACATCCGGTTGATCGTTACCGCGTGCCGCGGCTTCTCCATGCCCAGCGCGAGCGGTGAGGAGTCGGCGGAGCCCTGCCAGAAATTGCCGGCCGGGACCACGGTCATGTCCGGACACCGGCTGCAATCCCTGAACGTTTTGCCGGGGCGCAATGTCAGCTGGTCGAGACGCTGCAGCGCCGCCGTAATGCCGGCGCCCTTCGGGAAGGCGTCGATATAGGCCTGGTAGGCGGCCTTGTTGTCCAGTTTCCGGGCGGCGGCAAAGGCGACCGAGTCATCGTGCCGGTGCTGCAGCAGGCTGCGCGTGCGCCTCGCCTCTTCGACGTGCTGGCCGCCCGGCCAGTCCTCGATGTACTTGTCCAGCGCTGCAATCGTGTGCGTGTCGGCGGCGGTCTCCCAGGCGACCTCTTCCTTCTCGAGGCGGGCCTTGCGTGCACGCTCCTTTTTCGCCGCGGCTTTCTTCAGCGCATCGATGCGCTCCATGGCCTCGGCCTCGTGGCGCCCGTCCGGAAACGACTTCAGGTAATCCTGGTAGGCCGGCACCGTGTCCTCGGGCTGCAGTTCCTGCCAGGTCCTGTCGTCGAGCAGATCCAGTTGCACCTTGGCTTGTGGAATATAGACCGACTGCGGGTAGTCTCGCATAAATCGCCGGTAAGCCAGGATCGTGTCGGCATCGAGAGCGGCATGCCAGCGCCGCGTCTCCTCGGTGTCGGGTTTGCTGGCGGCTGGCGGGAGGGCGACGTTCCCGTCCTGGCTTGCACCGACAGCGGGGGCAGGGGCAGCGGTTTGCTGATCCTTACCGGTGAGCAGGAATATGCCGATCGCGCTCATGAGGAGGATGAAGACACCGAGCAGCACGCGCGGAAGCTTCTCATCGTCTTCATCCCCGGTATCCGCGGGACCGTCCTGACCGGTGACGGAACGTCTCCAGTCCAGGCCTTCGAAAGCCTTTTTCCATTGCGCCACGTTTCGCGGTCGGTCCCGCGGCAGCAGTGCGAGACCGAGCCCGATCGCATCGGACAGCGCGCCCGGACGCTTATCCTTCAACAGTTCACCAAGGGGCTGGAGCGGGTCCGCCTCACCGTTCTGCAGCGCCGCCTGCCGGACGGCCGCCGCCGGGGGCGCGGTGCCGCTGAGGCAGCGGTAGAGCGTCGCGGCCAGACCGTAGATATCCGTCCATGGGCCGATACGGCCATCGGCCGCCGATTGTTCCAGTGCTGCGTAACCGGGGCTGCCGCGTTTTGCATCCATGGCCGCCCGTTCTTCGGCCGTGCCGGCGATGCCGAAGTCGAGCAGGATCGGTCCGTGTTCGTCACCGAGGTAGATGTTCGCCGGCTTGACGTCCTGGTGGACGATGCCGTGCCGGTGCAGGTAATCCAGCCCGTCCATCAGGCCCAGCATCAGGCCGCGGGCCTGCTCCGCGCCGAGCGTGCCGGCGGTTTGCAGTACCCGGTGCAATGGCTGGCCCGGGTAGTAGGGCATCAGGAAGTAGGCGGTGCCATTGGCTTCGAAGTAACGCAGTATCCGGACGATATTCGGGTGCTCGAGGCCGGCCAACAGGCGGCCCTCGTCCAGAAATTCCTGCAGACCTTGCCGGAAAACCTCGGCCGGCGTGCCGTCACGGACGCTCAACGAACCGTCCTCCAACCGGGTCACGTCTGCAGCGGGCAGGTATTCCTTGAGCGCAAACTGCGTTCCGATGGCGGTGTCGGACACCAGGTAGGTGATGCCGGCCGTGCCGCTGCCGAGCACTTCGTTGACTTGCAAATCCTGAACGAAGCTACCCGGCTGAAGGGCCAACGGTAATGCGCTCATTCGTCCGCCCCGTCCCTGCAGCGCACACGCAGCCTGGCGCTCACGTCACCGATCCGTAATTCGTCGTTTGCCGACAGGTACATGGTCTCGCCGTGCAGACAGGGTATGCCGTTGATGAATGTGCCGTTGCTCGAACCCAGGTCCGTCAGCGTCAGGGCCCCGGGCGGGCCCGCGATGCGTGCATGGGCGCGGCTGACCGCGGCGGAACGCAGGTCGAGTCCGTCGGCGCCCCTGCCAATGACGATGTCCACCGGCCCGGCGCCGAAAGTGCAGTATGCGCGCAGGGGAACGCCGCCGGCGGTGCTGCCCTCGAGCAACAACAGGCCGTCACGGTCCGCCGGCAGGCTGTCCGGCTCCGGGATGACAGCCGCTGCCGCGTCTTGCGGGTGCTGTGTCCCGATCGCCGGGCTGGTGTCGAGTTCGGCTGTCGCGGGCTCCGCGGAAACCGCGGAAGTTGCACCTGCGGCGCCGCGTTTGCGCCCGCCGAGCCAGAGAAGAACGGCCAGCAGCGGTATGAGCAGCAACAGCAGCCAGCGCCGGTTTTTGTCCCCTGCGGACGGGGGCGGCTGCGCCGTCATCGTGACCGCCGGGGTGGGCGGCGTCTCGGCCCCGGCCCCGGACTTCGCTTCGTCCGCCGGTGTTGCCGCGGTACCTTTCGGCCCGCTGTCTTCCGGGGCCGGAGACTTCCGGGTAACGCCCGTGAGTTCGATCTTGTGCTGTTCCGGTGGCGGCGGCGCAGCGCCATCCGCCTGTGGTTGCGTAGGCACGGCCTGGCCGCAGACCGCTTGCGTGAACGAAATTTGCATGTCCGCAAGCACCCGCTTGAACTTTTCCGCGTCCAGTTGGCGGGTTTTCCCGCTGGCGTCCCCGGGCCCGGCTTCGTGCGCGAGAACCATGGCCGCCACGTGTCCGCAGCGGTCGAACAGAAAACCGCTCACGGCGGGCAGTGGCGTCCCGGCGGCAGGGACCGTCGCGTCCCGTACACCGCCCGCGGTCAAGGTCACGGCCTGCCAAAGCGGGGCCGCGCCCTGGGCGATTTTCTCGGCCGGTGGAAACGCCGCGAAGAACAACGGAGCGCCCGCTGCCGCCCCGGTTTCAGCGAGCGCGGCCGGTGGCCTTCGCAGTCCGCTGACTTGCAGCACGGCCAGTCCTTCGGCCACCGAGCGGCGTATGGTCCTGGCCGGCCTGCCGTTGCGCGCGATATCCGTACCGCCGTCGAGCACGACGATTTCATCGCCCTGCTCGACAAAGCCGGCCGGTACGACGACCTTGCCGTCGGCGGATATGACGAGCCCGGTGGTTGGTCTGACGAAGTCACGTGTTACCAGCTTGAGCACCAATACGACCGATGGCGGCAGCGACACGCTCTGTGCGGCCGCTTCCGCTGCCGCTGCCGGGCTCGACGCGCCCAGCAGCACGGCGGCAAGACAAGCCGTCAAGGAGGCGAGGGGCCGGCGCAGCGCTTGCATCAGGCGGAATAGAGCCTGTTGATCAGGTTGTCGAGGCAGTACTGACCCGAGCGGTTCAGGGTTCTTTCTTCGCGGCCCTGGATCAGGCTCTGCAGGAACACCAGCACGGCGGCCATCACCAGTGCCAGCAACGTCGTGCTGAAGGCGACACCGAGCCGTTCCGTGACGTGGTACAGCATGTCGGGGTTGTCGACGTTGGCGCGGTCGCCGGCATAGTTCAGCGCCAGCATGATACCGATCACGGTGCCGATGAAGCCGAGTGTCGGCAACAGCCAGATGAGGTAACGCACGATGTTGTACCGCAGGTCGAGCTCATGCAAAAACAGCTCCAGACTCGAATTCAGCAGGGCGTTGGTCTGGTCCACCGACTGGCTCAGGTTGAAGTTCAGCACGCAGCGTTCGATCAGACGCGGCAGGAAACAAACGTTGCGATACTTGCTGCTGCGGACTTTTTGATAGATCGGCGTGATGTCGTCACCGGGTCGCAGCACCGTTTCGTCATCCAGCGGCAGATAGTCGCGCTCGAGCTGGCTTTCCTCGAGCCGCCCGCTGCGCCAGCGCAGCGACAATTCGCCCAGCCCTGCGAAAAAGGTCAGCCACAGGGCGTTTTGGACTGTGAATGGCCACGAAGCACGCTTGATATCCAGCACGATGGCCGCTGCCCCGGGAGGCAGTACGCGCGCCAGCAACGCGATGACCAGCACGGCCGAGACTAAACTGATGAGCAATGTCAAATAGCGCATGGTATTGGTGTTCCGATGGTCAAGGTTGATGTTCTTCGATCTTCCCGGTAACGGGGTTGCGTCTCGGTTTGGACAACGCGAATCCGGGATCGTCAAAATCCGCGCCGGCGGCGCCGTGACGCAGCAAGAACCGCTTTTCGCCGAGCCTGGCCCCGGCGTGTTTGCCAAACACCCCGGTCAGGCGCGAGAGAGTCACTTCGCAGTCGCCCATACGGATACTGTCGCCTACGCACAGGCTGACCCGGGCGACACGGATCCAGGCGCCATTACGCTGCAGGAATGTGCCGTTCCTGGAGCCCTTGTCAACGACCCAGACGCGGCCGTCGCCGGCAAGTTCGATCGTCGCGTGGACACGTGACACGGTTGGGTGTTCCAGCACCAGGTCACAGTTGGCATCGCGGCCGCAGGTTTTTGTTTTCAATCCGCTCGGCTCCTCGTGGTTCGCAGCCCGCACATGATACCGCACGGCCGTGCCGTGGATGCATGGACGGCCGCGCGACTCATTGCGCCAGCGCCAGGAAGCCGCCGGAATTGGCGCGGGCCAGGTTCTGCATGAATTCCACCGTGCCCTTGTATTTGAAATAGTCACCGATGGTCACCGTGTGTATCTCCACGTGCCGCGTGTTGGCCACGGTGATGTCCTCGGCCAGCAGGCGCGGCGGCAGGTTGTCGTTGAATACGGGGTTTGGCAGCCCGTCGCTGAGCAAGACGACGGCGTCGGCCGGGCTGTTGAAAGCGAGTTTGAACGCGCCCATGAGCGAAGAGCCACCGGCAAACTCGCCGGACAGTCCATTGACGAAATGCAATGCCGCGATACGGTTCCTGCGGCTCATCACGGCCAGCGAACCGTCGGCGGGCCAACGGTGGTAACTGGGCCCGGAATCCAGTTGCTGGAAGCCGAGGATCGCAAACTCGTAACCCGGCTTGAGGGAATCCAGGGCCCGCCCGACAGTGCGCCACACCAGTTCGTCGTATTGCGACAGGTACTTATTCATGTCGATCAGGAACAGGATGCGTGTCTTGTCGGTCTTCAGACCCAGGAACCTGAAGGTCACCAGGTTGCTGCCGGTCTTCTCTTCCGTTTGAGCCCTGGACGGGGCCGGCGGCGGTGGCTGGTCCCTGCGCGCCTGCAGCCGAGCGAGCACGGTCTTGAGTTCGCTGGAAACGATGTCCTCTTCCGCTGCCAGTTCGCGCTGCCTGGTGTTGGCTGCCGCGATCGCCTTGCGGGCCGAGGCGAGGCCGGTGACGGTCTTGTCCAGTTCTGCCTGTGTCTGACCGGTTTCCGCCTTGATGTAATCCAGGTGTTTGACCAGTTGGGCTTCCTTCTGGTAGTCCGGCATCATGATGATCGCGATGATGATGAAGGCGCCCATGGACGAGGCGAACAGGTCGATCGCAGACAGTGAGAAAACACCGTAACTTCGCAACCGCGATTTCACGGAGAGACCCCTACGAAATCGCCGCTGTTGAGTCGGGCCAGCGTTTGCAGGAACAGCACGAGGTTGCGGTTGTGGGTGTAGTCCCCGATCGCAACCGTGTGGATTTCATCCTGTCTGAACTGGTTCATGCGCGTGACCTCCTGCAGGATGAAACCGGGCTGCGTGTTGGGCTCGCCGTCGCTCATCAGAATGATTGCGTTGGCCGGGTATTGCAGCGCTGCCTGCAGGGCGTAGTGGGTCGGCGTCGACCCCATGAACCGGTGCACCAGCGAACGGGCGAATATCGTCGCTTGCTCCAGGTTCTGCTTGTTGGCTGTGGCCAGCTTGTTGTTGCCCGGGTAGGTCCAGAGGACCGGTTGCGGGTTGCCCTGGTAGCCGACGATCGCAAACTGGTTGCTTTCGTCCAGCGGCTTGAGGATATCCAGGACCGTTTTGATCATCAGGTCCTGGTAGTTGGTCATGCTGCCCGACATGTCGATCAGGATGACGAAGCTTTTCGCGTGTGTGGCCAGCCCGAGGATCGAAAATTCGACGCCGTGCGTGATCGCCTTTGGCTCCGGTTCCGGGTTGACGACGCGGACCGGTTCCGAGATTACCGGGGGCAGGACGGCCAGTTGACGCTTGCTGTCGGCCAGTTGCTTTTGCAGACGCGCTATACTCTTGGCGACACCCTGGTTGGCGGCCGTGGCCTGCACCAACTCCTGTTGCAGTTTGTCCTTTTCCGCGAGACGGTCTTCCAGCTTGCCGGACGCGAGGCTGCGCTGTTGCATGACGCTGCGCGTTTTTGCATAAGCCTCGTCCGGATCGGAGTGGTTATAGTAGGGGAACAGCAACATGACCAGCAGGATGAAGGCGCCGAGCGCTGAGGCGAACAAATCCACGGCTGAGGTCGAGAATACGGCGATGTCTCTGTCGGGTCTTTTCACGGGTTCTCGGAAATAGGCTGCCTGGAAGTTGACATCGAGGCTGGCGATTATGTTCAATGCTTCCCTTAGCCGATTTTAAACGAAATCAGCCCGCAAATTGCACCCGTATTCCGGATGCGGGCGCAGGCCGGGTGCGGCCGCACACAGGGCTGGACCGAAAGCCATGGTTGTGACTGTGGGTTGAGTGACGCTCCTGGGCGGGCGGATCCGGACAAACCCGGGCCGGAATAGGCGTAAAGCCGGGTACAAACCGTTCTCTTGGACAATGCGCAGAAACACGTTGATTCCCTTGAATATTCCGAGATCAAGCAGTAGGCTCGCCGGCGGCCGCCGCGATGTGCGGGCCATGATGAGGTTCAGGCTTATTCAACAGGCCCTTTTTTACCTGCTGACCGCGGCGTGGGCCGTCCTGGCCGCAACGTGGGCCCCGCGGGCGGTGGCGGCGGCCGACACACCGCCGAGCCAGGAATATTTCGTCAAACAGGAGGCCGGCGAGGCACTTCTGATCAAGCTGGTGTCGTTCGAGGCCGAGATCGAATCGCGGGTCTTTGGTCCGCAGAAGTCACTGCTGGCGGTTTCATCGCTGGCCGGTAACCGGATCGCACCGCTTTTCCAGTTTATCAGCCCGACCGACAGCCCGCGCCAGCTCGATATCGAGGTCAGGGCCAGCCGCAGGACCGGCAACAGCAAGTTCGAGATCGAGTTCACCCGGCTGAAAGCCTGGGACGAACGCAGCAGTCTGGTCATGCGGGCCTATTTGCTGCTCGCGTATTCGATGCAGACACCACAGCGTTCGGTGCGGGCCGCGTGGTCCGACCGCGTCAGCGCACTGATCAGCGCCGCCAAGCTGTTCGCGCAGTTCGGGATGCAGGAGCAACGCTTGTGGTCCAGCTACCTCGCCGCCTATCTTGCTTACAACCGTCTCGGCGATGCGGAATTTGCCGCCGGCATCAACGACGGGGTCCTGGCCGAGGTGCGGGGTTCCCGTTGGCAGGAAATCGACCTCGCCGCGCGGCAGCTCCAGGCTGTCATCCTCGTCAACCAAAGAAAGGCCGGCGGATTCAAGAGCAGTGGAAAGGAAGACGACCCGGTACAGGCCGCGCTGTTTGCCGAGGCCCAGCTGGCGCAGACCATGGGCTATGGCTACCAGCGTGCGTGGGCCGTGTTTACCAGCGGTCTGGACTATGCGGAACAGGCGCTGTACCCGCAGGCGCTGGCGCAGTACCACAATGCACTGCAGCTCGCCGAACCGCTGGGTGACGACCAGCTCGCCAACGATATCCGGGAAAGCATCGTCGCGGCCAACGCCAGCACGGGCAACGCGACCGCATCGGGCCGGGTCCTGCGGCAGATCGGGACACAGCTGCTGCGTGAAGGCAAGGGCGACGAGCTTGCACTCAACCTGCTGCAGCAGGGGGAATTGCTGATGCGCAGTCACCTTTACCCGCAGGCCGGTAAAGTCCTCGCGCAGGCACTCGAGCACCAGAACGACAGCTCGATACGAAGCCGGGCGAATTTCGCGCTGGCACAGGCCAGCTTCGAAATGGGCGAGGCGGACGCGGCGCTGGCGCAGCTGCGGGCGGCGGGCATCAACAGCCGTCTGCGTCCTTCGGGGCGCGGCGGCAGCCTGCTCGACGCGGCCGCCGGGTTGCAGATCATGGCGGCGATCTACCGCGCCCGCGGTGAATTCGGGCCGATGGCCGAAGCCCGCTCGGCACAGAAGGCATGGCTCGAAAACGAAGCGGACAGGAGCGCCTTCTACTACCAGAAGGGACTGGACGCGCTGGCGCAGAACGGGGTCGAACGCACCCGCGCCGGCCTGTATTTCCGCCGCAGCCTCGCCGCGGCCGCAACGGCGGGCCGGGACCGGGAGCGGCTGCTGGCGCAATTGCAGCTGTGCGCCGTGCAGCTCGATACGGCGGAGCCGTGCGGGGCCGGCAGTACCCGGAAGGCGTACGAAACACTGGTCGCCGGCGGTGTCCCCCGGCAGGCGGCGGCCGCAACCTGGCTGCGCGCCCGTTATCTGGCGAAACACGGCAGTCCCGGTGATGCTGTGATGCTCCTGCAGCAACTGGTCGCAGACATCTACTATTACCGCCAGCAGCTGCCGGGGATGCTCGGTGCGTGGTACTGGCAGTGGCACGACGAACTGTTCGGTGACTACCTGGATACCGTCGGCAGGGCGCCGCGACCCGTCTCCTCGTCCCGCGACCGGGATTTCGAGACCCTGCTGGCGCTGACGCGGATTCGCTTCGCTGCCGCCGCGGCGACAGGACCGCGGCCGACGGCGGAACCGGAAACGACGGAAACGTTGCGTCAGCGTCTGGTGACGCTCGAGGCGGCTCAAGACGACCGACCGGCCGCCGGTGTGCGTCCTCAGATCGAGGCGTCCCGGCGCGAATTCGACGCTGCTCACGCATTCCTGTCCGCCGCCGGCCTGGAGCGAATGCTTGGAGCCCTGTCTCCGCAGGAGGCCGTCCTGACCTACCACCTCAGCAGCGGGGAAGCCCAGGCATGGCTGGCGCAGGCGGGGCGCGTCAGGCGCTTTCACATCGATCATCCCGAACGACTTTACGCCAACCTGCAAAGCGCGCGCGAGAATCTCCCGCACCTGTCCCCGGCGGTTTTTGACAGGATCATGCGAGACCTGGGCGAGCAGTTACTGGGGCCGCTGGCGGGACAGCTTCCGCAAACGGTCTATTTTGTGCCGGACGGCCTGTTGACGGGCTTTCCGGTGGACGCCCTGAAACTCGGTCAGCATTACCTCGCCGAGCAGCACCGGGTCGTCAATCTGCTGGCGTTCCCATCGGATCGCGAGCCTCGATCCGGTCTCAAGATGTCATGGCCAAAAGAGGTTTTTCTGGCCGGCCTTCCACAGGATTATTCCGGCAGCGTCGAAGCGAAGCTGGAGACCTCCGGTGAAATCCAGGCCGTCGCGGACCGGTTCGTCGGCCCCGGTTTGCAGATTGTGCAGGGCAGTGCACTGCTTGGCGATGAATTCCGTGGCGGCCCCCTGCAACAGGCCGCTCTGCTGCACCTGTCCATGCCCGGTGTCATCGACCTGGCCGAGCGGGACCGTTCCGGGCTGGTGTTGTCCGAACCTCGACGCGGCGCCGGGCGCGAAAGGCTGGCCCCGGCGGATATCGCCGCGGTGCCGATCAAAGCCGGGCTGGTCTTTTTGAGCGCCACCCGGATGCAGGGCGAGACGCGTGAAGCCTTCACCGCCCAGCCGGGTCTGGTCAGCGATTACCTCGCGGCCGGGGCGGAAGCCGTCATCGCCGGTTCGTGGCGGATGGACAATGAATCCGCCATCGCGATGGTAAGGGGTTTCTATGTCGCTCTGGCGGCGGGCGGGGATATCGCGGCGGCGCTCGCGCAGAGCAAACGGGAATTCCTGCAACAACATAAACGCCAGCCCGCCACGGGATGGGCCGCGTACCAACTCTACATCCGGTAACCGCCGCTCAATCGGAGGACTGCACGACCGTCGCGTCGATCAGGCACGGGCCGGGTGTGGCCATGGCTTCGGCGAACTGGCGGTGAAACGCCCCCGCATCGCCGGCGCGCGTCGCCCGCACCCCCATACCCCGGGCGATGGCGACAAAATCCAGGTCAGGGCCCGACAGGTCGAACATCGACAGTGTCTTGGCAGTCGGCGCCCCGGCGCCGACACGTGCCAACTCGATATTCAGGATCGCATAACTGCGGTTGTTCATGATGACCACGGTCACGTCGGTTCCCTCCCGGGCCATGGACCACAGCGCCTGGATCGTGTACATGGCGCTGCCGTCGGCCTCGAGCGCGATGACTTTTCTTTCCGGGCAGGCGATGGCGGCACCCAGCGCCAGCGGCAGACCCTCGCCGATGGCGCCCCCGGTCAGGGTCAGCCAGTCGTGCGGCGGGGCGCCGAGCGTCGCCGGGAACATGGCCAGGCCGCAGGTCACGGCCTCGTCGACGACGATGGCGTTGTCCGGCATCAGGCTGGCGAGCGACTGCGCCAGCGCGAGCGGTGTCAGCGCGCCTGACGGCGCGGCCGGTTTGTCCTGCAGTTGCGCGGTGTCCGGCGCACGCTCTGACGGCGCCGCCGCCAACAGCGTTTCGAGCGCCGCCGCCACGTCCTGGTCGACTTCGGCGAGTGTCAGCAGCTCGCAGCCCGGCGGTGTCAGCCAGCCCTCCTTGCCGGGATAAGCAAAAAACGAGACCGGCGGGGCCGCTCCAACCAGG
>Ga0210064_1000889_pt1 | contig 13564 bp, 10 predicted proteins | sample Muzzi_CordC_D2_FD_185531 | JGI IMG/M metagenome (GOLD analysis project Ga0210064, IMG submission 185531) | Wetland microbial communities from San Francisco Bay, California, USA, that impact long-term carbon sequestration - Muzzi_CordC_D2 (SPAdes) | ecosystem: Environmental > Aquatic > Marine >...
CGCCGGGAGCTTCCTCGCCGACATGCTTTCGAAGGCGATCCCCGAACAGCCCGCCTACGAGAGCATTCCCTGGACGCCCGTTTCGAAGCCGCTTGCCGAATCGAAAGTCGCCCTGCTGACGACCGCCGGCATTTCGATGAAGGATGACGAGCCGTTCGACATGGAGTTCGAACGCCGGAATCCGCTGCGGGGCGATTCGAGCTTTCGCAGCTTGCGAGGCGATGCGACGGCGGCCGACATCGCGGCAAACCATCTCCACATCGACACCGGCTACATCGAGCGTGACCTGAACGTGGCCCTCCCGCTCGCGCGTCTCGACGAGCTGGTCGCGCAAGGCGTCGTCGGAAGCTCCGCCGCGACCCACTACTCGATCATGGGCTTCCAGGGAAACGACTCGAGTCAACTCGAACAGGAGAGCGCACCGAGGATCGCCGAAGCGCTCGGGAACGAGGAGGTCGACCTGTTCCTCCTCGCCCCCGTCTGACCCGACTGTTGCCGGTCCGTGGGACTGGTCGCGCGGGTGGTCGAGGCGGCGGGCATCCCGACCGTCACGCTCAACATGATCTGGCGTTATCAGAACCTCGTGGGCATGCCGCGAATCGCCGCCATCGAGCACCCCTTCGGACGCCCGTACGGCGATGTCGGAGATCGCGAGACGCAGTCCGCCGTGCTGCGCGCAGCACTCGACGTCTTCGACACTGCGAAAGCCGCCGGACACATCGCGCATCTGCCGTTCCGCTGGCACGAAGATCCGAAGGAGACGCGATGGCACCCCGCCGAACCCTCGCCGATCATCGCCTTGCTGAAAAGCCGCAGGAAGAAGTAGGGCTCTCGGCAGCCCGTTCGATCCGCCCTCCGAGTTTCGGCACGCGGCCGCCCCTCGCTTCCGCTTGCTGATGTGGGAGCAGAACCTTCCATCGCCTTCGGCTGCGTCTCGAACGAACGAAACACTCGATTCGTCCGTGGGACCACCGATGCCGACGCACGGACGGCGCGGACTTGCGGCTCGGTCGGATCGTTTCGTAGACTCGCATCGATGCCGTCACCCGTTGCGAATCGTCGGCGAATCCTTGCAAGAGTTGCCGCTGCGTCATTCCTGCTGACGGCTTCGGCCGCCTTCGCCGACTTCGAAGAAGACCTCGCTCGCGTCGACGCGGCGCTCCGGAACAATCCCTCGCGGGTCATGCTACATGCGCTCGAATCCTGCGCGACCCGACGCGGGTTCGCCGTCAGCCACTACCTGAACGGCGATACGACGCGTGCCGAGCGCAGCCTGAAGGCCTGCTTCAACCTGCTCGAGATTCCCGAAACGGCGCCCAGCGCGAAGGTCGTCGCTCCGACCCGGGAAGAGCTGGAGGCACGTGCCAAGCGCGAGATCGAGAAAGCCCTCGCGTTGACACCGGACACCGCCCGTGGCCTCACGATCTACCGCGACTGCGCCGCCTGCCACATGCCCGAGGGCTGGGGACTCCCGAACGGCGGCATGCCGCAGATCGCGGGCCAGCTTCGCAGCGTCGTCGTCAAGCAATTGGCCGATATCCGGGCGGGCAACCGGGACAACGCGCTGATGGCGCCCTACTCATCGGCCGAGGTCATCGGCGGCGCCCAGGCCATCGCAGACGTGGCTGCGTACATCGAGAGCCTCGAGATGAACGTCGACATGGTCAAGGGCAACGGGAAGGATCTCGAGCTCGGCGAACGGCTGTATCACGAGAATTGCGCGCGCTGTCACGGCGCGACGGGAGAGGGAATGGTCGAGGGCTACGGGCCCCGCATCCAGGCGCAGAACTACAACTACCTCGTGCGCCAGTTCGAGTGGATACGCGACGGAAAGCGCCGCAACGCCAACCCCGAGATGGTCGCCCAGATCCGGAGCTTCGGCGATCGCGAGACCCATGCGGTGCTCGACTACGTCTCGCGACTCGAGCCCCCCGTGGAGTTCCAGGCGCCGCCCGACTGGAAGAATCCCGACTTCGCGCACTGACCGGTACGAGCGTCGAAGACCGCGGGTGAGTCGCGTCAGCCCCCGACGTCCAGGACTTCGCGATAGCAGGCGTGGATCGCCTCGATCTCGGCGTCGAGGCTCTCGCGGGTCCAGCCGGTGGTGTCGACGGGAGGCAGCACCACGGCCTCCACCGTGCTGCGGTGGATGGCCCATGTGCCCTTGGGCAGCGCGTCGAGCACGTTGCGGAACACGACGGGCACGATCGGTACGTCCGCCTGCATGGCCAGGTGGAAAGCGCCCTTCTTGAACTTCCCGAGTCGCGGCGTGGGCTGACGCGTGCCCTCCGGTGCGATGATGAGCGAGCGGCCCTGCCGCAGCGCTTCGATGGCGGGTTTCAATCCCTCGATTGCGCGCTTCGAATCGGCGCGATCGATGAATACGACGCCGGAGGCCCAGAAGAAGGGACCGAAGATCGGGTTCGTGAGCAGCTCGCGCTTCGCGACACCCGTGACGTCGCGGCGCAGCATGTGCATCATCAGCGGCGCGTCGAGCCCGCTCTGATGATTGAACAGGAAGATCGCCGGGCGGTGCGACCACAGATGCTCCTCGCCTTCGACCCGAAGGTCGATACCCGCGAGTGCCGTCGTCAGGTCGCCCCAGAGGGCGCCGGCGACATTCAGCCCGTCGCGCGACGAGCGGTTGAGCAGGCCGACCCCCAGGCCCGCAAGCGACGAGGGCACGACGCTTCCGAGCGCCAGCAGCGTACGCGCCACTTCTTCCACGCCCGGCGTCCCGCGGCTGTGGAAGCGACGCACCGGCCACTTGCGCTCCTTGGCGAGTTGCGCGAGCCGGCGGTCCGGATTGAGCGGTCGCGGCCGGCCGACGTTCTCGAGCAGCGGCAGATCGGCGACGCTGTCGGTGTAGAAGTAGCTCTCGGCGAGATCGAGATCGCACTGCTCGGCCAGCATCTCGCCGGCGATCAACTTCCCCCGACCGTAACAGGCCGGGTGGATGATGCGTCCGGTGAGGATGCCATTCTCGACCTCGAGCCGGGTGCAGAGCACGTGCTCGATGCCCAGGTCCCGGGCGAGCGGCTCGACCTGGTAGGGCATCGCCGACGACACGATCGCGACCGTGTGACCGCGCTCCTGATGCGCCCGCACGATCGCGCGCGATTCCGGATAGATCTCCTGGGCCAGGTGCTTCTCGAAGACGTCCGCCCCCAGCTCCTCCAGCATCTTCTCGGCGAGACCGCGGTAGGCCGCGGTGTGAGCCGACAGGAAGGCCGAGAAGCCCGTGCGCCCCAGGGCAAAGGAGAGGCCGCCCGCCAGCGAACCGGCCATCTCCCGCGGCGAGGCGCGCCCCGAGAGGAAACGCTCGCGCAGGAACGCACCCGCGGAGAAGCCCGCCAGCAGCGTCCGGTCGACGTCGAAGAAGGCACCCACCTTGGGGCCGTCGGGACCCTCGCGGATCTCACGGGTGAGCTTCGCGTGGTGTTTCACGGCTTCCTCCGCGTTCGCTGCGGAGCAGCTAAGGACAGCAGTGTACCACGCGTCCGGCGCGACCACTTCGCAGCTTCGAGGCGAAGCGCCCGTCGGAGCGCCCGGATGCCCGGGCGGCCCGACGCGGTTCGTCGACCTTCGGCGTTCAGTAGTGCCAGGGATACTTCTTGAAGTCCTTGGGGCGCTTCTCGAGAAAGGAATCGCGACCCTCTCGAGCCTCTTCGGTCATGTAGCCGAGGCGAGTCGCCTCCCCCGCGAACAACTGCTGACCGACCAGACCGTCATCGACCATGTTCATCGCGTACTTCAGCATGCGAATCGCCATCGGACTCTTGCTGACGATCTCACGCGCCCAATCGAGCGCAAAGCTCTCGAGTTCGGCGTGCGGCACCACCGCGTTCACCATCCCCATCGCCGCCGCAGCCTCGGCCGAGTAATCGGCGCCGACGAAGAAGATCTCGCGCGCCTTCTTCTGCCCGACCAGCTTCGCGAGATAGGCCGACCCGTAACCCGCGTCGTAGGAAGCGACGTCGGCGTCCGTCTGCTTGAAGATGGCGTGCTCGCGGCTCGCGATCGTCAGGTCGCAGACGACGTGGAGACTGTGCCCCCCGCCCGCGGCCCAACCCGAGGCAACGCACACCACGACCTTGGGCATGAAGCGGATCAACCGCTGGACCTCGAGAATGTGGAGACGCCCGAGTGAAGCGGAATCGCGGCCGCCGTCCCCGTCGCCCTCGTACCGGTAGCCGTCCTTGCCGCGGATCCGCTGGTCGCCACCCGAGCAGAACGCCCAGCCGCCATCCTTCGGCGACGGCCCGTTGCCCGTGAGCAGGACACAACCGACGTCGCTCCATTGCCGCGCGTGGTCGAGCGCACGGTAGAGCTCGTCGACGGTATGCGGCCGGAACGCGTTGCGAACCTCGGGCCGATCGAACGCGATGCGCACCACGCCGAGGTCGACGCAGCGGTGATAGCTGATGTCGCTGAAATCGAAGCCCGGCACCGCCTGCCAACGGGTGGGATCGAAGATTTCGGAAACCATTGCAGATCCTCGGAAGCGATTGTCGAGCAGAGCCTACTCGATCCGTCCGATTGGGCACCCGGGCCCCGATCCGAAGCTCCGGGAGCCGGAGAGGTCGGACTCGATCGGAATTTGTGAAAGGGGTTCTAGTCGAGGATCTCGATGGTTCCGCGGTCGCCGTCGAGCCGCACGCGATCGCCCGTCGCCAGCACGCGCGTGGCGTTGCGGGTGTTCAGCACCGCCGGCAGTCCGTACTCGCGCGCCACCACGGCGCCGTGCGAAACCGCACTGCCGACGTCGGTGACGAGACCGCGGATGATCGCAAAGTACGGCGTCCAGCCGACATCGGTGATCGGTGCAACGAGAATCTCGCCGGGCTGAAGCGCTTCCGCATCGGACAGCTCGAGCACCACACGGACCAGGCCCTCCACGCAGCCGCTGCTGACGGGCTTGCCGGTGACGACGCGTTCGTCGTGCGCGACCGCGACCTCGGTTTCGGGCTCGGGCAGATCCACGCAGACCTCCGGGAATACGAGCGTCTGCTGGTAGGCCAGGGTCTTGCGCCGCGAGACGGCCGCCTGCGCGACGGCGGATCCGGGCGGAGCCGCCGCGAGTTCCGAGAGCTCTTCGTGCAGCAGGAAGTACAGCGCATCCGGGTCGGGCAGACGCCCTTCGGCGACCAGTTGCGCGGCCAGCGCGCGATACGCGCGCTTGAAGTGGACGGTCGTGGCGACCAGAAGGGACTTCGAGCGTTCGCGATTGCGCACCGCTGCATGGGCGATCGACGAAAATGGTCGCAAGAACCAGGGAGCGGGAATCGCCGTTGCGGCCGCGCCGGCTTCCCTCGGCGAGCCGTCCCGCAGACGCCCGCGCAGCTGAGTCTGGAGCGACCGGATCAGCGGGCTCGGATCGTGCGCCCACTCGGGCTGGCGAACGTCGAGCTCCCGCAGACTGCGGTGACCGTGGCGCGCGAGGTATTCCGCGTAGCGTCGCCCGGCTTCGCCCGCAGCCTCGCTGCCGAGCCACACGACCGCATCCGCGACGCTCGCGTTCGCAAAGTCGTCTCCGGCCTCGGACGCGACCAGTGCCTCGAGGATCCGCTTCGCACCCGCGGCGATGTCCGCGCTCTCGACTCCGTGCGCGCCCGCGAACAGATGCGCCACCGCCGCGTGGTGGGTGTCGTCGGGCTCGGCATCGCCCGCGAGGATACGCAACAGGATCGGCGCCAGCGCCCCGGCCCCGGACGAGACCGTCAGGTGCCGCGCGTAGGCTTCGTAGAGGTCGTCGAGCTTCGCATCGATGTTCCGCCAGGTCGCGAGCGAGTCCGGGCCGACAGCGATGTCGCCGCGCGCGACCAGCGCTTCCATGCGGCGGATCTGTGACTTCGCACGGAAGACGGCGAGCACCTGCTTCGCGATCCGCGGCAAGCGCACCCGCAGCGGCGGCGATTTCGGCTTGACGACTTCGGGCACCAGCCGACCGCAGATCGCGAGACTCTGCTCATCCGGGTCCGAACCCATGATCTCGCTCGCAAAGCGCGCTCCGGCGCTCAGGTTGATGAAGAGGTGTCCGTGCGACATCCCGATGTAGACGTTGTCGGCCGAACGCCGAGACATCACCCCGAGTGCGATCATGTTGTTCTGCCAGCCGACGTCGATGCCGCGCGCGCAGGTCGAGAACGTCAGTGGCGAAACCGCGCCGGGCATCATCTCGCCGATGTTGCAACGCGTGTAGACGTCGCCCGGACGCATCGTCGCAGTATCGAATTCCTGCGGATCCGCGCCGAGGGTGGTGATCGGCCGCGCCTGGAGCCAGAACAAGGTGCCGTCCGCGTCGATCGCCCATTCGAGATCGAGCGGCTCACCGAGTCGCGCCTCGGCATCGAGCGCTTCGCGCGCGACCTGCTCCCGGCAGGTGGCCGACAACACCGGCGCCGTACCGGCGAGATGGGTCGGCTCCCAGATCCCGTGCGCGCGCCGCAGCTCATCGTGATCGGGAGTCACGTGTCCCGACACGAGTGCCTCTCCGAGTCCCGCAACCGAATCGAGCACCAACCGCTTGCGCCGGCTCGTCACCGGGTCGGCGGTAAAGCAGACTCCCGAAACGCGCGCATCGACCATGCGTTGCACCACCACGGACATCGTCACCGCCGCACCGACATCTTCGCGGTCGCGCTCGTCGCGATAGGCCCGCGCGCGTTCGCCCACAGCCGAAGCGAGGCAGGTCCCGATCGCCTGGTGCAATTCGCAAGAGCCGCGCACGGAGAGTACCGTCTCGTACTGGCCCGCAAACGACGCCTCGGCACCGTCTTCGCCGATCGCCGAGGAGCGGACCGCCAGTGGGCCCGTTCCGAGCCTGGAAAGGCAGCGATCGAGATCCGCGGGCAGTCGGCCGGGAGAGGCTCCCACGATCACGAGCGCCTCGGGCACACGCAGGCCGAGCGCGCGCAGGCGCGCGAGCCCGTGCGCCTTGCCGCCGACCGGCCGGCCTTCGATCTCGTCGAGTGTGAGGATCTGCGGATCCAGCGGAGCCTCCGTTTCGTGAGTGCGCGAGTATGGCCCAGCTTCGACCGCACGGGATCCCCCCGGAACTTCGATATGATTCCGGCATGGTGGAGCCCGAACGCGCAGCGCCGAATACCAGCGAGACGCTGCGCATCTGGGCGCCACATCTTGCCGCAACGATCCTGCCGCTGATCGCGCTCGCCTTCCTCTGGAGCGGACCGCACCCGTGGCATGTGGCGCTGCTCTACATCCTGATTCCGGGTGTGGCGTTACAGGTCGCGGACCGCAAGAGCGGGACACAGCGCCACGAGCCGCGAGCGGAACTTCCCAGCTGGCCGTTCGACGCCCTGCTCGCGGTGCTCGTCACGATCCAATTCGTCAACATCCTGCTGCTCGCGCGGTTGTTCTCGCTCCAGAGCTTCTGGTCTTTCGACGCGCTGGCGTCGATCGTGCTGGTCGGTGCGAGTTCGGGGTACTCGGGGATCGTCGTCGCCCACGAACTGATCCACCGGCCGGGACGTTTCGCACGCCTCGTCGGGCGCGCCCTGCTCTGCTGTGTGATGTACGAGCATTTCTACACCGAGCACGTGCGAGGTCATCACGTCCGAGTCGGCACGCCCGACGATCCCGCCAGCGCACGCTTCGGTGAATCCTTCGCGCGCTTCTACCTCCGCACCGTGCCGGCGCAGTTCCGAAGCGCCTGGCGACTCGAATCCAGGCGCCTCGGCGACGAAGAGATGGGGGTCTTCGATCGTCGCCAGCTGCACAGTCGGGTCGTGCACGGTCTCGTCGCGGAATGGGGGCTCGCCATCTCGATCCTCGCGACCTGCGGCCCGGCCGCGTTCGCGATCTTCCTGCTCCAGGCGCTGTTCGCGACTCGCGCGCTCGAAGTGGTGAACTACTTCGAGCACTGGGGGCTCACGCGAACCGGGAACCGCGTCCGAACCGTGGACTCCTGGGACACCCACTCGCGCTTCACCTACTACGCTCTCACCGGCCTCACGCGCCACGCAGACCACCACGCCCACGCGTCTCGCCCCTACCAACAGCTTCGCGTTCACGACGAAGCACCCGTGCTTCCGCGCGGCTACATCGCACTCTTCCCACTCGTGCTCGCGCGCAACCGGGAGTTCCAACGACTCGCGACCGAAGAGCTGCGTCGCCGGCGCCTCGGCCCGTTCGCCGAACCCGAATCCGACGCAACGGCTCGATCGGCCTGACCGCTCCGCGCCCCGATCAGACCGCCATCAGGGAGGTCGTGACGTAGTCCGCGATCGCGATCCGCGAGACCTCCGAGATTCCGTCGAAGGCCAGTCCCAGCTCGCGCCCCGCGCTGTTGCAGGGCTCGGCCCAGGTGTCGATCAGCCCCCGATCCGGAAGCGCGAATTGCAGCTTCAGTGCGCCCTCGCCCGGCAGCCGGACGGTGCTCCGCAGCAGGCAGCCCTTTTCCGACAGCGACATGATCGCCCCCGGAGCATCGATACCGTCACGGAAGCTGCGGGCCGGAAGCGAAGCCGCCATTCTCGGAACGGCCCGCGGAGTTTCCTCGAGTGCGTCTTGCAACCGGCTGTAGAGCTCGAGGAGTCCGGCCGGACGCTCGACGATGCCGATCACTCGCGGATCTTCCGCGTCCTTGCTGCGCAATCCGCCGAACAGGATGACGGGCTCGGTCGCCGAGGCGTCGAGTCGGCTCAGGCGGCCGGCCGCCACCAGGCGAGCATCGGGCGCCTTGGAACGGGTTCGGGCGGGCAGCAGCTCGTATCCCAGCCGACCGAGCGCCGTCTCGACACCGTCCTCGAAATCGCGCGACGGCACGCGCACCTCGATCCGCCGTACGTTCCCGGAAGCCGCCATCCCCGATCTATCGGCCGTCCGGAGTTGGAGTTGAACCCAAATCTCACCCATATGGGGGAGACGCCTTCAACCTGCGCGTTCACTCCAGCAGGTTCTCGGCCAACCGTGCACGCTGCTCCTCGCTGATCCCGAGGCCGTCGTGGAGGTAGGCGTCGAAACTCCCCCATTCGCGATGCAGCGCCGCCAACGAAGCCTCGACGTACTCGATCCGGACCTCGAGCAGCGGCAGCAGCAGCTCGCCCCATTCGACGGTTCGATCCGAGCGCAGGCGCTCGCGATTGTGCTCGAGGTCGCGGTTGCTGAGCAGGTACTGCTCGATCACATCGGCCTCGTCGACACCCAGTGCGAGCAGCACCACCGACCCCGCCCAGCCGGCGCGATCCTTGCCCGCCGAGCAATGGAAGAGCGCGGGGAAAGACTCCGGGCGGGCGAGCTCTTCGACGAAACGCGCGTAGGGGGCCTTCCGCTCCGTGACGAGGCTCGCGGCCGAGCGAATCATCAGACGCTCGGCAGCGCCGTTACCGAAGATGCGTTCGAGGCCATCCTGGCCGGCCTCGCGGATCATTCCTCGCAGGTCCTCACCCGCAGCGGGATCGGGCATCGGCAGCTGCCGGTGGACGGTGCCGTCGGGAAGCCTGTCGGCGCCGTCCTTCTCGATGTCGGCTTGCGTGCGGAAATCGAACACCACGCGCAGACCGATCTCTGCGAGCCGGGCGACATCGGAGTCGCTGCAATGCGCGAGGTGCCCGCTGCGATAGAGGCGACCGAAGCGGACGCGGCGCCCATCGCGCGTGACGTGGCCCCCGAGATCGCGGAAGTTCGCGACGCGATCGAAGCGGTGTCGGGACGGCTCGCGAAACGGCGGCAAGGCGGTTGCTCCGGGAAGAGTCGAAAACGCTGGGAGCGGAGAGATTACCGCGCTGCGCGCGGGGGCGCGCGGAAGGCCGCGGGCTTGCGATTCAGGAACGCGAAGACTCCGAGCGCAAACATCGCACCGAGCCCATCGGCCAGGATGTCCTTCTGGGCATCCCACACGTCTCCCTGACTGCCGAGTACGGCATTGCCTGCATCGGGATCGCCGAGCACGGCGAACTGCCATTCGAACAGCTCGTAGAGCCCCGCAATCGCGAGGATCACCGAGAATGGAAACGCGTAGGCGATCCAGCGGGCGTTGACCAGGCGCCGGGTCACGAGCAGCTCGACCATCGGGTAGGCAAAGAAGCCGACGGTGAAGTGCGCCATGCGGTCGTAATGATTGCGTTCGAAGCCGAAGAAGTCGGTCACCACGCCGAAGGGCACGCGGGCGAAGGTGTAGTGCCCGCCGATCGTGTGCAGCGCGGGCAGAATCGCCATGAAGAGCCAGGCTGCGGTCGAGAAGCGGTGTCGACGCGCAAACCACGCGATCACGACCACGATCGCGACGATCGGAAGATTCTCGGCCCACCAGACCGCGCGGTCGTAGGGCGCGATCCCACAACCGATGAACAGGATCACGTAGAGGGCGAACAGAATTCGCGGCAGGCGTTGTGCGGGCGGAGCATCGGTCGTCACGCGCGGAGCTTCGGCGATTCCAGGGGCGTGGACAAGCGGATCCGCGCGCAGCTCGGTCGGGACACCGCAGGCCGGGCGTACAAGTCCGGTTCAGCCCGCCGCCGACGCCGAGCTGCGGTGCGCACGGATCGCGGCGAGCCAGGCCTCCGGATGTTCCATGTGGGGATGGTGGCCCGCGTCGGGAATGATCACGCGCCGGGCGCCCGGAATTTCGGCCGCCATCACCTCGGCGCCGCGCAGGAATTTCCGATCCTCCGAACCGACGATCACGGTCGTCGGACAGCGAATTTCGCCGAGTCGCGAGACGAGTGACGTCTGGCCGAGCATGACGGCGCCGATGGCTCCGTAGGCGACCGGGTCCATCTCGCGGTAGCGGCGGCGGTGGTGCGTCCAGTAGACGTCCGCCCACTTGTCGGTCTGGCGGTCTTCGGCGCTCGCATCGACGGCGTTGCGCGCAGCCTGCTCGACCAACTCCTGCAATCGCGCCATCCCCTTTGCGAGCGCAATCTCACCGGCCTTTTCGAAGGCTGCTGGGTCGTAGTCGTCGGGCGCGAACGGCGCGGTGTCGAGCAGGATCAGCGATGCGACCCGCTCCGGATGGGCGAGCGCGAAGCGCAGCGCCACCATGCCGCCAAACGAATGGCCGAGCAGATCGCAGCGATCGATTCCGAGCACGTCGAGCAGCGCACGCTGGTCGTCGACGAGCTGCTCGAATTCGAAGCTCTCGGGACGCCCGGTGTGGGTCGAGCTGCCGTGGCCGCGCAAATCGGGAGCGAGCACGCGCCCCTGCTCGGCGAGCTCCGGAAGGCGGGCGATGAAATCGTCCCGGTGCCCCGTGAAACCGTGCACGAGCAGCAGCGGGCGGGAACCCGTCCCGGCTTCACTGACCGCCACCTCGATTCCATTGATTTCGATCCGGCGGATCTCGACCGGCGCCATCGCAATCAACCCCCGACTCGCCCCTGAAGGGGGCTCCGAGAGTCTATCCGGCTCCGCGAAGATCGGGCCCGCCGAAAGGATATTGCACCCGAGACTGGCTAGATTTCCCGCCCAGCCGTCGCCCGCGAATCACCGGCGCCGTCCGCACGCTCGAGGAAGCAAGACGATGGATTACGAGAAACTGGGAGCGTTCTACCTGGGGCGCCGGCACGATTCGGAGACCGGCCAGGACCCGCCCGAGCCGATCCTCTACGACGCCAAGGACCTGACGACGCACGCGGTCTGCGTCGGAATGACCGGCAGCGGCAAGACCGGGCTCGCCATCGTGCTGCTCGAAGAGGCGTTGATCGACGGCATCCCGGTGATCGCGATCGACCCGAAAGGCGACCTCGGCAACCTGATGCTCACCTTTCCCGAGCTGCGCCCCGAAGACTTCGAGCCGTGGATCGACGAGGGAGAAGCCGCCCGGGCAGGCAGGACGAAGAGCGAGCACGCGCGTGCTACCGCCGACCTCTGGAAGCAGGGGCTCCGCGAATGGGACCAGGAGCCCGCGCGCATCGCGAAGCTCGTACGATCCGCCGAGCGCAGCCTCTACACCCCCGGCAGCCGGATCGGGAATCCGATCAGCGTGCTGAAGTCGTTCGCCGCTCCCGCGCCCGCCGTCGCGGCCGACGACGACGCGCTGCGCGAGCGCATCCTGTCCGCGACTTCGGGGCTGCTCGGCCTGCTCGGCATCAGCGCTGATCCGCTCCGGAGTCGCGAGCACATCTTGATCTCGACGTTGCTCGAACACGCCTGGCGCGACGGTCGCAGTCTCGACATCCCGACCCTGATCCACCAGATCCAGAATCCGCCGATGGAACGGATCGGCGTGATGGACATCGACTCGTTCTTCCCCGCCGGCGATCGCTTCGAACTCGCGATGACGCTCAACAACCTGGTCGCATCGCCGGGCTTCGAAGCCTGGACCGAGGGCGATCCGCTCGACATCGGAAAGCTGCTCCATACGGCCGACGGGCGACCGCGGCTCTCGATTCTCTCGATCGCACACCTGTCCGAATCCGAGCGGATGTTCTTCGTCACGCAGCTCCTGAACGAGATCGTGGCGTGGATGCGTTCGCAGCCTGGAAGCCGCAGCCTGCGCGCGATTCTCTACATGGACGAGGTCTTCGGCTACTTCCCGCCGACTGCCAATCCGCCCTCGAAGACGCCGATGCTCACCTTGCTCAAGCAGGCGCGTGCATACGGGCTCGGAGTCGTGCTCGCGACACAGAATCCGGTCGACCTCGACTACAAGGGCCTGTCGAATGCGGGCACGTGGTTTCTCGGTCGCCTGCAGACCGAGCGCGACAAGGCCCGCGTGCTGGAGGGACTCGAGGGCGCGTCGACCGCCGCATCCGCACGCTTCGACCGCGCGCAGATGGAGCGCACTCTCGCGGGACTGGGCAACCGCATCTTCGTGATGAACAACGTGCACGAGGACGAACCGGTGGTGTTCCAGACGCGCTGGGCGCTCTCGTACCTCGGCGGTCCGCTCGCGCGCGATCAGATCCGTCGACTCGCGCACGCAACCGGCGATCCCGCGGCCGCGAACACGGCTGCGGCGACGGCCACCGAAACGCCGACGCTGAAGCGCGCGCCCGCGGCACCGGCGAAACCAGAACCCGATGACGGCGCCGAACGTCCGGCCCTGCCGGCCGACCTCGAACAGGCCTTCCTGCCGATCACCGTGCGACCGACCGCGAGCGAGCGGATCGTCTACCGCCCCCAGCTGGCCGCGAAGGCGATGCTCCACTACGCGCAGGCGGCGACCAAAGTCGACGAGTGGCAATCGGTCGCGCTGATCGCTCCTCTCGGTGAAGAAAGCGTGAGCTCGCCCTGGGAACATGCGCAGGAGATCGGCGCATCCCTGCCCGACTTCGACGACGAACCCGAGGAAGGCGCGCGCTTCGCCGCGCTGCCGCGCGGCGCGGCGCGCGCGAAGAACGCTTCGCGCTGGTCGAAGATGCTCGCCACGCACCTCTACCGGCAACGGCCGATCACGATCATGAAGTCGCGGAAACCTCGCGCGTTGTCGCGCATCGGCGAGAGCGAGGGCGAGTTCCGGGGGCGCCTGCAGGGGATGCTGCGTGAGGAACGCGACATCGCCGTCGAGAAACTGCGTCGACGCTTCGCACCGAAGCTGGCGCGGATGCAGGAGAGGATCCGCAAGGCCGAAATGCGTGTCGACATCGAGAAGGAGCAGTAC
>Ga0210064_1000891_pt1 | contig 13548 bp, 13 predicted proteins | sample Muzzi_CordC_D2_FD_185531 | JGI IMG/M metagenome (GOLD analysis project Ga0210064, IMG submission 185531) | Wetland microbial communities from San Francisco Bay, California, USA, that impact long-term carbon sequestration - Muzzi_CordC_D2 (SPAdes) | ecosystem: Environmental > Aquatic > Marine >...
GATTTCGGGCGTTAAATTTGAAACCCGTATCCCGAATGCATCCTGCTCTTTATTCGGTATGCCGCGGGATACGCCCTCTGTTTCCTCTCGTTTGGCAATTTTGACCTTAAAGGTTTTCTCCTTGCTGTCACGCAATACGGTTATTTTGATCACTTCACCGACATGAAAACCGGCAATGATTCGGGTCAGTTCCCGACTGGTTTTAATTTTTTCGCCATTAACCTCAATAATGATATCCTTTGTCCGGATGCCGGCTTTATCTGCAGGATCTCCAGGGAAGACTTCAGAGATCAGCACGCCTTTTTTAGCTTTAACGCCGTAGTATTCTGCTATTTCGTCATTGATATCCTGAATGCCGACACCCAACCAGCCTCGAGTCACTTCACCTTCTTCTTTGAGTTGTTTGATAACCCCTTTGGCCATGTTAACAGGTACGGCAAATCCAATGCCTTGACCGCTGGCGATGATGGCGGTATTGATTCCAACCACGTTACCTTTCATATTGATCAAAGGGCCGCCGCTGTTACCGGGATTAATGGACGCATCGGTTTGGATGAAATCATCATAAGGCCCCGAACCGATGACCCGGCCTTTGGCACTGACAATCCCCGCGGTTACGGTATGCTCCAGGCCAAAGGGACTGCCGATGGCTACCACCCATTCACCGACCTTTAACGCATCGGAATCACCCAGATTGACAACAGAATAACTGCTGTCAGCTTTGATTTTAATCAACGCAATATCCGTGCTGGGATCCCTTCCGATAATTTTGGCATCATATTCTTTACCGGAGTTCAGTTTAACCTTGATTTCGTCCGCATCGGCAATGACATGGTTGTTCGTAACAATATAACCTTTTTTGTCAATGATAAATCCTGATCCCAGGCTCCGCTGTTTGAACTCTCGCTGCTGTTCATTGCCATGAAAATTATCGAAAAAATCTTTAAACGGATCTTGATTCCCCCAAGGGCTTTGAAAAAAGTGGCGGAACACCGGCCCGCCGCCCTTGATGGTTTTTACGGTGCTGATATTGACCACTGCCGGACTGACGGTTTCGGCAAGTGTGCTGAAACTTTCAGGGGTTGTTGATTGACCCAGCGGTATGGCCCAGACATTTGCCGTCGGATGGACAAATAAAATCGCAAAAACAAGGGCGGTTGTGATCACCGCGGCAAAAACGTTTCTTTTTGTTGCGTTATGTTTGAATATAGTATTCTTCATCGGAGTTTTCCTTTGTTAAAAAGTTTTCTTCAATTAATCGGGTCTATGGGAAACACCTCTATTTTAACATCATTAGGCGAAACGGCTGAGAATGGACGGTGCATCGTGAACAGCACGAACCAGTTTTACTTCTGGAATATTAAATTCCTTGGAAGCTTCAAGAAGCACCTCACGGGAGATGCATTCATACCCGAGTGTTTTGGCAACCTTTTCTGCGATTTGTTTGCCTTTGCTGTAGGATCCTCTTGAAATCGTTATAATGGCCATTCTAACCTCCTTATCAACTTTTCGACATTTTTTTCGCGTTTTAATCCGTTACCTCATTTTCGTAGAGGAGTGCTTTTGAAGATATCGGTTTAAACGACGTATTGCCGCTCCGAAAGCAAGGTGTATGGAAAGATACAGGTCTTCGAAACCTGATCCCGTTTCAGAATCGTGTTTTACAACAATGGTTTTGCCAGGCACATCTATGTTTATCGTTACATGATAAAGACGATTTCTTTGATGATGGGCTCCTGACTGATCGAGAATAATTCTGCAATGCTCGATGTGATGGTTGAACCGGTTGAGTTTGGCGGCCATGTTGTGAACAAAATCTTTGATATGTTCTGAATCGAGATCATGACGAAAACATAACTCCAGCGGGAATTGAACGACGACGGGATCTTGTTTTGATAATGGGAGCTGCGCTTTCTCTGAAATCAGTCCCAGGGGGAAGATGTAACTGATTTCGGCAAGGAGATCATCCATGTCGAAAGGTTTTGAAAGTATGGCCGCAGCTCCCAGGCGTTTCGCCAGGTCAAGGGTTTGCTTATCCGGAAAGGCGGTGATTAATATCATTGAAGGAAAATTATCGAATTCCTTTTCGGCTTCAAGAACTTGAAGACCTGAGGCTCCCGGCATACGAATATCTGATATGATTAAATCAAATCCGTGAAAACATTCCAATGGTTCCGAAAGCCCAAGGTGCCTCATCAGGTCATTTCCATCTTTACACGCAACAACATGGCACCCTTTTTTTTGTAAATACCATGAAAGCATCCTACTCATCTCAAGATCGTCTTCTGCAAGCAGTATTCGTAAGGGAGAATGTATAGAACAAGAATCTTGTAGGGAACGGTTTGTTTCAGATGGGGTGCTATGTTTCTGTTTAACCATATCCGTTTCCTTTAAATTTCGTTTGCAATTCACCGAAGTGATTCCGCTTAAACCGAGTGCAACAGGATCGCTCGCACTTTTTTCAGCATGTCGTCAATATCGAACGGTTTGTCGAACAACGCTGCTGCTCCCAACCGTTCTGCCAGTATATGGGTTTCTTTATCTCCGAATGCCGTGATCAGGATCATGGGCGGGAAATTATCGAGTTCATTTGCACCCATCAGTATCTCCATTCCGGTAACGCCGGGCATTCTAATGTCTGAGATAATTAGATCGAAATTATCATATTCTTTGCTGGGCAGAAAAAAAGATGAAAGCATGTCGAGAAGAGATATTCCGTCAGTACATTCAGTCACCCGATAGCCTTCTTTTCGAAGCATCAATGTCAATAAGTTGCGCATTTCCTTATCATCTTCCGCCAGCAATATTTTGGGTGAATGACTGTTATGAGTATTTTTAACCAGCCGACATATGTTGTTTTTCTTTTCAATGGACGTCTTCATGTCAGGTTTCCTTTTTTATAAGAATTCAGAACGCGAAACGTGAGTTAAAACATCTTTTCCCGATGCTTTAAACGGATATTCAGCAATTAATATGCCAGGCGTATCATCAACAGATGCACCTGCCCAAAAAGATGTTAAAGACATTGAGATTGTTGATCAATACAGATTCTGTCAGGATCATTTTTTTTCTTAATGCATTTGATATCCAGGCTGTGTGGCGGGGTATTTTGCTTCACCGTGGCAATATGCACCAACAGGGATGTGTCGTGGGGGGATGTCAGAAGCGGATTTACTTTTTATTCAATGACCAGAATCTTCGAGTAAAAAATAGGAAACAGGAAAGAGAAAATAGGAAATCGGTTATCTATTTTCTCATTCATTTTAAAGATACTTTTTAAATGACGTATAGGAAGAACATTGCTGAAACACGTCAGTGGACTTTGTAATGCTGAAGTTTACGATACAAGGTTTTACGATCCAAGCCCAGCACTTTTGCAGCCAACGTCTTGTTGTCTCCGACCGTCTTCAAGACATGAAGAATATATCGACGCTCAATTTCCTGAACTGAAACAAGTTCGCTGGGTTTATCACTTCCAACAAAAAAATGAGAGGCATTATAATCACGTATTTTTTCTGGAAGATCATCCACAGATATTTTTTCATATGCGGTTAATACGAAGGCGCGTTCAATGGTATTTCGAAGTTCACGCACATTGCCGGGCCACGTATAATTTAGAAGTTTTTCTGAGGCCGCATTTGATATCCCCGTTATTTGTTTGTCTGAACGAATGGTGAACTGCTCAATAAAATGCTGTGCAAGAAGAAGAATATCGGTTCCGCGATCTCGAAGCGGTGGAATATCAATCTGGATGACATTAATACGATAATACAGGTCTTCACGAAACCGACTTTCTTCAATGGCTGTGTCAATGTCACGATTGGTCGCAGCAATGATACGAACATCAAAATTGATTTCAGAGGTGCCGCCGATTGGGCGAACGCAGCGTTCTTCCAGAGATCTAAGGAGCTTGGGTTGAAGAGCCAGTGGGAAATCACCGATTTCATCAAAAAACAGAGTTCCGCCGTTAGCCTGAAAAAACAGTCCCTTACGTTCTGTTTTGGCATCGGTAAACGCGCCGCTTTTATGGCCGAAGAGTTCACTTTCCAGCAGTGCATCCGGCAGAGCGGCACAGTTGACGGCAACAAAAGGGCCTTTATGTCGTCGGCTCCGCCTGTGAAGTGCCTGTGCCACTATCTCTTTTCCCGTACCGGTTTCTCCGGTAATGAGAATAGAGCTTTCGGTGTCGGCAACACGTTCGAGTCGATCAATCAGTTTGCGCATGGAGGGACTTTGGCCAATCAGTTCGTCAAATTGATGAGATTTTTTGAGGGCCTCATCCAAAAGTTTCACCTTTTCTTGAAGGCCGTGGTGCTTTACAGCACGGTCGAGGGCGAGAACAAGAAATTCCGTATCGATCGGTTTGGTAACGAAATCGTATGCTCCTGCGCGAATAGCGGCAATGGCGGTCTCCATGCTCCCAAATGCGGTGATGACAATTACAGGAATATCGGGCCTGTTGTCAACGACGCGTTCGCAAAGCTCTATCCCGTTCATGTTTGGTAGATTCAGATCCGTCAACAGAACGTCAAACGATTCTGTTTTCAGAGCATCAAGTGCTTTTTCGGCAGAGATGTAGCACGTTGGACGGAAGCCGTTTCGTTTGAGATCGTCTTCAAGCATTTCACACATCATTTGTTCATCATCAACGATCAGGATTTTTCCGCGCATTCGTCAACCTCCAGTGGTATATAAATTGTAAAACAGCTTCCCTCACCGACCTTGCTCTTAACATCGATCCACCCACCATGTTCTCGAACGATGCCATAAGCGATGGAAAGTCCCAATCCGGTTCCTTCTCCCACATTTTTAGTTGTAAAGAAAGGCTCAAATACATGGTTGATATTGTCTTCAGAAATACCATTTCCTTCATCTTTAATGTTTATCGCTACGTAATTTTGTTCCTGGTCAGTGCTTAAAGCCGGATGGTATGAATATTTCATTTGGAGCCCTATTTCCAACTGACCGCCATCAGGCATGGCTTGAATCCCGTTCATCACCAGGTTAATTAAAACTTGCTGAATCTGAAACAAGTCCATTGAAACCAGGGGCATGTCGTCATTTTTTAACAGCTTAAGTATCACTTTTTGTTTTTCGGCGGCGGGTTTCAACATTTCTATGACTTGATTGGATAGATTTTTAAGATCAACAGGTGACTTTTGAGGCGCCCGACGTCTGGCAAAATCGAGTAACTGTCGAATAAGCTTTGTCATACGTTCCGCCTGTTCTTTAATGATTCTTGAGCATTCAGTAATGTCTTCTTTTTTCAGATCTTCGTTGATGATAAGTTTGGCCCTTCCTGAAACGACGTTAAGGGGGGTACCCAGTTCATGGGCAATTCCTGAAGAGAGGCGACCGAGCGTGGCCAGACGTTCGGTGTGACGCAATTGCTCAAGTGCTGCGATTCGAGCTTCAGTCTCTTTGCGAACAGTTTCTTGTGATGCTGCAAGCTGTGCGCACATTTGATTGATCGCGTTTGCCAAACTGGATAGCTCGTCCCGTCCACGAACAGCCACTCGCGCTGAAAAATCACCTTTACCGATCTGGCGGGTGATTTCCACCAGTCGATTCAACGGACGGCCGACAAATTTAATCCCCAGCGCCCACAGCATGATGGAGCCTAACAACGCCATCAAGATGCCGAGTATAATAGATCGTAATATCGTTTTATGTATATAATTCTTCAACTTATCTGTTGATTCTGAAATTTCAAGAGCGCCATACTCTTGGCTGTTGATTTTAACCGGTACGTATGTGTAGAGATGGCCGGAGCCATTATCCTCCATTTTTTTCACCGAAATTTCTTGTCCGCGGGATACCGGTAACAGTTTTTCCGGGGCCACTCGGGGCACATAGGGCCCACCCGCTAGATCACCTGGCCGAACCCATCGAATCCGCATATAATTTTCTTCTCTATCCACTCTTTTGATAAGTTCCAGTGCCCGATTTTGGCCAGCCTCATGCCAGGTATCGAGGGTCAATTCTTTGATCGTGTTTCCCAGCAAATGGGCGTTTCGCTTCATATCACTGTCAAAGAGGTTTATCTCGCGCTTGACGGAAATGTATCCATCAACAACTAAAAGGGCTATGATTCCCAAAAATATTAAACTCATGATTTTTGTCGTCAGTTTCATTTGATCCCTCGTTTATTACCAAAAAATTCTTTATGAATTTGATTTTAAAATGATATCGTCATTTGATTCAAATTCATTTCGGGCATTTCAATTTATTAACCGAGGTGAAAATTGTCAACCTGGAGCTGGCTAAGAATTCGAGTATTTGTTGATCGATTTTTGTCGTTAAAACAAAAAATATCCCAACAAAAAAGATTTTGCAATATGATGAATTTAATGTACAGGATTGTTAAAAGTGATGATAAATCAAGGGAAATAATATGAAGCTATCTCAAAATAAACTTTTGGCCCAACCCGCCAGAGGCGGACAAGCCTCTGCGTTGGAGTCTCATTTTAAGTCCTCGACATACTAGAGTATGCCTGTGGGTTAAAACTTGGCCCCGTCTTAATCTTGAACCAAAATCTTTATTTTGAGACGGCTTCATGTATTTATTCAAAAAAAGATTTACCAAAGAAAAGCAGGGGTACAGGTTTTCAAATGACACTTTGGGCCAGCCAAAACAACGCCATTCCGATGACGACGGTGCCGCCTAAGGATTTGGTTTTGAGTGCAAAAATAAAGGTCGGCAATGCCACCCAAAGTTCGGGTTGCCAGAACGACATATGTCGGGGCATGCCGTTGGTAACGAGTTCCGGCAAAAGTAGCGCACTGAGAATCGCCGCCGGAATCAGGTCGAGCCATTCGACCAACCATTGGGGGAGGTTTCGCCGGGACAATAGCACCAGCGGGAACCACCGCGGGACATAGGTCACCAGGCCCATGCCCAGGATGACCCACACAACCTTTTGATGAATTATAGTAACATCCATTTTTTTATCCCGAGTACCGTGGTGGCCGCAAATATGGAAGCCAGTACAATGTATGAACTGCCGGGAATGATCAAAGACAGGATCACCGCCGTAACACCGGCGATAACCGCGGTGATCACATAAAAACCCCCTTTTAACTGAAATATCAACAGGCAGATAAACATCGCCGTAAGCGCGTAATCGATACCGAAGGCACCTTCGTGGATGAATTGACCGCTGTAACCACCAACGACGCTGCTGATGACCCATGCAATATTTGCCGTGTGATTTACCACCAGCGCCTGATCCAGACTCCAGTTGTTACGGCTGAACCGGGTGTGGTTGACGGCAAAACTTTCATCGGTAACACCATAAGCAAATAGGGACAGTTTCTTTCGGGTGGTGTTACCCAGAAATACCGTCAGAGACGAACTCATCAGTAAATGCCTCAGGTTGACCGCAAATGTTGTAATAATGATTGATACGACACCTGCACCGGTGGAAAGCATGGATACGGCAATAAACTGTGAGCTGCCGGCAAACACCAAAATAGACATCAGCATGATCTCTATAGGATGAAGTCCGGCCTTTTGGGCCAGTACCCCGAAGGCAAGTCCGATGGGAATATAGCCAAGGCAAATGGGCCAGGCTGCCGACAGACCTTGTAAGATTGACGTCTTAAAATCATGTTTATTTGTGGGAGAAACAGAATTGAGCATTTTTCTGTCAAATACCATAAAACAGTTTAATTTAAATGAGGGGTCGGGGAGTTTTTCTAAACACCCGCTCCATGGATAATCTTTTTTTAAACCGCATGAACTCGCGGCAAGGGATCATAAAGAAAAAACAGGAAACTATCGTTTAAATATCAACAGATTCTCTGCATCATTTTAAAATTCTTTTAAAGCTACAATTTCAGTATGCGCCTGTTTTTTCTAACGATCCCTAAGCCACTCAGACAGCATCCGATTTAAAAAAAGATCATCCATTCCGCTATATTCAAGGATTTAGGAGAAAAACTCTCCACCCCCTCAATATAAATATACAAAAATTAATTTAAAAATTCCGAGAAAGTACAAGTTCGCATATATGTCATTGGCAAATTTGCTTTGTCAATTATTTTTTAATCCGCATAATGTTTGACAAATCGGTTATCTTCATTATTTTTTTGCGTATAAGCAGTGAGAATCGAATGCCTCGATGTGTCGAGGTTTCTATGAATTTTAAAAGAAATCTCTAAAGTTTCGTATCCGAAGTTGTTAAAAATTTATTAAAGTCGCAGGCTGAATAAATTTTATAGTTATAAATCTATTAAGACATCATATGAATAAAGGAAAAAGATATGGCAACGAATAACGAAAGTAAAGATGATGTGATGGATCTTAGATGCCCGGAATGTCGCGCACAGTTAAAGGAACGAAGATCGCGTACACCGGATAAATGCGAGATGATCTGTGGTGGGTGTGGACAGAGTTTTGATGTGTGTGACCTTGAAACTTTGGATGCACTTAAAAAGCAGTCTTAAATAGGATTATTCCAGAAGCTCCTCAATGGCTTTTAATAGTTCGGGCAGTTCAATGGGCTTTGTTAATGTTCGCTGCGCCCCCATCATTTTGGCCAAATGTAAGTAATCGTGTGGCCCTAATCGACCGCCCCCTGAAATGGCGATGATTTTAATGTCCGGAAAGTCTTTCTTCAGCTCCTGGATGGTCTCAATTCCGTCTTTTTCCGGCATAATGAGATCGGTGATAATGAGATCTGCGGGGTTCTTTCGATAGCGCTTAATCCCCTCTTTACCGTCAGAAGCTTCGATGACCTCATAACCATTTCGCTCTATCATTTGTCGGAGCATTGTCCGAAACTGATTATCATCATCTATGATAAGAATATTTGCCATTAATTGTTTTTTCCTGTTTTATCAGTTTTGTGATGCATAAAAGCTTTTTTTCAAAATATGATTAAATGGGATGTCTTTTTATTTTAGCAATTAAATTCAAGATTTATTACCATGAAAATAACCATATCAGACTTAAAGTCAAATGTAAAACTCAAGTTATAAGCTAAAAGATATCAATACTCTCTTCCGGGCAGGTTACCCAGACGTCGTCGCCGATGCCCATTTCATGGCTGTTGAATGATTCTTTGGGAATCAATACATTTAAAGGTATTCCGGCATCAACCATAACACGGACATTGAACTGTTCCTGACTGAGCTGAATGATCTTGCCTTTTCGGGTATTTTCTTGAGGATTAAAATTGTTTTGGCTGATCCTGACCTTCCCGGGTGAAATGGATATCCGGTTCTGCCCTGTTTTTTCAGATCGTGTCCTTAATTTAAATTCGTTGGGAAGTATGCAATATTGGTGACCGTCTGCGCCGGGCTCGATGCGGGCGCTGAAGATATTTTCATATATGGATTTTGCAACCTTTCCCTCAAAGAGAAACAGGGTGTCATCTGCCAGTCTTGAGGTTTGAACCACATCATGGGTGGTGAAAATCACTGAAATGCCTTTTATTTGATTGATCTCCCGAATGATGCGTTCAATGGTAATCTGGTTCTCAACATCGACGCTGCTCATGGGTTCATCCAAAAGAATGACTTCCGGGGAGCAGGCCAGTGCGCGGGCAATGGCCACCCGCTGTGTTTGTCCTCCGGAAAGCGTGTGTGCTATGGCCTCCTTATAAGATGCCATGCCCACCAACTTCAGAAGTTCATTGACCATTTCGATTCTTTTTGCCTTGGGGGTTTTTCTTATCTTTAGCGGAAAATCGATGTTTTTATAAACCGTTGTTGTAAAAAGGATGGGATGTTGCTGAACAAGCACCACCTTGCGTCTTAGTTTGATCAGCCCACCTAAATTTGAATTGATTTTTTCCTGTTTAAACCGGATTTCACCGGAGGTTGGGGACAACAGAAAGGCCAGAATTTCAAGCAGCGTCGTTTTTCCGGCACCGTTTGGTCCCAGAAGACCGACCACCTTGCCCTTTTGCAGATCAAGGTGCTTTAGATCCAATACTGCCCGACCGTTGTAGGCTTTAATAATGTTCTTTAACTCGTAAAGCATATTAATTAGTGCCCATCCATAAATGGCCATTTTTGTCCTGCTCAGCGTTCTCCGCGGGTTTCCGGCTGCGGCGTACAGACGTACACCTCATCGCAAACCCTTGTGCGGCCTTGATCAGAACAAAAATTGCTCATTTCTGAATTGGGCACCCTTTGTGTTCGTTTTAGATTCATGGATGGACACTAATTAGTTGTGCGGCCCTTACCTTGAAAATAATTGCAAAAAATATTGACGGCAAAACTGACGCTCAACAACACGATCCCTAAGGCCACGCTCAACACAAATTCTCCTTTGTCATATTCCAGCGCCATGGCTGTTGTCATGGTCCGTGTGAATCCTTTGGCATTGCCGCCGAGCATCATGCTGATGCCCACCTCTGCGATGACTCTTCCAAATGCCAGAACCACGGCGGCCATAATACCGAAGCGCGCTTCACGGATGATCACCCATGCCGTTTGTCTGAAATTTGCGCCAAGGGTCAATGCGGCTTTCCGGTAGCGATCGTCAATGCGGCTCACAGCGGAGATCGTGAATGTGGTGACGATGGGAAGGATAAGAATTATCTGGCCGATGATCATGGCTTTCTGGGTATAAAGCAGGTCATAGGCGCCGAAAATACCTTTTCTGGAAATAAAGGCATAGACGAACAAGCCGATAACCACCGTGGGCAAGGCCAACAGTGTGTTGAGTATGGTGATGACCAACCGTTTTCCTTTAAAGTCTGAAAAGGCGATCAAAAATCCCGAAGGAACGCCCACCAAAGCCGAAATACATGTGGATACGGAACTCACCTTGAGGGACACACTGATAATCTCAATCAAATTGTGATCCCGTGTCCAGATTAGAAGCAACGCCGAGAAAAAGCTGTCTGTCAAAAAAGCCATAGATCCTGTTTATAATTATTACTTTTTTATAATCCCGTCACTATTTGAAATGCTCAGTTTAGGTTTTAGAAAGCCGTTACTTAACGCAGGAAGTCCATCCGGATAAAAAGCTACCTTTTTTCATTTTTGGGGAAAGATCATCTTTGAGCAGAGACTCATATCATAGCCTTTCAGATCTTGAGTCAATTCCCGAAAAGCGGCTTCAGGCAAAAGCCCTAAAAAGAGTTGCACGCCTTTTTCGAAAAACCGGTCTTTGAGAATCAGAAAATCAAAACGCTCCCAGCGCAAGGGTATAAAATCAAGATTCAACAGACCGGACACCGCCTGGATTCCGGGACCTGCATCCGCCCTGCCGGACAACACCTCAAGCCCCACATCCAGGTGGCGCTGAACCTCCAGCTGGTACCCTTTGATCCGGTCTCCTATGATGCCAGCCTTTTTGAGTTCTTCGTCAAAGAGCAACCGGGTTCCGGTGCCCAAAGGCCGGTTGACGATCTTTAGACCCGGTTTCCCTAAATCGGCGACGTTTTGAATCCTTTTTGGGTTCCCCCTGGCCATCAGGATACCTTGTTGCCGCTGACAGAAGTTGACCACCGCCGGCAATTGCTCCAGTTCCTCTTGAGCAAAGCCGAAATTATAGTCCTGTCCGTTTTCCTGAAGCAGGTGGCTCGATGCAATATGGCAGAGATTGCGCCGGAGTGCCCGAATCCCTCCCATGCTTCCCAGGTTCCCAAAGACCGCCAAATGCTCGGGATGCAGGCGATTGAACAGGGAAATCGTCCGATCAAGTAGAATATCGTTGCTTCCGGTGATGATCAGAAGGCCTTGGTAGGGGGGTAAAGGAACCGTTGGTTTTGGATAGTTGACGGTTTCGTTCTCCAGCCACTGTTCCACCAAGTATCGCGGAAATAGCCACTTTCCCGTCACTTTGGTTGCCGGAAGTCCCTTTTCTGAAACCAGGGAATACACCATTTTTTCGTTTACTCCCAGAAATTGGGCCACTTCTTTTGTGGATAAAAATTTTTTCATTTTGTTTTGCTCTTTTGATCGTTGTTCATAAAATATTCCAATTAGATGTTTTCAGGTATAGTTTCCATGGGTTTATGTGTCAATGTTTTTCAACCAATTTTATAACTTATATTAACCAATATTAACCATAATGGCAAACATTGTCTCTGTTCTTCCGCAATTTTCTCATCCACCCTCGGTCAAATTTAACCGCATCGCCACTAAAAGGTGCATCGATCCAAACATTATTTAAAGCTTCCGGCCAAACGACGCTCCACCCATCCATGCATTGTTGTTATAATTGGTAATTTAGAGTTATAAATTGTAAAACAAATTATAACATCATGAAATTATTGACATAATTAATCATTAAGGTTATTTGGTGCTTTGATTTAACGTGAGATTTATCCTTAAAATAGCTGAAAATGAGTCGGTTTTTGCTACCTGCAACCACTTGGATATGGAGGCGATGGATGAAAAGAGGCTTAATATGGATGTTGGTTTTTCTGGTAACCGGAACGTGGTTGGGTTTTCCTCTCAATGGGTTTTCAGAAACCCAAACACAACAGACAGCAGAATACACCTTGGGTGAAGTCGTGGTTACCGGTGAGCGAGTAGGCGTAGAGGCCATCGGCACGGTTCGGGAAATCACCGCCGACGATATCGCCCGGAGGGATGCGAGAAACCTGAACCAGGCATTGGAACTCTTGCCCGGGCTGGACATCCGCACCGCAACCGACGGCATTCCTCGGGTCGATTTGAGGGGTTTTCGGTCACGGCACGTGCTGCTGCTGCTCAATGGAATTCCCTTTAATTCCGCTTTTGACGGGCAGTTCGATCCGAGTATCATCCCGGTGGAAAACATCGCTAAAATCAAAGTGTCCTACGGCAACCACTCGGTGTTGTATGGCCAGGGCGGACTCGGCGGGGTCATCAACGTTATTACCAAAAAGGGGACCGAGGGCATTCAGGGAGCTGTAAAGCTGGAAACCGGACAGCGGAATCGAAACCTGGGAAGCTTTAGCGTTTCCGGCGCCAAAGACCGGTTTGACGCTTTTGTGAGCGGCAGCGCGCTGAACAGCGACGGTTTTGTCCTGGCCAATGATTTTGAGGCCACTTCAGAAGAAGACGGGGGCTTGAGGGAAAACAGCGATAGAAAGCAAAAAAACCTTTTCGGCAACGTCGGGTATGCGCCAAATGATATCTGGGAAATCGGGCTGGTTGCCAACAAAATCCGGGGCGAGTTTGGTAAACCGCCGATTACCATTAACGACAACACGGATCCTTTCGCCAGCAGTCCCAAGTATGATCGAATTGACAATTACGACGGTTTTTCCGGACAAATTTCCGTGAACGGCAATCTGCCGGGACCTTTTGGTGTACGCGGATGGCTCTTTGCCAATCGACTGGATGAAGATGAGAACCGTTATGATGACAATCAATATGACTCCATGGACGATCCGACCGTTAAAACATATGCCCTAAATAACACCACCAAAATCCATGGGGGTACGCTGCAAACTTCCGCCGACCTTGAAACCATGGGCCTTTTTACTGTGGCATTGAACGGTGAACAGCAGGCGTTCGAGTCCAGCGGCATTATTCGTGACGTTACGGGTGGCGGCGGTGGCGGTGGCGGTGGCGGCGGCGGAGGCGGTGGTGGCGGCA
>Ga0210064_1000892_pt1 | contig 13538 bp, 13 predicted proteins | sample Muzzi_CordC_D2_FD_185531 | JGI IMG/M metagenome (GOLD analysis project Ga0210064, IMG submission 185531) | Wetland microbial communities from San Francisco Bay, California, USA, that impact long-term carbon sequestration - Muzzi_CordC_D2 (SPAdes) | ecosystem: Environmental > Aquatic > Marine >...
CCAAAGGCAGCAACTACGAATCTGAGGAGGTAGAGGGTCGGGAAATTGTTGAAGGCTTCGGTGGACGGGTGGAATTGGTACCCATCACCGAAGAAATTTCGTCCTCGCAAATAATCAATAACATTAAGAATAAGTAAGTTTTGTTGAACAGTTGATTGATTTAGTTGTAGGCCTTAAGGCCAAAATCTATCGCCATCTTGAGCAGCTTATTGAAAACCTTGTTTGAACTGGTTAGATAAAAAAGATAGCGCATGTTGACAGAAACCCCTTGACTACTTATTGTTGTTCCGTTAATAATGTCTTTACAAAATTGATGCGGGGTGGAGCAGTCTGGTAGCTCGTCGGGCTCATAACCCGAAGGTCGATGGTTCAAATCCGTCCCCCGCTACCACAATAAAATCAAAGGTTTAGACGATTCCTCTAAACCTTTTTTCATTCTTATAAATAGTTATTCCCCGACCTATTCCCCGCAAAGAAATCATTAAACAATGTATATACTGGTAAATTTGGGTAAATGAAATAAAGAAAATGCAGCAGCTGCGATTTTATTGTGCAATATTACTATTTCATACAAATAAATCCATTGCAATCACCACCCATCTTTATCCAACTGCCCTTCAATCAATTCCATAATCAACGCCACCACAAAATCAACCTCCTCCTCACTCAGCGCCCTACCCTGCTCGATCCCATGCCTTTTCAACACATCCCCGGCTATATGTGGATAATTATAAATTTAATTTTTTCCAATTCCTTATCATTTCATTTAAGCTGGCAATCAGGTTTTCTATCTCACTGATCGTTTCTACAGAGACAGCTCTTAATCGCTCTCGGAGCTTCCTCTCGTAAAATCTCCTCTGCCTATCCAATTCCTCCGAAATCATCAATTTATCCCACGAGGGATGTGAAGCTTTGATGCTTTGAATAGCGTGATGCTCATCAAAGAGATTTTCAAAATTTCTGTTCAAGATCGATTCCATTCCCTCTAACGTGGGAGCATCAAATCTTCCAGCCAGAATCCTGTCAATGGATTCTTTAACGATCTGCCGCGCACAAGACTTGGGATCAGATGGATACATAATATTTTCGCCTCTACTATTGACTTGGGCGTGTCGGGGATACCCTATTGGATGACATGCCACTTTAAAGCGCCTTATTTTTCTGAAAATATTATAAATCTATATACTTATATAGTATTGCATAATCAAAATTTGAAAAGCAGATAGCGCTTATGGATTTCTAACATTTTTTTATTGACCATCTAAATATTTTTGGTTACGGAAACAGAAAAATAAATATCTTTATTTATCCTACAGATCAATCTCTCTTTCCGGAATTCTTAACCTGCCATTCAATCCATTTATTAGGAATCTGTTAAGAAGGATTAATCTTTGGAGATTTAACAATGCAAAGCGTAGGATCTTACCTTAAAAGCAGCAGAGAAGCTAAAAATATCAGCTTAAGTGACATTTCACAACACACTAAAATATCAAAATGGTACCTTGATTGCCTCGAAAAGGATGAATTAAAAAATATTCCCGGCGGCCCCTACATTAAAGGGTACATTTCCTCTTATGCCGAATTCGTAGGGATTGACGAGAATGAAGCTCTCAAAAGATATGATTCATCAAATCCGGCGAGCGAATTAACGAATAAAGATGATAATAGTATCGGAAATAATTCCATATTTCAGAGTCGCACCTTTATTTCAAAAAAAATCTGGATTCTGAGTTTAGCCTTAATCATAATAATTCTGTCGCTGGCGGGCATTTTTTATTTTATTTTTCAAGGATCGGAGGATACAAAATTACAAAAAACCTATAAAAACCCTGGGCAAAATGAATCTCAATCTTCACCAAACCAAATGACAGACCCTACATCAGAGGGACCGAAATTAATACAAACGAATTCGGATATTCAAAAAACAGCACCTCCTAAAAATCTGGAAAGTGTAGTCAACGCATTACCAAAACAAATTGATAGTCAACAGGCGACTGAAAAAATCTCACAAAGTCGGGCGGATTTAGAAACTTTAAACAATGAAGCTCCTCCCCTGAATGCAGTTTCATTAAACCAAGAGGTTCAAATTCAACCAAATGCGGAAGGTGGAATTAAAGTGGTCAAAGCAGTCGCTGGTTTAGGGATTCAAGACAGAGGTCCTATTGGAACCGGAAAGTCCTTTCAGTGGTCCAATGGAAGAGTTTACATTTGGAGCATGATTGATTGCGCCAATCCACCTTCATCAATAAAACACATATATTATTTCAATGAGCAGAAGGTTAGCGAGGTGTCACTGGACGTTAAATCTAACCAGTGGAGAACCTGGAGCTATAAAACCATTTCAGACAAGAGATATATCGGGCAGTGGAGGGTTGATATAACTTCAGCGGAGGGTAAATGCCTTAAAACCATTCGATTTGAAGTCAAATAAGAAAAGCGTCGGAAATAACTTCCAATTAAAAGAAAGGGTTAGACTTGACGATTGCTAATGTTTTTATGAATTGATCGAAAGGCATCTCTCCGTTCTATTGCAAAACAATCTCTGCATTTTGGTTCATGCCTACGATCCCGTCCGCTTCTGCGGTCTTTTATTATTCGGTGCTCAGGAATGCGATTAATGATCGAAAGTTTTCTTCGGTCTCTACCTGAACGTGTTCCGCCATTATCCTTGATCATTGGCCGGCTATCTGTGAAAGACATTCGAAATATTACTCCCCTTCGAAATTTTTTCCTACCTTAAAAAAGTCATCCTGGAAATCTTCGGAGCTATATCTAATATATCAGAATCTAAGATTGCAATCGGTATTTTTAAAGAGAAAACCCATTCATTAGCTATTATCAGCGGAATCAATCAGATAGCTTTCTAAAATTTTTTTCATCTTATCTCTGAGGAAATACTGCATTGAAAAAAAGCAAATGTTCATAACTTTGTTAATAACTTGTTAATAATTATTTAACTTATTGAAATTGTTTATATAAACACAATAAAGTATAATTAAATGTAATCATTCAATAAATTTTATTAGAATTAAATAGTTCCTAAATTTCCAGTAAGATACAAATTGTTTATAAGTCAAATGTGCTTCAATAATCCGACTAAAATATTTAATATTTTCATAAAAAATGCGAAAAATGAGGATTTTCAGAGATTGAGCTTTCACATTGAAAACCACGTTTCCTATAACCAATTGATATAATAATAAATACTAAAATTGCTTTTTTGAGTTATTGCAAATGGTTAGATGCTCTTAACAAAATTCAATGATATTTTACAAGCTTACCAGCCAGATTTTTTGAAGCAAAATCCTCTGGTAATCCCGGTTAAAACAATTTGACCCTTTGTAATTCAGGTGCCAGAAGATATCCTGAGGAAGAGAACTAAACTTTAACGTTTATCAACAAGCGGTGAAGTATAATTTCAATGGCCCCTGATCTAAAATATTTGTTGATTCAACGACTTCATCAAATGGGTCTCGATAAGAATTTAATTCCCGGTTACCTAAGAATCCTGGCAAACTCGATGTGTATGAGTCAAAATGAAAATTTAACACTGATAAACCGACGTATGCGACATATCGGATGGAACGATTTTGATTTGGATTATCACACGTTTGAATTAGCACGAAACTGTCTCGAGGCAGCGGGGTTTGTGGATCAAAAATACAAGTCATCTAAATGGTACGAAGAAATTGTATCCAGTTGAAGCTGGATATAAGCCAATCACACATTTAAAATATTTCATTTATAAGATTAAATTTATCTATATAAGCATCTTTTTTAATGTAGAAAAATATTTTTAGCGTAACGAGAGGTGGGAGGCTACATTTATATTTTACCTCTCGAATTAAAGGTGGGCCCGGATGAGCCGCCTTTTTCTTTTATCCTCAATATATTTCATAAAAAAAGCGGTTCACTGATTCTAAGATTAATCGGCAAAATCCTTCAGTGCCTATTGCAATGATTCTCTTCTTGTTAATCAAATGCTAACAATGCGTTAATTTGAAAATGGATTAATCTATTGATATAAACGATCCCATATGAATAATCCTGATTCGGCTCTGCAATGAGGGGCAAAGTTGTGATTTCCTTTTTAGCCGCTGTAGCTGCGTCACTGCTATTTTATTATTTAGGACAGATTCTGTTTTCCAGCAATTTTGTTATTGCTGTTGGTTTTGCGCTGTTCTTGGGTTTTATTACGTGGACAGGTATCGAAAAATTACTGGCAAAACATTCAAACCGAAGAGATGATTCTGATCTTTTTCCGCTTTTAAAAAGAGATGCTCTGGAAAAATGGGGTAAAAAGTGTGGTGAACAATATAGAAACTTAAACAAAATTGTATTGTATGATGCCCCTATGAGATATCCAATCGATTCAAGATATATCTTGCTTTATGATTTCGACACATCAACTCCGGAAGGGGAAAAAGAAGAAGAAATTTTCAATGAAACAAACGCATTTCAAATTAACACGATTTTAGGACCAGAATTCAAAGAGATTTATCGGAATGAACCAGGATCGAATTTCACAGATGAATGGTTTTTAAGCATCGTCAAGTATTCTGGCTTTAATGATAAATATAGTTGGATTATTTATCAAAGAGAAAAACAGGGGCATTTAAATTAGGAATGTCGGACTGGCGAAAAAGGTCAATCTGAACGCAGATGTTTCAATCCAAAGAAGATCGTGTTTATTCAATAATTATGATACTGATAATATTAGGAATCAAAAACAGGTGATCTAAGCCTGGCAGTCTGAAATTTCTTATTTTTTGCCGGTCCAGTATCGAATCGGTCCTACGTCAATATGAACAAATCGGAGCTTCGGATAGTACCCTACCCCGCCTTTCTTTAATTTATATGCCGCCCTTCTCAACGCGGAGGTCTTGTAACCCGGGAGGCGAATATCTACCGCTTGACCTTTAATGTGATAGCTATTTTTTGCTGCCCCGCTGCCGCGTTTTCGCAGCAAAGCATTGGTTTCCGGGCTGCGGTATCCAGAAATTACGGTAAAAGGCTCTTTGGCCTGGAGTGTTGTCGATAGTGCAAAAATAAGGTCCAATAGATGTAGGTCAATTTCTTTAGCTTCATCTGTGCGATTATCCCGCATGATGTGATTAATATTTTCCTTGGCACTGGCGACACAGTCGCCATCACACCAATAAATCCCATTAAAGTTCTCTTTCGAATACGGATTATAAAGTGAAAGGGAACGTTCCTCCAGGGTGGTTTCCTCGATGGCAGCAAAGACGGAATTTGACGAACAGCTAATCAAGCCAGCCCACGCCATTAGTCGCAAAAAATGACGTCTGCTCAATCTATCCTCAAATGAATAAGAAGGCACTTTTAGAATGGACATTTTAGGACCTCCTCAGAATTTTGGGGGTCGATTAGAATTTGTTGAGTACATCCCTGTGCAAAGACCGCTTATCTGGCAGAATCGTCGAAATGAAATAGAACACGCTTTTTGGGAAAAACATGGAGGGCGGGGCTGATGAATAGATAAAAAATCAAAATAGTCTTGTCAAGTATAAATTTACACAACATATAGTGGTTATCGGTCCTGTGAAATAAGAAGACATCTAATATTTCAAGCAATATACAATTACCTGAGTCTTGCCAAAATCTTTTGGCTGTGCAACCATCAATTCACGGCATCCGAATCTTATCCATTTCTCTTGATGGGAAATTAAAAAATAATGAAAACACTGTCGTTCTCCACTAAATTTTTTCCGTTTGTAATTCTTTTTACCATTGCAAATGCAGGGCAATTGTATACATTTCAGGAACGGATTATTATCTGCCTGGTCCCGCTTGAATATGCGGATGCTGAACAATTGGCCGATGTCCTGGCCCCTTTTCTTTCGCCGCAGGGAAATATCGCAGCTTATTCGCCAACGAATACACTGATCATCAAAGATCAAACATCTGTGGAAAAAAACGCTATCAAAGTGATAAAAGGAAAACCGGATTTGTCGGAATGTCAAAATTTTCAACACGCGCTCCGGCGACGAACCAACAAATTCCACCTGAGTGAATGTATCAAAAATATGGAATGGGACGAGGATGAAACCAAAAAGAAGGATGAATCAGAGATCTGGTTCGGTTATTTCTATGAGAATGAAGAATATCGTATTAAATTTAAATTCTTACAGGAAAAATTTAAAGCATCAATTAAATAATCTGTCAATCACGATAATCAATAATCCACCCGCTTCTTCAATTCTTTTCCGACTTTAAAAAACGGCAATCTTTTGGGAGGCACATGAACGGTCTCACCTGTCAAAGGATTCCGCCCCTGGTAAGACGGATATTCCTTAACAAAAAACGAGCACAGCCCGCGAATTTCAACTCGGTCGCCCTCTGAAAGCGTGTCAGATATTTTGCCAAAAAATAAGTCCACAACCAAGGCAGCTTCATTCTTTGAAATCTGGCACTCTTCCTTGAGATTTTTGATAAGCTCCAGTTTGTTCACACGCCCTCCTCAGTATTGAGTTAAATTTGTCGGTCGAATTTTGTGTGCTACAATCTTATATACTGCTATGCTACCAAAACCATGAAAAATTGTCAAAAATTTCAAATGGTTTTCCGAGTTTAATTTTAGCCAATAAAAAAGGTCCACGGTGACAATGCCGCAGACCTTTCGTTTTTTAGAATAGGCGATTTCAGATCATATAGCAAAAATTTATCTGAGATCTTTCAAGATGACCTTAAACACTACGATAGGATCCTTTTTTGCGGGTTTATAAACCACATTCCTCCGTGGTGCCGGACGCCGATAGTGGTCATCATAATACCGATAACCTCGGGCTTCTTTGTAAACATATCTCTTGGTGATCGGAGGATTCGGTCTAAAATTCTTGGTGTTCCATCCAGGGTGCTGCTTTTGCACTTTATAATGACCGTAAGCTTTACCAGGAGGTTTATGATTCCGATCATTCCAGTCATGCGCAAAAGATACGCTGGAACCTACAAATATCAGAGCTCCTGCTATCATTATAATTTTGCTAATTCGTGTCTTCATGGGTTTTCTCCTTTGTTTTGGTTGAGATTTTAACCCATAAGACGAATGAAGTGTGGATAGGGTTTACAATAAAATAGGAAGCCCATGGAGCAGCCATAACATTGATCAATACCAAAATCGGGAACACGTTAAGGCATTACGAGATTATACGAAGCATTTTGCAAGTGTGTACTCCCAGATCGGAGCTCTTTTTGTAATCAACAGTAAAGTTGTTGGTATGGACTGTTTCAGTTGGACAGACGCTCTTAAAAAAACATATTTAATAATGACTGAAGGTTATGCCGAGGATGCTGCTGGTAAGTTTGATCCGAAGATGAATACGAAATAATCTAAACCGGAGGCGATAATTTTTCTTCAAATGGCAAAGGAACCTCGTGTTCAATCAAAACCGTTAACCAGGCTGGGAAACAGGTGCAGACTGAAATCTAGAAGGTGATCAGGATTCGCCTTTGCCCATGAGGACCGGGCGTTCCGTTTGTCGTTGATTGCAAAAAATTGAAATGCTGATAACAGACCCAACTGTTGTTATCAAACTGCATGTTTGGATGTCAAATGGAACAATATATTGACAGTGAAAAGAGCCAGATGGTAACTGGGTAACATCTGTAATTCGATTTTGGTAAATCCTCCACAACAGTGACTCACAAACAGATCGGGCAAATGACTGAGGGATGACAAATTCAGGGCGTGTCAGGCGACACTTGAAACTTGTCTGCATTTAATCGCAAAGGGGGTCACATGAGTGGTTTAGTCGAAATTATCGCCGCTGCTATTGGATTATTGCTTCTGACTTCAGTCGTGTTTTTTATTTTTTCAATCGCTGGGAAATGGAAAATGTCATTTAGAATATATTTTGGATTCGCGGTTATTTTGGTCTCTCATCTCCTGCTTTTTTATCTTGTCGCATTTGGTGATAAAATTCCTTTGCCATCTATTTTTGCAAAATATTCTTCTGAGATGATGAATTTGTTAGCAAAATTACTTCCCATTTAAATATACTCTTATGCCGTTTTTAAGTTTAAAATATCAGATCAACTATTTTTCAGATGGGATTTTGAATAACTTTTGTTTTTGAAAAATAATGCTTTCAATTTTGCCGTCGATATCAGATAAAGTCATTTTCATGGATGAAAATACGTTTAGATAAGCATTTTTACATTTTGTATCTGTCTTATTAGGATCAGCCAAAAAATTTTTGAATTTTGCAGAAACATCTTGTGGCATCGTTAAAATAAAATCCATAATCATGTCTGACGAGTAATTATTCTCACGAATTGCTTTCGATAACCTTTTAAGATTTTCTCTGAATATGTTCTCAAGTCTTTTTCGTTCAAATTTTAGATGCTCTAAAGTTGTCTGTCGCTGCCAACGTCGATGATCTAAAATTAGCATGATTATTGGTGTCGCGCTTGCTATAAATCCACCTATGATGACCCCAACCAAAGTATCTAACATTCCGTTCTCCCTCCGTTGATATTAAATTCATATATGCAATCTAGAGCATTATTCCATTTGGTTTTCAAAAAGTGAGTGTGTAAAACCAACTTTTGTTCAATAAATAAGGCAGACACATGCAATAGAATTCACATTATCCTTTTACCTGCTATTTGATGACCTCAATTTTTACTTCGATAACACCAGTATCTAAATTAGCAATCCTGCTAAAGGCTGAACCCGATAAATCAACTATTCGGCCTTTCACAAATGGTCCTCTATCATTGATCTTAACAATAACACTTTTATTATTTTTTGTATTTGTTACTTTAACTATTGTCCCAAACGGCAATTTCTTGTGAGCAGCAGTTTTTTTGGCTCTGTCATAAAGTTCACCACTCGCCGTTTTCTTTAACTGAAACTTCGCCGCGTAATAAGATGCCATGCCAGACTCGGTGTACCCAACCCAATTTGAATCTCTCCTTCCAGGAACGCTACTGCACTCCGCCAAAGTGATAAAGACGATAACGCACAAAAATCCTTTTGCTATATTCAACAACTTATTTCCACTTCAGTTGGTTTCAGGATATACGCTGACTTTGTGTCTATTTCCTATCATATACCTTCCTAAAATTACAACTCGCCCTCACCCGCTCATCCTCCACCTTCTGAAACGTATCCTCATCTTTGGGCACATTCTCCACCACATCAACCAGCAGCGACTGCATATCAGCGATGCTCCCGGCAATATATGCTTTGGTATTTTCGATCTCATCACCAGAAATATTAAATTCCGCACCCTGGTTGGCCAAAAGATTATATTCGATTAGTTTCACGTTCTCAGGATCGATTCCCCATCTGTCCATGGCATACATCGCATAGAAGGAAAGCTGCATCGATATATCCACACTCATTTTCCGGCCGGTCTTCCAGTCGATGATCGTAACCCCGGCGTCCTCTGTTCGGAAACTGCAATCCAGCACCGCCCAGATTTTGGTCCGATTAAGATAAAACGATGAAAAATCCTTGACCTCCAACCACATCCGCCGGGGAAGCTTATTTAGAATTTCAAAAATCTCTGAATTATAAAAATTCCTCAGGCACAGTTCAATGTTGTCGGCTGTCTGGTTCCAGTCTCCCCCTGAAATGGGCACATCGTATTCGTGTTCAAATAGTGCGCAGGTCTTTGGATGGGTATGATATCGTTTTTCTCTGGATGAGTGGAACTCCTTTTTCATCTGGTTGAGGGTGATGTCTACGATCTGATCGACATCAAGGACCGATATGCCCCGTTGGATATTTTTTAAGGTGCGCTCAATGCAATCATGAACTTTCGCCCCGGCCCACATGTGACGGTTTGTCAGCTGTTTTAAAACATAGATCTGCCTGAACCTCTGGGGGGCATTGAACTCCCAGCCGCCCCAGTACCCGTAATAATTGAAATAATATTGTCGGGGGCAGGTCTGAAAGACACGGTCACGGGATATGGACCAGGAAAATTCGTTTTTGAAGGTGGACATTGTTTGTTTTTCAGCTCATTCAGGAATGAGTGTTCAAATCGGATTTGAAATGAGCTCCAGTTATTTTTTGACGCAATTGTTGATAGTCATCAGAAAGATAAAATGAAATAAGTGAGCCTATTCTTATTGCCAGGTCTTGCAAAATGTAGTTGCCTTTTTCATCGCAGCGTTTCAAGCAGGTCACTAAATCATTTTTCTGCGCTATATATAATTCCGGCTGATAAGCACGGCTCGTAAGAAACATGCTCCGAACTGCTGCAATTAAATCCCCGCAAAAAAATAGCCCTGCACGATCTGCTGTCAGTTGCATAACACGATGCGCAACCACAAGCTTGTCATTGCTTGGGTTGATATCTTCGGATACATCTTCATCCTCAGCAATAAATCTCTGCCCTCCTTCCTTTAAATTCATAATGGATTCAACCCGCTCCGAAGTTACACTGATCCCTTTTTTAAGTTTTTTGATGCTGTCTGATCCGGCTACCAGCAGTGGACTAATATCCGTGCTTACTTTGGAGATCAATTGTCGTCCGTCCTCAACTCGATAAATTTTCTTTAGCAGACTTAGCGGAACCACAGAGCGGATAAGTTGATATGTTTTTCTTTGGGACATTATCTTATCGATAGGAATGAATTTTAAAAAAGGAAGCAAGGTGGCTATTGCCTCTATAGCAAACTTTCCCTTTCCCAAAGACCCATTGATGACTGCCCTTGACGTCACCCGAGAATGTTTGAATTTTAAATGTGTCAATTCAGTGACGACCGCGAATGTCAACTCAGGCGGTGAAAGAAAATAATCAGAGTCGGTTTCCACATGCTTTGACCCAATGAGTAAAAAGTTTTGATCTGCTTCAAAAGCACGAACACCCACGGACTTTTCACCATGCGACAAATATGCGGGAACCACACTCAATCCTAAAACCAGACAGGTTTGACCAACGATATCGATAATCAACTGTTCGCCAGTGGCTGTAGCTTTTTTGCAAAATTGCCGCATGTGGTTAAAATCCGGAGTTGAGGTTTTTGCCAACGCTCCTTGAAGTTTCCCCAGAATATTTCCTTTTCGAGTAAAGGGATGCCGTAATAAATCTAAATCCTCGTTAGAAAGCTGTGAAACTCTGGCCAGATCCGGCAAAGTAGCACTTTTGACAGATTGTAGACCCTGCCATGACAATAATTGTCTAACATCTCTTGCACGCTCTGGGATCTGTTTGTTTTCAAAATTTTCAAGCTGCTCAATCCGGGACACATCAAAAGGTTTATAAATGGCAAGGGACAAAACGATATCACTATTTTTTTCATTCAGATTTTTTTTGGAAATGTCCAACAATTCCAGCAGCTGCACTCTGATCTGCTGGAAACCGGGAACCTCTGTAATATCCTCATCCCTGTCCGGCAACAAATCTGACAATTGCTCAGAAGGCAGTTGCTCCAATCTTTTTTCAATAATATCTTTGGCAACCTCGTAATCTTCCGCAAGGATCAAATGCTTGGCCATGGCAATGTCGAAAAGGATCAGCGGTATTAATTTCTTAATGGTCTTTGCCCTCAGCTGGTAAATATATTTATGGAACGGTAACGCCCATCGAGCATCCTCGGCCGTGTCTATAATTTTCATCAAGTGTTTTAAAACATCCTCCCCGACAGAAATCGGAAAACCCCATTGTTGGAACCACTGGATCAGATATTCCGATGCCCTCTCGCTCTTGCGGATTTTCTTAAGTTCCCTTAACAAATTGTTGATGTTCTCGGGGGTATCTTCTGATTCGACCTTATCATTTTTCAGATTTTTAATAACAGATCCTGTAATTGCGTCGAGAGGCGTTGCGCCGTCCATGTTCTGGAGTATTTTAAATAATTTCTGGACTGACTCGATTTTCTTTAGCCCCTTTTCTTTCCAGATAATCAGACCAATAGCCCGTAATGAATCAGCGGGATCCATTCCGGCAATTTCGCATACCTTTTTATAGAGTGATTCGTTTGTAACAGTGGTGCTCCATTTATGATCACCACAGCTTACAGCGCTCCTTCCAATGGAATGTTCGATTTCAATCTTTATTTTTGGCAAGTCAACCAAACTGACATCACCGATTTCCGATATGCCGACCAGCAAGTTTCTGTGAGTGGTTAAAACAAAATGGTAATATGCGGAGGTGTTTCCCAGTAATGATTCTTCAAACGTATGTTTGGTGGATGTCTCAAGCAAAGCAAGAAGAAGCTCATCAGGTTTCAACGTTGCTTGAAGCCACACATTCCATACCAAATCGGATTGCTCAACAAACCCGGTTTCAAATTCTGGATTGTAGATTGAATCACTTGAGAAATTATGATCGTATATGAGTCTACCCACAGCCAATGCACTTTTAACGGAACCACCATCACCGGGGGAGATCTTGAAAGTTTGTCCAGCGACTTCGATTAAATCGCCAGTCATTTTGGTGTGGTATTTGAGATTGTCAGATTCCCATAAATCTATCAATTTTTTGGCCTCTATTATCCAAACACCTCGGGTGGTCTGCAACAGGAAGGCATCGGTTTCTTTTTTGGATGAGGCAGCATCTTGCTTTTGTAGTTTGATTAAATTTTGGACCTCCCCTAAATCTCTCTCCCCAATTTGTTTGTTCAGACCATATTTGATCAGGGCTTTGTTTATATCGCGGCCAATCATAACTGGGTCTCCATCGCGCCTATTTTAAATGCAGAAATTAAGCTGTAAGACCACGCTCTAACAAATATCTGCCAAACCATTGAGGATGGTCCGACATTCCTTCGAAAAAACGTGTCCATGTCATTTCAATAAATTTGTGGGGGCTATTCTGGTTCAGACATTTGCTGAACTGCTGAATTTTGAGACCATCATCTTTTTTAAAGATAGCATGGGGGCCTATATTTATAAGTGCCATCGACCTGTCACCCGCAAGATCCCAAGCTATCCGCCAATTGCGACCAAGTTCATAATAACCTGTCTTTTTGACGCTAGCAATGTCAGAAAATGCGCTGCTGTTGTATAAATATTTTTCCCATTTGAGACTTTTTTCATTAAGCCTATCATTTGGTGAGCGGTATTTGACCTCTATTACAACCACACCTATACGCTCAAAATCAATTATGACATCGGGTTCTGAGTATTTTCGAGGATCCTCCCCTATTTGATTTAAAATCGTTATCAAATTTTTCTTTATATCAATCCCCCGCCGATCATCGCCAAGCATAGGCACACCCCATAAAAAAATCGCAGGTTCTATGTCCGTTGAAATTAACCAGTCCACTCCCGACAATTTTATAGATTCGCATATTAATTTTCTTTGTTTTAAATAATTGAAGACAGTCCAGGTTACAGCATCCTCTGATGTTTCGAAGGCAAACTTTTTTAGCTTATTTTCTCTGTTAATTTTATTCAGTGCCTTTGAAACTGTCTCCAATGCACCATTATGAACTTCAGGGGGTATATTGTCGAGCGGGTTACGGTAAATTTTAACAACGCCATCCGGATTTTGTGCATTTGAATAGCCAATTCCACATTTATCGCAGCGTCGAAGGCAAGCGTCGAAACTGGTTGCGGG
>Ga0210064_1000894_pt1 | contig 13516 bp, 10 predicted proteins | sample Muzzi_CordC_D2_FD_185531 | JGI IMG/M metagenome (GOLD analysis project Ga0210064, IMG submission 185531) | Wetland microbial communities from San Francisco Bay, California, USA, that impact long-term carbon sequestration - Muzzi_CordC_D2 (SPAdes) | ecosystem: Environmental > Aquatic > Marine >...
ATATTTGAAAAATTAAAAGATCTCATCCAGCAACACAGTGGATTGATAGTTATGGTTGACGAATGGGGTAGCAAAAAGCTTGCCTATGAAATCAAGAAAAAGGCACGCGGCTATTATGTTCGTTTGGATTATTGCGGTTCAGGTATTCTCGTGAATGAAATTGAACGCTTTTTCCGAATCGACGATCGGATTTTAAAATACATGACCGTCCTTCTTGATCAGGATGTTGACATTGAAGCGGTCAAAGAAGAAATAGCCAAGGCTGAAGAAATCAGGACAAATGAGACAAAATCGCCTGATGCTGAACCTGATGGTGAACCTGGCGCTGAATCCAATGCTCTTGATGAGCCGGAACCTGAAACATTAGAAAATAAATAACATATAGGAGTTATTAAATGGCTGCAAATTTTGTCTCCCGAAAAAAAAGAATCGGCACTGGAAGAAAAAAAAGAGTATTTCATCGCCGTAAAGTATGTCGTTTCTGTGCGGATGCCAGTCTTGTAATAGATTATAAAGACACCAAATCGTTACGATACTTTACAACAGAACGCGGGAAGATCATTCCGAGACGAATATCCGGAACATGTGCGAAACATCAGCGTTCCCTGACGCATGCAATTAAACGTGCCCGTACCATTGCCCTTCTGCCGTTTGTGGGGACGACAGAATATAATTAAACGTCTCGAGAATTCTATAAATTATTGAAATAAAAGGCGTTCCGGTTTTAACTATTTGAAGGGTCGGGGAGTTTTTATTGTAAGCCTTTATATATCAGCGGAATGGATATTTTTTTAAAAAAGCGTGTACTGTTTGACCCGCCTGCCACGTAAGGTACGAGCGGGCAGGGTGGTTTAGGGATCGTTAGAAGGAACAGACGCTTACCGAAACATTTCAACAGTAAGGAAGTGTTTGTTCTAAGTTGAACCCATTGTTATCATATTGAAATCTATTCTTTCTTTACGATCCTTTAACCACGAGTTTACACGGTTTTTAAAAAAACATTGTCCATGGAGCGATTTAACAAATAAAAACACCCCGCCTCTGAACTATTTAACTCGGACATGTCCCCAGTGAAATTGAAAAAATAGTTTCACTGGGTAAAAATGAAAGGATAACAATTCTGCCCCAGGGAGAAAAGGCTAGTGCTTCAAACCATTTCAAGGGATATCTCAAAGGATATCATTAGCGGTATTGCTGTCACAAGCCTTATATTTGTAATATCGGTTTATATCCCCATTATTGGGTTTTTCTGTGCTCTGTTTATCCCGTTACCAACGCTTATTTATCGTTCAAAACTGGGCAGAACCACAGGAACGATCATACCGGTCATCGCCACCATAATAATGGCCGTTATTCTTGGCGGTATATCCATCGACATTCTGTTTTTTTTTGAGCTTCTTTTACTTGGCTTTGTCCTGAGTGAACTTTTAGAGCTGAATCTTTCCATCGAAAAAACAATATTATATGCATGCGGGTCGGTGATCATTACGGGAATTATCTGCTTGCTCTTTTACAGCAATATCGCCAACAAAGAAATATTTTCTCTTGTTTCGGAGTATGTGGATAAAAATCTTGAGCTTACTTTATCTCTTTATGAAAACATGGGAATGAAACAAGAGAGCATTCAAATGATATCAGCTTCATTAGAAAGTATTAAGTATGTTTTTATCAGGATCATTCCCGCGCTTGTGGTGGCTTCGACTTTGTTTATATCCTGGATAAATCTGCTTCTCTCAAAATCCATATTTAACAACTGGGACCTCATTTATCCTGATTTTGGAACTCTCAAGCTATGGAAAGCCCCTGAACTTCTTGTCTGGATTATTATTGGATGCGGCATTTTGCTTATTTTCCCAAACAACACGTTTAAGATTATAGGTTTAAACGGCCTGTTAATTCTAATGACCATTTATTTTTTTCAGGGTATTGCCATCGTATCATTTTATTTTGAGAAAAAAAAATTGCCTCGACTTCTAAAATTTTTTTTATATAGCTTTATCGCCTTGCAACAGATCGTTCTTCTTGTTGTTATTGGTCTTGGTTTTTTTGATATGTGGCTAAACTTTAGAAAATTGGAGCCGAACAAGAATAATTAGAGGCTTTGCCTCAATTGGAATTATTGATTACAACAAATTGAATAGATTCCAAAATGTTTTTTAGTGGAGGTTTTTAATGAAAATAATTTTAAAAGAAACCATCGAGTCTTTAGGAATAATTGGCAGTGAGGTAACTGTAGCAAACGGCTATGCACGTAACTATCTTTTACCCCAAAACAAAGCTGTTCAGGCAACTCCCCAGAATCGAAAGATGATGGAGCAGGAAAGGGCCAAATTTGAGATCCAAATCGCCCAGGAAAAAGGTCTGGCAGAGGAGATGGCCAAAAGATTAGAAGGTGTTGTATGCAAGGTTTCAGCAAAGGTCAGCGAAGAGGATCGCCTGTATGGTTCGATTACAACTCGAAATATTGCAGATGCTCTTGAAAGTCAGGACATTGTCGTCGAGAAAAAGATGATTTTACTCAATGAGCCCATCAAAAATATCGGCACTTACAAGATCCCTATTCGCGTTTACAAGGACGTTGAACCTGAAATTATCGTTGAAGTCACACCGGAATAAGGTGAGTTCTTATGACTGAAAACTCCCCTAAAATAGAAAAAGACCCTTCCTTTTATCATGTTCCGCCCCAGAGCCTTGAAGCGGAAGAGTCTATTTTAAGCGCAATTCTGGTAGATAACGATACATTATCTGAAATCCTTGAAATTCTAGCTCCTCAGGACTTTTACAGATCTTCGCATCAAAAAATGTTCACCGCGATAACTGAACTTTTTTCGAAAGATGAGCCAATAGATCTGGTCACTTTGACCAATATATTAAGGGAACGAGGTTGGCTGGAAGGGATCGGAGGGGCCGCATATCTTGCAAATCTCGTCGATACGGTCCCATTTGCTGTAAATGCCCGATATTATGCCAAGATTGTTCATGAAAAGGCCTGTTTAAGAAGACTTATTGAAAAATCCAATGCTATAGCCAAACGATGTTTCGAGGATCGAGGTGATGTTGAAAGTGTCATCGATTTTGCTGAAAGTTCCATTTTTGAGATATCAGAGAATAAGATCAAGCCGGCATTTTACCCGATTGGCAAAATAATTGAGGTCAACATTGATGCCCTTGAAGAGCGCCAGGGGAACAAGGCTCTTGTAACCGGTGTTCCCACAGGATTTACCAAACTTGATGAGTTAACCGCCGGTTTACAAAAATCTGACCTTGTTATCCTCGCCGGTCGCCCTGGAATGGGAAAAACGGCTTTTGCCTTGAATATTGCAAAGAATTCGGCAGTAGATGCCAATATTCCTGTAGCAATTTTCTCTCTTGAAATGTCCAAGGAACAGCTGTCATTTCGAATGCTCAGCAGTGAGGCAAGAATTGATTCATCACGCTTGAGAAGGGGATTCATAACCCAAGATGATTGGATAAAGATTACAGACGCCGCCGGATTTTTATCTCAAGCGCCGATTTTTATTGATGACTCTCCAAATATTACCGTGCTGGAAATCAGGGCAAAATCACGTCGATTAAAAATGGAGAGCGATATCGGCCTTATTATCATCGATTATCTCCAACTCATGAAAGGCCGTGCATCAGCTGAGCGCCGAGACCTTGAAATTTCGGAAATCTCACGATCCCTAAAAGCCCTTGCCAAAGAGCTTGATATTCCTGTTTTGGCACTCTCCCAGTTGAACAGAAAATTAGAAGAACGTAGCGATAAACGGCCACAGCTTTCGGATTTGAGAGAATCGGGAGCCCTTGAACAGGATGCTGATGTCGTCGCCTTTATTTACAGAGACGAAATATACCACAAGGATGAAAACAACCCCAATAAAGGAAAAGCAGAATTAATACTTGCCAAACAGCGAAACGGACCTACCGGAATTGCCACGCTGACATTCTTGGATACGTATACCCGATTTGAAAATTACAGCCCGAGAGAATAAATGAAAAAACTTTTCGGGAATATCCTCGGTCTTAAAGCCAGCCATATCCGTAAGCTTGAAAATCTCTATCGCCGCCGCCTTCCACCCCAATTCCTTATTTCATTCGAACTCGCTCGCGATGTCAGTCAGCTGTCCCATGAAATTCGTCGTCAAATAGGCCTTCTCATAAATCGTCAAGGTAAGATAGCCTACGTTATTGTAGGAGACCATCAAAAAATAGTGATTCCGGACACCAGCGATTATCGAGTCGCTCCGGGCCGTCTGAGAGGACTCAGATGCATACACACGCATCTCGACAATGAACCCCTCACAACAGACGATCTCACTGACCTTGCTCTTTTGAGACTCGACATAATGGCTGCAATTACAATGACCGAAACAGGCTATTTTCATAAAGCTCATGTTGGATATATCTTGCCGAAAAGTACTTATGGAAAACCGTTTCAAATCCTAAGTCCTTTAAATCCCCAAGATCTGGATATCGGATGCCTTGACTTGATCCAGTCCCTTGAAACGGAACTTGCTCATGCAACGTCTTTATATGAATCAGACACAGAAAAAGAAAGGGCCCTTCTTGTCAGTGTCACGACAGCGTACCGAAAAATTGCCCTGTCTTCTTTGGAAGAGCTGGAAGATCTGGCCGTATCCGGAGGTATTGATGTTGCGGAAAAGATTCTCCAACTCCGTCGGAATGTAGATTCAAGATTCCTTATGGGTCCGGGGAAACTTCAAGAGCTGATTATTTTGGCCCTTCAAAAAGGCGTAACATTGATTATTTTTGATCAGGAACTAAATCCTTCGCAAATTCGATCGATTACGGACCAAATAGACCTAAAGATTATCGACAGAACACAATTGATACTCGATATTTTTGCTCAGCGGGCCCAAACAAGGGAGGGTAAGCTCCAAGTCGAGCTTGCACAGCTCAAGTATTTACTTCCGCGTCTTATAGCTAAAAATACGGCCATGTCGCGTTTGACCGGAGGAATCGGTGGTCGCGGGCCAGGAGAAACCAAGCTGGAAATTAATCGAAGGCGCGTACGCGATCGAATAAAACGACTGGAAAACGACCTTCTGAGTGTACGAATACAACGTAAACAGCAAAGATCGAAGCGCAGCAAAAAAGGCCTTCCTGTAATATCCATCATCGGGTATACGAATGCCGGGAAATCAACCCTGCTGAATACCCTCACAAAAAGTCATGTGCGGGCTGAAAACCGGCTTTTTGCTACGTTGGATCCATCGAGCAGACGGCTTAAGTTCCCGAAAGATATTGAAGTCATTATTACAGATACTGTCGGATTCATAAAAAATCTTCCAAAGGATCTCATGGTTGCATTCCGTGCAACACTGGAAGAACTCGAAAGTGCGGACCTTTTGCTTCATATCATAGATATCAGCAATCCTCGATTCAAAGACCAGATCAAATCTGTCGAAACAATACTGCTCGATCTTAATTTAGATGATATCCCCCTGATTCGTGTTTTGAACAAAATGGATCTTGTTGATGAAGAAACGGCTCAAGAATTGAGCCGGAATTTTGATGCAACCGCTATCTCAGCTAAGGAAAAATCTAGCTTGATGCCGCTAATTGAAAAAATGAAGGACTCAATACATCGCCGCAATGATAATCCAATAGGAATGAATTGAATTTAGGATCATAAATTCCCATTCTTCAATCTATAGCAGTTTGTGGTTGACATCGAAAAAAAAAATAATATAAAAGTGTTATTTCTATGGATTTAGAACTTATAAAAAGAATTGGTATCGCGGCCGCTTATAAAGGCGGCGGGGTACTTATGTCTCACTACGGCAAAATATCCAAGATTGACAAAAAAGGTGCCATCGATCTTGTCACAGAAGCCGATACCGAATCTGAAAGGGTTATCATCGAAACCATTCAGAAAGTGTTCACCGATCATACGATCCTGGCTGAAGAAAGCGGATTGAGCACAGGCGATGCGGATCATCGGTGGATTATCGACCCGTTAGACGGCACAACAAATTTTGCGCATCAGATCGGTTTGTTCTCGATTTCTATCGCTTTTTCGCTAAAAGGCGAAACCGTTTTTGGCCTTGTCTTAAATCCGCTGACAAGAGAACTTTTTACCGCTGTCAAAGGTAAAGGAGCATCACTCAATGGCCGAGAGATCGCGGTTTCAACGGTGATGACAGTCTCTGAAGGTTTTCTTGTCACCGGGTTTCCGTATAATTTGAGGGACCATTTTAACCCGTTGCTGACGCGCTTTTCCAAGTGCCTGAAAGCCTCCCAAGGGGTTCGAAGACTCGGTTCAGCGGCAATTGATCTCTGTTTTATCGCCTGTGGACGGTTTGATGGATTTTGGGAACAGAACCTAAAGCCATGGGATACCGCAGCAGGAGAGCTGATTGCCAGAGAGGCGGGTGCCATTGTAACTGACTTTTCAAACAAACCCTTTACAATTTATAAAAATGAAATTTTGGCGACCAACGGAAAAATTCATAAAGAATTGCTTTCATTGCTTGCCATAGAGGATACGGTATGAAAAAGGAGTTAATGAATCAAATATCTATAGATGATCATCTTGGCTGTCTCGGTAACTTTAATATTGAGGATCCATTATGCCAAAAACTTTGTGCTTTAAACCTGCGCTGTGCCATAGATCGCGATAAGAATGCCCGGCTGGAGCTTTTGGAAGATTTAATGTCTTATAACGACGGTGTGTTTATCAAAATGCAGTAACTGTAGTTTTTCAGAAGGTGAAAATCCAAACATCAATAATTAAAAGCCATTTCAAGTTTCGTATCTCATTTGTTTATCTCCTCTGAAAAACTAAAGAGCTGGAAAGATTTTGCCGGGATTTAATATCCCGTTTGGATCAAATATTTTCTTTATTTTTTTCATAAGACTTAGTTCCACAGAACCGATTTCCTTGGCGATGTAAGGTGCTTTTGTAATACCAACGCCATGTTCACCTGAAATTGTTCCTCCCAATTCAAGGGTATGCTCAAATAAAGCATCTATGGCTGCTTCGGCTTTTTTGAGTTCATCCCGATTTCTTTTATCGAGCATGATATTAAAATGGATATTTCCGTCACCGGCATGTCCAAAACTCACTATGGTCAGTCCGGTTGTTTCCTTTAGAGCCTCTATTTTTCTTACCATATCCGGAATCTTACTTCTTGGAACAACAATATCCTCATTAATCTTATCTGGACCATAATGGAAAAGCGCTGGAGAAATAGCCTTTCGGGCTTTCCAGAGTTCTGCAATTTCTTCCTTTTTTCTGGCTACCTTCGTATCTTTGGCCCCTTGAGACATGCACAAAGTACTCAACTGCTCTATAAGCATACCGACCTCCTCGGTTTTTCCATCCACCTCTATGAGCAGTAAAGCTCCGGCTTCAACAGGCAGGTTCATTTTAAGGTGACGCTCCACACAACGGATCGAAGCATTATCCATAAATTCTATGGTTCGTGGAATGACGCCGCGTCTAATAATTTCCGAGACAGTTTCCGCTGCTGTTTCCATATGATCAAAAATAGCGGTCATGGCGTTTACTGCTTCAGGCAGGGGTAACAGTTTAAATGTAATTCCGGTAATTATTCCAAGGGTTCCTTCGGACCCGATGAGGAGTCTGGTCAGATCATATCCCACAACGCCTTTAGTGGTCTTTACACCGGAATGTATGATTTCACTCGTTGGAAGAACAGCCTCCAATCCCAACACATAATCCCTGGTAACACCATACTTCACCGCTCTGGGCCCTCCTGCACATTCTGCCAGATTCCCACCCAAAGTTGAAAAGTCGGAACTCGAAGGATCCGGAGGATAAAAAAGTCCTTCTGATTCAACCGCCCGATGAAAATGGCCGGTCACAACACCGGGCTCAGCATGAGCGATAAGGTTGTCCTTGTCTATTTCAAGAATTCGGTTAAGTCGACTCATCGCAAGGACGATGCCGCCTTCCACAGGAAGAGATCCACCTGTCATCCCTGAACCGGCGCCCCTTGGAGTTACGGAGAAACGATCTGAGTTGGCCAGACGTAATATGGCGGATATTTCTCTGGCATCTCGTGGGAAAAGGACGGCACTGGGGAGAAAACTGCGAGCTGTTGCATCGTAAGCATAGCAGAGCAGATCCTCTTTTTTCCTGCTGAAATACTGTTTTCCCACGATGCTTTCTAATTTTTTGAACGTTTTTTCTGTTATGGTCATTTATTCACGTGTTTTATCCGTCTCTGGCTCGATCTTTCAGCAAAAATTGAATAAATTATACATGAAGCTGTGGTTTTTGAATCGTATCAAATTTAGTGAGTAAATCAAGATATGATTCTGGGCGGGGAAATCAAATTTAATATTTACCGGATTCGAGCTTTTGACAAAGAAGTTCCACCTGTTTTTGAACCGGGCCATTTTCTTTTAATATCTTTTCAACCGCGTTGATGGAATGAAGGGCAGTGGCATGGTACCTGTTGTAACTTTTCCCTATTGCCTGGAGAGGGGCATCGGTATATCTGCGCGATAGAAATATTGCGATCTGTCGCGGTCGAAGGATGGATTGTTTGCGAGAACTTGAAACAATTTCATTGACGGAAATAGAATAATATTTACAAACGAGCTTTTTGATAGCGTCTATGGTGATATCCTTTCTACTTCGCACGATGGTCTTAACAACACTTTCAGCCAGTCTAAGGTCAACAGGTATTCCTAACAAAGATGACTTTGCGGTAACTCCGATAAGGCCGCTTTCGAGTTGCCTCACATCCTCTGTGAGTTCACCGGCTAAATAATGGATAACGTCTTCGGGAATGTTACATTTGTTAAGAATCGCTTTTTTCTGCAGTATCCTGACCCTCGTCTTGAATTCTGGTGGTTCGATATTTGAAATAAGTGAACATGAAAGACGTGACCTCAATTTATCATTGAGTTTCGGAATATCCGCCGGCAGATAACAACTTGAGAAAATTATTTTCTTGTTGGATTCGAACATCGTATCCAGCGTTAAGGCAAGCTCGATCTGAGTTCTTTCTTTACCGCTCAGTTGATGAACATCCTCAAGGAGCAATACGTCACATTGATTTCTATATTTTCCCTTAAAAGAATTGATTGCATCCTTGCGATACGCATGAACCATTTCATTGCTAAAATCCTCGGCAGTCGTATAATATACTCGATCCGTGGGATGTTCAGACAGTATGTAATTTCCGATGGCCTGTGAAAGATGACTTTTTCCCATTCCGGTCTTTGACAATAAAAATAACGTATTCTGGAGACCATTTTTTCTCGAAGCCAAAGAAAGGGACGCTGAGTATGCAAAGCCATTGCTACCACCAACCACAAAATGATCAAAAGTAAAATCCTTTCGTAAAAATCTGCCGGTGTGCGGACGTAAATTCATATTGGGCAATGAAAGCTGAAAATCTTCGTTTGCTTTATTTCTTGGCAGGGTATTTGTTGCCGAAACCTCAATGGTACATCGACAAGACCTTCCTGCGACCCTGCTGAGTTCAGTCGCTATCAGATCCCCATAATGATCCAGGACCCGCTTTTTGGAAAAAAAGTTGGGAGAAGCGAAAGTAAGACAGTTGTTATCGAACTTTGATAGTTTCAGGGGCTCAATCCACATCCTGAAACAGTGATTGGGAACACGTAATTTAATAGCAGCTTTTGCCTCTTTCCAGATTGCCTTCATACGTATTAAAATCTCAATGATGTAATTAGAAATGACTTGTTGTTTCAGGTAAAACTACTGATAAAATACCGATATCAATCTTTTTGGGAGTGTTATCTTAGATTATAAAGAAGTTACCGCATAAGTTGTAGCTGACTGTAAAGCATCGTCTTTTATCTGTCAATCCTGAAAAATCCGGTTTAGCATCTATTTGTCAACAAGTTATTAACAGAACATATCTCATTGTTATTAATGATATATTTATTTTTGAAAATTTAACTGCTTTTAAATACAAACTTTTTTAAATGGCTATTTTTCCATAAGCATTTTAAGCATATCCATGGTTATCAACAAAATATCTCCAATAGTGTTCTTTGGGAATATCTCCATATTTCTTTCATTCTCTCCTAATTTTATAATTTTTCCTACACTCTTTTTTTTCAAAATTCAGTTTCTGTTAAGATCATTACCATATTTTTTTTTGGAATTTATTTGAAAAATACTTATATTCTCTATAGTATAATTAATCTTTTTTCATATCATTGTTTAATAACTATTTAGGGATCTGCTGGATGTCTGATTACCGCCCGATTATTGGAATTACTATGGGGGACCCTGTTGGGATCGGCCCGGAAATTATTCTCTTATCACTTTGCAACCCCTCAATTTATAATGCATGCAGACCACTTGTGATTGGAGATTTCCAAATTCTGGACGCCGTGAAAAAATGTGTTCGAAGCAAACTTCATATTAAGTCTGTCAAAGACCCTGATGAAGGCCTATATAAATTCGGATCCATTGATCTGCTGAATCTTTCAGAAATCATTCCGGATAAAGTATTATGGGGCAATCCCACAATTGAAACAGGGAAGGCAATGATACGATATATCAAGGTTGCCTCTGATTTGGCAACCAAAAGGCGTATCGCAGCAATGGTCACCTGCCCCATAAACAAAGCGGCGATGCAGATTGCCGGATATCAATATAACGGACACACCGAACTCTTGGCTGAACGAACAAGGGCTGAAAATTTTGCCATGATGCTTGCCGGGAACAGGCTTCGTGTCATCCTTGTAACCATTCATGTTCCATTAAAGGAAGTCCCCTCGTTGCTTTCAGAACAAAAAATATTGATAACTATAAAATTAGCATGGCAAACACTTCATGAACGGTTTGGCTTAAAAACACCCCGTATTGCTGTGGCAGGGCTGAATCCTCATGCAGGCGAAGCTGGAATGTTTGGAAACGAAGAAAAAACGATTATCACCCCGGCAATTCATGATGCCAGAAACCAAGGCTTTGATGTTGTCGGACCACTCCCACCCGATACTGTATTTTATCAAGCAGCAAACGGGCGTTATGATGCTGTCGTCTCCATGTATCACGACCAGGGACTGATCCCGTTTAAGCTCATCCACTTCAACGATGGCGTAAATATTACCTTGGGACTTCCGATCATCAGAACATCCGTTGATCACGGTACTGCCTATGATATTGCCGGAACAGGTACTGCTGATCCGGGAAGTTTGATCGCAGCGATAACCATGGCTGCTCAACAGGCGGTTATTGCAAAAAAAAAGAAGTAAGAATAAAGGAATTAGAAATTAGAAATTAGAAAATGGATAACCGCAAATGGACACCAATGAACATAAATATTATTATTTTATTAGTGTTTATCAAAGATTTTCCTTATACTCATTCCTCTTTTCTCTTTCCTAATTTCTGGTTTAAATATTTTGGCCATTGAATAGCGGGACAAACAAGGCTCATAGGAGCAGGTTTTAAAGATCAAATGAAGACTGAAAAAATAATCATACGCGGTGCAAGACATCATAACTTAAAAAACATTGATGTTGAATTGCCCCGGAACCAACTCATCGTGGTTACCGGCCTTTCAGGGTCTGGAAAGTCAACACTGGCTTTTGACACTCTCTATGCTGAAGGTCAGCGAAGATACGTTGAATCCCTGTCCGCTTACGCTCGCCAGTTTTTAGAACGTATGGAGAAACCTGATGTGGATACCATCGAAGGATTGTCGCCGGCAATTGCAATTGAACAAAAAACCGCCAGTCACAATCCCCGATCAACTGTAGGAACGGTAACGGAAATTTATGATTATCTCCGCCTCCTCTTTGCAAGAACCGGCACGCCTCATTGTTATCAGTGTGGAAAACCGATTACCGCTCAAGCACTCGATCAGATCGTTGACCAGGTTATGTCACTGAACGAAGGAACCAGGATTATGATTCTGGCACCCCTAGTCTCAGGTCAGAAAGGCTCACACGACAAGCTTTTTAAACGGCTTAAAAAAGAGGGCTTCGCCCGGGTCCGTGTCAATGAGAAAACCCTGGAAATTGAAGCGGTCGGTAAACTGGACAAGAACAAAAAGCATACCATCGACGTGATTGTGGACCGTATAATCGTAAAAGAAAAAATTCGTAATCGACTTGCGGATTCCATAGAACTTGCCATGTCCCTTTCAAACGGGCTCATAACAGTGGACATTACTGATGAAGAGCCGATTTTATTTAGCGAAAGATCAGCGTGTATCACCTGTGGAATAAGTTATCCGGATTTCACACCGGCAAGTTTTTCTTTCAATTCCCCCCAGGGCGCCTGTCCAAAATGTGACGGCTTGGGCTCAACAACTGAATTCGACCCTGGTCTGATCATTCCAAATCACGAACTTTCTTTGAGACAAGGGGCAGTTGCTTTATGGGCCAACAGAAACACCGTCCATTTTATTGAATTTCTAGATGCATTGACTTCACACTATGGTATCGATATTTATACCCCTTATAAAGATCTGCCGGACTTATTTAAAAGTGCCCTTTTATATGGCTCAGGAACTGAACGAATTACATTCTATTTTGAAAGAAACAATCGGCGGTTTACCTATAAAAAAACATTTGAAGGCATTATTCCGAAGCTTAAACGACGATACCTGGAAACAGAGTCCTACCAGACCAGAGAAGAAATTAAGCAGTACATGAATTTTAGGTCCTGTCCCGAATGCCATGGCGCCAAATTAAACAAGGCCAGCAGATCTGTTCGAGTGGGAGGTCTCAACATTTTCGAAATAACCCAATTTTCAGTAACAACCGCCCATACTTTTTTCCAAAAATTAGAATTGACCGGCAAAAAAAAGATCATTGCATCAAGGATTCTAAAAGAAATCCATGAACGACTTGGTTTTTTAGAAAATGTCGGACTTGGCTATCTTACCATCGACAGATCAGCATCCACGCTTTCCGGTGGAGAAAGCCAGCGAATACGGCTTGCGACACAGATTGGCTCGAAGCTAACCGGTGTACTTTATGTTCTTGATGAGCCGAGCATCGGTCTGCATCAAAGAGACAACCAACGTCTTCGCGAAACCCTCTTTCAAATGCGCGATCTCGGCAATACGGTTCTTGTGGTCGAGCACGATGAAGAAACCATACGTGCTTCGGATCATGTTGTCGATATGGGACCCGGAGCAGGGATAAACGGTGGGCATGTTGTTTTTTCCGGCTCACCGGATGAACTTTTAAAAGAGGAAAAATCATTGACCGGACAGTATCTTTCAGGCCGAAAAAATGTCCCGGTACCCCTTAAGCGACGATCCGGTCTTCGTGAAAAAATAATTATCCAAGACGCATCTCAAAATAACCTTAAACATATCAATGTAGAATTCCCTTTAGGATGCTTTATCTGCGTCACCGGTGTATCCGGTTCCGGAAAATCGTCACTTGTTCTGGAAACCCTCTATCGTGCCATGGCCCAAAGACTTTATCATGCCAGGATGCCGGCAGGTAAATTCAACAACATATTGGGAATTGAATATATTGACAAAGTCATCCATATCGACCAGTCACCCATTGGCAGAAC
>Ga0210064_1000895_pt1 | contig 13505 bp, 11 predicted proteins | sample Muzzi_CordC_D2_FD_185531 | JGI IMG/M metagenome (GOLD analysis project Ga0210064, IMG submission 185531) | Wetland microbial communities from San Francisco Bay, California, USA, that impact long-term carbon sequestration - Muzzi_CordC_D2 (SPAdes) | ecosystem: Environmental > Aquatic > Marine >...
CGTCGACAGCAGGGATGCTGGCGGCGAGCTTACAGGGACGTATTCACAGCGTGTCCCGGTTTGGCAGGCCCCGCAGCCGCCATTCCATCGGCCTTCGCCTGACAGCTGAGTTTCAGAGATAATCAGGGCCTGCTTGATACCAAACCAATCCGATCAACCACACTAATCCATCATCCAGAACGGATGATGGTGAAAAAACAATAAAATAGTCGTTTGCTACCACTTCCAGGCGGTCGTCAACAAGCTGAAACATACTGAATTTTCCAAAAAAATAGAGAAATATACGACAGTCACCAAATAGCTGTGTGAGACAAGTACACGCGCAAAACTGCCATTCAGGTACAGCTTGTTATCTATACCAACAGGATTGACAGAACCGTATTATCTTTGATCACGGTAATGGATGTAAGAACCCCCGAATTCAGAATCCTGCCGTGAACCGCATGCCGTAAATGAAACCAGCCGGATTTTCCTGATTTCGCAGATCGTCTTTCATGTACTGGATATCCGCTGACAGGGCGAGATAATCGTTGATCACAAAACGGTAGTAGGCTTCGGCGACCTGTGACTGCCGGACATCCAGATTGCCACCAGCGAGGTACGCATAGCCCAGACCAATATTATCGTCGGCCCGCTTCCAGGCCACCCCGCTGATATCGATACCCCCCGACCAGATCGCGTCGTAATGCACGGCGGCGCCATCGTCCTGCCAGCCGAAGCGGAGAAAGGCGCCGAGCACATCACCCAGCTGCTGGTCGAGGGAAAACAGGATCGAGGCGCGCTCGTGCCCGGATTTGCCATTGCTATCGTGAAAGTCCTTGCTGGTGCGGTCGACCAGTACCCGGTAGTTACCCTCGCCAAATTCTGATTGCAGGGTATAGCCCAGTTGTGCGCCGTAGAAGGTAAAATCATTTCCGTCGTCGTTCTCGTTGACCTTCATTACCACCCCGCGCAGCGACCAGGGGCCGTCGTCCCAGGCCAGCGCCCCGCCCGTGTCATAGGAAGGCAAGAAGGCATTGGGACCATTCACCAGCGCCTCGTTCATGAACTGGGTGTATTCATCGTTGGAATAGGCGTTTTCATCGAGATAATCGGTGGCATCGATGATGCCGATTGTGGCATCCAGGGTCGAGTCCTCGGGAAGGGCGAACGTGTGCCGGTACCAGGCGGTTAGCAGGTAATCCCGACTGGAACCGTTGATGTCCTTGACGTCATCATGCAGGTCGGCAGCCCACGGGGCGAGTACGAACGGTGATTTGTCATTGAGTCCGTTGCCATTGGCGAATCCTGTCTTGACGAAAAGTTCGTCGCTGTCAGTGGGCCGGAAACTGATCTCCGGTTGCAGCGGCAAAGCGCTGTCACACTCGTTGTCTGCGCCGGCCTTCTCGGATAACCGCTGGCACTGCAGGCTGCCGGCAATTACGCCGCCGATGGAAAACTGTTCGTTCACGTCGTAGGCCTGGGCCGGCGTGCCCAGTACCATCAACACATATCCTGTCATCAGGATTCTGAATGCTTGCATCGAGAATTAATCCTTATTGTATGTAGCGTTACCCAAATCGGGCACGGACGGCTGCTGTTTCACAATTGAGAGGTCACTCAATAACCACCTTTCTTACCGGCACCCGCGTAGATGAAGTCCCACTCCAGGTCGAAGGGCGACCACCATTTCCCCACGCCGGTCTCCTTGTCGGTATGGCGATAAAAGCCGTTGATGGGCGGAGGAACAATGTGATAGCGGACCAGATACTTCCCGGGACCGTCGAGCTTGATGTTCGCACCGTAGTGAGGGCCGTCGGATGCCACCATGGGCATGAAGGCGCCACCTTTTGACCAGTCAGACCCGACCTTGCTGATTTGATAGGTGATGCCGAGATAGGGAACCCACTCCCCCGCACCGAAACCATTCTGGTTACCCTTGGCGGCATGGATATCCGCCTCCAGATGGATATCCCTGGGCTCCATCATGCCGGGCAGCATGGGTTCCATCATGACCGGCTGCAGATAAACGGCAGCGATCTCCATGCCGTTCATCTCAACCGGATCCCCGATTGGGTGTTCGCCGGCTTGAAGACTGCCTGCCACGGCCACCAGCAAGATGACAGCGATGCGGTTAATTTTCCTGGGTGTATGAAACATGATTATTTCCTCCTGGTGTTTTGTCTAATACGAATGTGAATGAGACTTATTTACATCCTGATTCAAAATTTTTTACGCTGGAGATGCCGCCCCGTGCACCGGTTTGCGGGGTACGCAGAGAGCCGGAACACGCCGCCTGGAACCGCCGGGCAGCGGGCACCGACCCACCTTGATGGAGCCGGAGTCCATTCCCCTGCATAACCTTGACAGGCAAGGTTCGGTGGTGCCGGCAAGTTGCCCATCATACCCGGCTGCGGCACAGGAAAACTCCGGATGCATCGCCCTGGTAGACATGACGGACCTCATACCCCGAATATCCCCGGCCACCAGGCCGCACCGACAAACAGACTGCCGGCCAGACCGGGCACGAGCGGCAACCAGCGGTGGTTGGCCGGGACCCCCTGTAAAGCGAGAATGCGGTTACCCAGCCAGATACTCCAGGCAAGCCCGGTTACGAACAGACCTGTCTTGACCCAGGCAATATCCGACGTATCGAGGCCAACAGCCCGCAGGGATTCGAACAGGGTTGCACCCAGACCAATCACCAGTGACACCATGGCGACCGGGGTGTACTGATAGCCCAACTCGACGAACCGATCCCGCAGGTTCCGGTCGCCGGCATGCTTGCCCGACAACCAGGCCGCCGCCCAGGTGGTAAACCCCAGCGCGGCCGCGAACACCAGCATGCAGGCAATCATGAATCCCGTGATCGTGATGAAATCCAGCCAGGCGAACACCTCCCTGCGTTCGGGATGGACACTCATCAGCCAGCCGGGTCCGGATTCACCGACCCAGAACCATCCATGGCCGAAAAACCATTCCGCCACGGTTTCCCGCAGTTCCCAGTAGAACGGCAGCACCAGCCACAAAAACCCACCGAGTGCCACGCCCGTGCCCAGAAACAGGAACCATACCTCGTAGGGGTTGGGGTTGTGGCAGCGGATCTGCTCGATCTCCTCTCCCGGTGTTCGCAGTCTCAGGAAAAGCCCGCCCCGCGCTCGCGGATTCACGCAGCGGAAGCATTCAATGCAGTGACGCGATTCCTCCTTGCGCGGAATGTCGATCATCGTGGGACAAACCGTCTTTTCCGTGTATTGATCACCGCCCGCCCGTTTTCGCTTGGGGGCAAATTGCCAGGCGCCGATGCGGGAGAAAACGCCCAGCAGAAGCCCTATGGGGCACATGTGCCGGCACCAGGCACGCTTGTTGCGGCCATAAACGAATCCGAGCAGGATGGCTGCGAGCAGGGTGCCGCCAAAGACCTCGGCAATCGCCTCGGGATGATCGCGCACACCGACTGTCTGGCCCAGGATGGTAATAATGAGAAAGCTCACAATCGGCGTGCCCTCCCACCGCACCCAGGCAGGTATCGGGCGTTTGAGTCCCTTCTTATTGGCCCATTCCGACGCTGCACCCATGGGACAGAGGATCCCGCACCAGGAGCGGCCGGTGAAAATCACGGACAGGAACACCAGAGGGAACCACAAACCCCACATGACATAAATCGAAAAGGTGGTGAAGTTGCTTAGTGGCGTTGCATCTTCCGGCGGCTCCGGCAGCACCAGGGGCAAAAAGATCAGCGCCAGGAAAAATACAAAGAAAACCGCGTGCAGCCATACCAGGCGATCCCGATGGCTCACAAACAGGTTTTCGATAAAGGCGGCGAGCCACGGCAGCCTTCCAGTGCGGATCCGGCCATTTACGGTGATGGGTATATCCTGAAAGCAGCCCGATTCCCGCGTGACCTGTGACTCCCTTGTCAGGGTTGCCGATGACGCCCTCATGAGGGAATTTTCTCCACGATGCCGGCCTGCTGGCGACGTTGCCACGTCCAGAGACCCAATGCGATCGGCAGTGGAATGAGCAGAACAAGCTGGGCCAGCACGGTTTCCACGCTGGGATAGAGCCCGAGCCAGGGAATACGAGGCACCCACTCAAGCGGGGTAATGCCCACCCAGTTGGCCGCCTGCAGCTCCAGCACGCCGCTGCCGGCAAATGAAATCGCCAGATAGTACAAGAGGCCCGCAGTGAGCGTGAAAAACAGACCGATGGGAAGCCGGAACGAGGCCGCGCGCATCAACCAATAAACGCTGCCCAGTGCCAGCAGCGCGAGAACAAAACCGATGGCAAGCACCCCGTAGCGGCCATTTGCCTGGCCGGCCAACGCCTGATAGAACAGAACGGTTTCCGCACCTTCACGGTACACCGCCAGAAATGCCGCGAAGCCCAGCGCCAGCGCACTGCCGCGAGACAGCGCCTGGTTCATCTTTGTCCGGATATAGGCCTGCCAGCGCGCCGCCTCACGCTTGGAGATCAGCCAGTAACTGACATAGAACAGCACACCGGCGGCGACCAGCATGGTTATCCCTTCCAGCGCCTCCTGAATGGCACCCGAAACTTCAAATACGGCGGTCAGCAACACGGCGGTCAGCACGCTCGCCACCAGTGCCCACGCCACGCCGTGATAGATAAACGGCAATTTGTCATCCTCACCCTGGCGCCTCAGATAAGTGCTCAGGGCCGTGATCACCAGGATGGCCTCGAAGCCCTCGCGCAGCAGAATGAGGAATGACTGCAGCAAGGTAGTCCAGAACCCCTCCGCTTCTTTCCCTGCCACGTTGACCGCCACACTCCCGGTCCGGATACGCAGTTTCTCCCAGGCCTGCGAGACTTCAGCGTGTGGTCGTGCCTTGGATGCCAGTCCGATAACGCTGCTGAAAAGTGATTCCAGCTCGCTCTTTGACCCGGGGTCATTGAGCCCAATGACCGCCTCCATGCCACTGCCCTCGAAAACATCGAAATAGATATCAGAAAATGCATCGGCGGTATCCATGCCATGATCCGGCTCATAGCGAGTCATGGCTGCATCTCCCAGTCGGGCGATGTCTGCCGCCACCGCAGGTAGATCCACGTCTTTACCCGACGCCGATGCCTGTACCGAACCCATTGTCATCAGCGCGGCCAACAGCCCCAACACAACAAACGCGACTCTCATCATCACTGGTTCACCTCGAAGACTTGCATGGGTATATTCGCTTGATCCAGGGCCCTTGCATCGCGTATAACCGACTCGCGGATACCTTGAGCCAGCCCCTGGACCGTCTGCGTATCTGCCTGTGCGCGGATTGCCTTGCGCAGGGCGCCAAATTGCTGTTCCACCTGGTAGGTGTGCTTGGCACCGAGTTCGATGCGCATCGCGGCCTCCATTTTCCTGTCCTCGAACACTCCAAAATAAGCCAGGGTTACCGCGTGGCTGGCCTCCGTTGGCTTGCCCTCCAGATACAACGTTTCGGCCTGCGTGATATGAGCGGCGATCTCCTCGGCCACCTGTGCCCAGGTAGTGGTTTCGGCAACAGCGGTGTTTCCACAGAACACCAACAGACATAGCAAACCGGACCGGATCATCATCATTCGTCGCTGTTTCATGTTATGGATATGTCCATGGTTTGATAGTCCCAGGGACTCCAGTGGCTGCCGGAGCCCTGCGCTACTACTGCCGGTTGTAAAAAGCCATTGACTGATTGATACGAATGATAATGGTTCTCATTTATCTATGCAATACTCTATGCCGTCGAAATGACAAATCTTCCCTTTCTCGAATAATCCTAAATGTGTGGCGTGATGAGAGTGGCATCGGGGATGGTGCAACCTTCCGGGTACGTGATTTCCCGTTGGGACGTTTGACGTCCCCCCTATTTAGTAGCACGGATTTTCAGCCGGAATCACGAACCGTAGACCGATCCAGGCGATCGGACCGTATGGTTCAGTCAAGAATGCCATATGGAGTTGTTGCGAGCCCCTGGCTATCTGCTGGCCACCACCGGTGGGCGCCGGGAACGTTACTAAAGACGAGTTGGGCGATCTGGGACTGACAGCGAAAGCGGAGGCTGCGATCGTTGCTTTCCTGAAGACACTTTCAGATGGCTATGTGCCATTGTTTTCACTGGACACGATCCCGGGTTTAAGAGGCGAAAAGACAATGAAGGGTACACGCCAGTCCCAATGGCGGCGTGTACCCTTCACCGATGTTGCCTATACGTATCTCAATAATTACTTAGTCCTCATTCCGCGCGAAATGTTGCTTGGTCTCGCACCAAAACAACATTATTCATGCAGGAGTCATTCGGGCAGCGTCGACCAGAAGGGACAAGACGAGTAACTGGCTACACAATCCGCAGCGGAAAAATTGACAAACCCGTTATTTGACGACGATCGTGCGTCCCGGTGTCGGCGGCAGGTGCGGCAGCGGCTGCTCCGGGAATTCGCCGCTGAGGGCGTACAGGAACGCTACCAGGTCCTCCACCTGTGTCTCGGTCAACTCCTGGTTCAGCTGGGTTGCGGCCATCACCCGCACCGCCTCATCCAGCGTGCGAACCGCACCGTTGTGGAGATAGGGTGCCGTCAGGGCAATATTACGCAGCGTCGGCACCTTCCACAGGTGGGCATCGGACTCCTTGCCGGTCACATCGAACCGCCCCTTGTCTGCCATGAGCTGATATTTCTCGACATAGTCATTGTCCGCAAAGGTCGGAAACTTCATGAAGAAGCCGGTACCCATCGGCAGGGCCGGACCATTGAATGCCGGACCCGAGTGACAGGACGTGCAACCGATGGTAGCGAAGGTATTCATGCCACGCACCTGCTGGTCCGACAACGCCTCCTTGTCACCCTTGACGTAGCGGTCATAGGCACTGTTCGGGGTGATCAGGGTCCGCTCGTAAGCCGCGACTGCCCTGGCCGCGTTATCCACCGTCATCGGATCATCGCCGCCAAAGGCCGCATCGAAATAGGGGCGGTAGCCGGGAATATCACGCACCCGGTCCATGGCCTCCTCCACTTCGCTCATGCCCATTTCAATCGGGTTGGTGACCGGTCCCTTGGCCTGATCCTCGAGCGTCGCGGCACGTCCGTCCCAGAACTGTACGGTGTTGAATGCTGAGTTCCATACCGTCGGTGCACTACGGCCGCCGGTCTGTCCATGGACCCCCATAGAGAAGTCGCGATTGTCTTCACCACCCAACATTACGTTGTGACAGGAATTGCACGAAACCGTGCCCGTGATCGAGAACCGCGGGTCCAGGTACAGCATGCGTCCCAGTTCCACCTTTTCCGGTGTGGTCGGGTTATCGGTCGGGGCCGGGGCCTGTTCGGGAAGGGCCTGCCAATCGGCCCCCTGTACATTCATAGTGAACAGGCAAAAGGTGACTATTGTCAGATTCAGAATACCAGGACGCATCATGTATCTCCTTGATTATTTAATATATTAATAGATTACTTCGCTACATATGAAGTATTTCAGCATATTTTAATACATTTATGCAGCTCAGAGGTAGTCCAGCGCATTGACCCACGCGAGCGAGGTCTGTCGGTCACTGCAATGGAGGAAGTGCCAACGGCTAGCCGTCGCAAATGACAATCCACCCGGCCGGGTAGTGGTGAGTGCAGGCCGCCTGACCGGGACCATCGGCATGCCCATCCATCCGGGTGCTAATTCCCCGCCCGCACCAGCCCTCCCAGACCGCCCTGCACCAAAACACTGTTATAGAGAGACCGGATGGTGTGCGGATCGTCCATTTCCCACGCCTGTGAAATGAGGTCTCGCGCTTCGCTGCTGGAGAAACTCCTTATCACCCATTTGACGCGTGGCAGACTGCTGGCCGACATACTCAGACTGTCGACACCCAGTCCCAGCAGCGCCAGTGCGGCGACTGGATCACCGGCCATTTCCCCGCACACACTCACCGGCTTGCCGAGCTCGTGTGCATCATCGACCACCTGTTTCACCGCACGCAGTACCGCCGGGTGCATCGACTGGTACAGGCTGGCGACCCGGGCATTGTTGCGGTCCACCGCGAGCAGATACTGGGTAAGGTCATTGGTGCCAATGGAGAAGAAATCCACGCGTCGGGCCAGTGCCTTTACCAGGTAGACCGCCGAGGGGACCTCGATCATGATACCGACAGGCGGGCGATGCACCGCCTCCCCCTCCTCGATCAACTCGCCCAGGGCCTGGTTGATAAACAGCATTGCCTGATCGAGTTCGGTGACCGTGGAGATCATGGGCAGCAGAATGTTCATGTTATCCAGCCCGACGCTGGCGCGCAGCATAGCGCGCAGCTGGGCAAGAAAGATCTCCGGATGATCGAGTGTAATGCGTATCCCGCGCCAGCCAAGAAACGGATTGTCTTCCTTGACCGGAAAATAGGAAAGCATCTTGTCACCACCGACATCCAGGGTACGCAGCGTGACGGGTCGCGGGGCGAAAGCCTCCAGCACCTTGCGATAAAGCCGCAACTGCTCCTCTTCTCCGGGAAACTGGTTACGCATCAGGAACGGGATTTCGGTACGGTAAAGACCGACACCGTCCCCTCCGCCGTGAACCGAGGATTCGATATCCGAGAAGACCAGGCCGATATTCAGATACAGTGGTACCGAAACACCGTCCGGTGTCTGCGACGGCTGGCCGGCAATCTGCTTCAGACCTTCGGTCAGCCGGGATTCCTCCACCTGCAGCCGCATGAATTCCTCATGCACCAGCAGGGACGGATTGACATACACATCGCCCTGATATCCGTCGGTAATCATGGTCTGGCCTTCCAGACGCCCGACAGCAAGATTGGCAACGCCCATCACTGCAGGAACACCGAGGGCCGCGGCAAGTATGGCGACATGCGAGGAGCTGGAACCGCTGGCAGAGACAATACCCGCCAGCCGTTCCGCAGGAATCTCGGTGATCTGGCTTACACTGATCTCTTCCCCGACCAGTAGCGTATTGACATAGGCGGTACGACTTGCCGACCGGTCGGTCTGCATGTGGGTCAGGATCCTGCGACCTAGATCGCGGATGTCGCTGGCCCGTTCGCGCAGGTAGGCATCCTCCATGGTCTCGAATACCCGTACGTGTTCCGCGATGGTGTCGCGCAACGCGCCCGGCGCCCAGTTACCCTCCCGGATGCGTTCGACTGTTTTGGCTACCAGGCTGTCGCTTCCCAGCATGAGTAACAGCGCATCAAACAGTGCCAGGTCTTCCGCCGGCAAGGTGCCCGACATGCGATTGGCGTAATCACGCAGGTCATCCTCAACCGCGGCAACGGCCTCGCTGAAATTAGCGACCTCGAGCTCGATATCGGGTACCTTGCGATCCGGAATAGCATCCAGGTTCTCCGGCGGGTATACCACCATGGCCTGACCGATGGCGACACCCGGTGCGCCGGGCAGGCCCTTGAGTATCACAGAGACCTCATCGTGCGCTTCCAGCAGGTTGGCAACCTCGCCACTAGCGCCGGCATGGGTTATGGCACCCGCAAGCTGTGCGGCCAGCGTAACCAGAAAGGCCTCTTCCTCTTCATGGAATTTGCGGTATTGACGCTGCCGGACCACCAACACCCCCAGCACCTTGCCATGCTGGATGATAGGTACGCCGAGAAAGGCATGATAGGGCTGCTCGCCCGTTTCCACGATGAAGCGGTAGCGGGGATGGCTGGGTGCGTCTTCCAGGTTCACTGGCTCCTCGCGTTCCACGACCATGCCCACCAGGCCTTCTCCCTGGCCCAGGCGTACCTTGCCGATGGCATCCTTGCGGTAACCTTCGGTGGCCATCAGAACGGTCTGGTGATGTTCCTCATCGACCAGGTAGACCGAGGCAACATCGACACCCACGGTCACCTTGACGCGCTGCACGATGATCTCCAGCGCCTGCACAAGGCCAGGCGCTGCATTAACCTCCTGTATAATGCGGCGTAGTACGTCCAGCATGTGAAATTCCCGGTTACACTACAGCTTCGTCAGCCCGACAGACTTCGCCCCGGGCAACACCAGGCGGCGTATGGGTACTTATTTTGCAGATCTGCTGTTACCGGGACGACGCGGTTCGCTTCCGGGAAACAGCAGTGGTTCCAGTTCTCGCAACGCCTTTCGATAGACATTGCGCTTGAAAGCAACCACTTCACGCAGCGGCTGCCAGTAGTCAACCCACCGCCAGTGGTCGAATTCGGGTTTCTCGGTGTTATTGAGGCAAACCCCGTTATCGTCGCAGAGCAGGCGCAACATGAACCAGACCTGTTTCTGTCCGATACACACCGGATGTGTGGCGCGACGGATGTACTGGCGTGGCAAACGATACCGCAGCCAGCCGCGTGTCGCCCCCATCAATTCGACATCACCGGGAGTCAAGCCGACCTCTTCCGCCAGTTCCCGGTACATGGCCTCGGCGGGGGTCTCGTCGGTGCGCATGCCTCCCTGTGGAAATTGCCATGCATCCTGGCCAATACGGCGTGCCCACAGCAAGCGGCCATCGCAATTTGTCAGGATGATCCCAACATTCGGCCTAAAACCATCCGGATCAATCACTTAACGCACCTTCACACGATTGATTTCTGGTCTCATTCTCCCATAGCTATACCCCATGATCAAATGGCAGTCCGTGCCTCAAACTCCCTCCGTTTTACCTTTCCGTGCCCACCCTCTATGCTTGGCGACGTTTTGTATCCGGGAGCGGGGAACTATGAGCCTGGCGCTGTTTGACCTCGACAATACCCTGATTGGAGGGGACAGCGACTACCTGTGGGGCTGTTTTCTGACCGAGCGGGGTATCGTCGACGGGGAGTGGTACCAGCAGCAGAACCAGCGGTTTTATGACCAGTACAAGGCCGGGGAACTCGATATTTACGAATTTCTGCGTTTCCAGTTACAACCGCTGGCCGAACATGCCATGACAACCCTCCGCGACTGGCGAAACCAGTATCTTGCAGACAAGATCGAGCCGATTCTGCTGCCAAAGGCGCAGACCCTGATCGAGCAACACCGTGCCCGGGGTGATACTCCCGTCATTATCACGGCCACCAACCGGTTCATCACCGCGCCGATTGCCGCCCTGTTTGACGTTGACGAATTACTGGCCACGGAACCTGAAATCATCGCCGGCCGTTATACCGGCGGTATCCGTGATGTACCCTGTTTCCAGGACGGCAAGGTACGCAAACTGACGGAGTGGCTGGATAACCGCGGGGAAACGCTCACCGACAGCTGGTTCTACAGCGATTCCCACAATGATCTGCCCCTGCTGAACAAAGTGACTCACCCGGTGGCCGTGGACCCGGACGACATTCTCAGGCAGCATGCCGGGATCCACGGCTGGCAGGTGATCAGCCTGAGAGACTAGCAAATCTCGTCCACCCCGGCGGCGCGAACGGCATGAGACAATCCCCCCGAATGCGTCCGTTTACCCTCTACATTTCACTGCTTTTACTCACCGCCCTGAGTCTGCTCTACAGTCTTGGCAGCGGCAGTGTCGCCAGCAACTGGCAGGACCTGGTTGCCGCACTGCACGGAAACGCAGCCGGATTGGGCGCCCAGATCATACTGGAACTGCGCTGGCCACGTGCTGCCGCCGCTTTCGTCGCCGGCGCCCTGCTGTCCCTCGCCGGTGGCCTGATGCAGGTGCTGCTGCGCAATCCCCTCGCGGATCCGTACGTCCTCGGCATCTCCGGAGGTGCGGCGACCGGCGCACTGCTGACACTGTTGCTCGGACTGGGCGATCTCTGGTTGCACGCTGCGGCTTTCGCCGGGGCGCTGCTGTCGATGCTGCTGGTTTTCGGCCTGGCACACGGACACGGCAGCTGGACCATCAACCGGCTGTTACTCACCGGCATCGTCATTGCCGCCGGCTGGGGTGCTGTGATCGGCTTCCTGCTGGCGCTCAGCCCGGATATGCAGCTGCGCGGCATGCTGTTCTGGCTGATGGGCGATCTGTCCTATGCGGCCATGCCCGTGTCCGGCGCTTCGGTGCTGCTGATCGGACTGCTGCTGGCGATGGCGGTCGGCCGCTCGCTCAACCTGCTGGCACACGGTGAACTGGCCGCGGCCACGCTTGGCGTATCCGTCCCTCCCCTGCGCCGCCTGATCTATGTGCTGGCATCGGTACTGACCGCGGCAGCGGTCAGTCTGGCAGGGAGCATCGGTTTTGTCGGGCTGATTGTCCCGCACATGCTGCGCCTCCTGGGAGTACGGGATCACCGCCTGCTGCTGCCCGCTGCGGCCCTGCTGGGGGGCAGCCTGCTCCTCATCGCCGACACCCTGGCACGTACCGTACTGGCGCCCCGCCAGCTGCCGGTCGGTATCCTGACGGCACTGATCGGTGTTCCGGTATTTCTTTACCTGCTGTATCGCAGCAGCGCACTGTACGCCAGGGAATAGCATGCCGCTGCTGGAAACTGACCGGCTGGCTGTCCGTATTGGTAGCGTCGAGGTATGCCGGCAGCTGAACCTGCGGATCAACGCCGGGGAATGCTGGGGGATACTCGGGCGCAATGGCACCGGCAAGACCACGCTGATGCATACGCTGGCAGGCTTGCATGCTGCCGACAGCGGTACAGTTACGCTGAACGGAAAATCCCTGGCGGCACTGAGCCGGCGCGAGATTGCCCGACAGATCGGTGTACTGCTGCAGGATCATCGGGACAGCTTTCCTGCCAGTGTCATGGAAACGGTGCTCATCGGCCGGCATCCCTACCTGGGTCCCTGGCAGTGGGAAACGGCAACCGACCATGCCAGCGCACTGGCGGCACTGCGGGCCGTGGGGCTGGAGGGTATGGAGGCACGCAATGTGGCCACCCTGTCCGGCGGGGAGCGCCGCCGGCTGGGCATTGCGACTTTGCTGACCCAGGACCCCGAACTGCTCCTGCTCGATGAACCTGCCAATCACCTGGATATCCACCAGCAGATACAAATTCTGAACCTGTTGCAGAAGCAGGCCCGGGTGAAAGCGAAGGCGTTGCTGGTGGTCCTCCACGATATCAACCTTGCGGCACGTTATTGCGACCGGTTCCTGCTGCTGTTCGGCAACGGCGAAACGGCTCAAGGTGATGTCGGCGAGGTGCTGACACAGTCGGTACTGGAACGCCTCTACATCCACCCGCTGCAAGCCCTGCCGGGTCCGCACGGTCCTGTCTGGGTGCCGAAGTAAACCGCCTGCTGGCAGGAACGTTGATTTCCTTCGGATTAATTTCGCTGCTTGACACACCCTGCCGGCCGCCATACAGTCACCAGCACTTAGCTTCAGGTGTCCCAGGGACTTCCGTCCATGGGATGAAACGGGAAGCCGGTGCGTCAGCCACCACTGACTATGCCGGCGCTGCCCCCGCAACGGTAAGCGAGACAAGGTGAATCAGGATACCACTGCGCATGGCGCGGGAAGGTGATTCACCGGGGTTACGGCCCGCTCGCAAGCCCGGAGACCGGCCTGATGCAGCAGCAACGTATTGCGGCGGGCGATACCGGCATGCTGGATTCACACCCCACTGCCATTCTCCCTCCGCCAGACAGGCCGTCAGCACGGGGTTGTGCTGTGCGCATGGAGAATGCTATGG
>Ga0210064_1000896_pt1 | contig 13500 bp, 12 predicted proteins | sample Muzzi_CordC_D2_FD_185531 | JGI IMG/M metagenome (GOLD analysis project Ga0210064, IMG submission 185531) | Wetland microbial communities from San Francisco Bay, California, USA, that impact long-term carbon sequestration - Muzzi_CordC_D2 (SPAdes) | ecosystem: Environmental > Aquatic > Marine >...
CTCGGGTCCACCTGCACTGCTCTGGTCAGCCACTTTTGATCTCTCCCACGCTCAAGGCCGGCGTCCGGCGCCACGCCGTATGATGCTGTAAAGGTTCGACTTTAACACAACTGCGGCGATTCGGGCCTCGGCCGGAGCTGGAGCCGGCACCCGGAAGAGTATGACGTAGGCCACCGGCGCCACCGCCCCGGTAACGCCGTGGCGGCCCGACAGATCCGGTTTGGAATGACTCAGTCCCGGGGGCTCGGTGGGAGAGTGTTCCGATAGCTTCCGCCGGTGGGGGAGATCCAGACGCGGCGCACCTGTCCGTACATATCCAGCGTATAGCGGATCCTTTTCGGCCGCCGCAGGGTGCCGGGCAAGATCATGCGGTTTTGCATGTCGCGGATGGTCGCCCCCGGGGCCAGCACCATGATGCTGTCGTCTATTCGTACCCGCCGTCCCTGAGGAGGCCACATCACTCCTTTCTTGGCATCATCGGGGATCGAGCGCAGGCGTTCGACCGGGGCAGTGGCCGCGGCGCGGGCAACCCGCACAAGCGGCCCGGGAGCAGCCTCGATGGGGAAATAGGCTTGACTGCTCGCGCAGGCCAGGGTTAGGCCGAATACGGCAATCTGAAATAAGCCCCGCGCCTTCATCGGCGGGTTTCGAAGTCGGCACGGATAATGGCATGCATCACTTCAGGCTAGGAGGAAAGTGCGGGGAGATCAATGCCTTGAGTCGCGCTTGCCAAATGGCGCCGCGCCGCTGGTGCGCGGGCCTTCGCCGGCATATTCTTGGACTATGTCATGGCGGCCCGGGTGGCCCAGGTGACATTGAGGAGGTGCGCGATCAGCGGGTCACTGAGTTGCTGGAAGTGCGGTTGCGCGCTCGACGACATGCCGAAACCTTTGCGGCGGCGGGATGAATGCCCGGCGTGCAACACCGATGTGCATGTTTGCCGCATGTGCGAGTTCTACGATACGTCGGTGGCGAAGAGTTGCCGCGAGCCGGTGGCGGAAGAGGTAAAGGACAAAGAGCGCGCCAACTTCTGCGACTATTTTCGCGCGCAGCCGGGTGTTCACGCCGCCGGGGGCGTCAGTGAGGCTGAAGGCGCCCGGGCGCAGCTCGACGCAATGTTCGGCATCGCCAACAAAGGCGATGCGCCATCATCCGCCGATGACCCGCAAGCGTTGATGGCGCGCAAGCGCGAAAAAGCGGACGAGGCGCGCAGACAACTCGACGCCTTGTTCGGTGATGACGACCCGCTGGAGCATTCCGAATAGCGGCCGCGCGGCTCAAATCCCTGCGTTCATTTACGCAGCGCCGGCTTTCACCTGCCGGCGGCGCGCGTGCAGGACGGGCTCGGTGTAGCCATTGGCTTGGGCGCAACCTTCGAATATCAAATCCATTGCGGCTTGGAAGGCGATGCTGTCGTCGAAGTTTGGCGCCATGTTCTGGTAATCGGCGTCACTGGCGTTTTGCCGATCGACCACCGCCGCCATCCGTCGCATGGTCTCGACGACCTGCTCTTTGGTGGTGACGCCGTGGCGCAGCCAGTTGGCGATGTGCTGACTGGAGATCCGCAGGGTCGCGCGATCTTCCATCAAGCCGACATCGTTCATGTCCGGCACCTTGGAGCACCCCACCCCCTGGTCGACCCAACGCACCACATAGCCGAGGATGCTCTGAACATTGTTGTCGAGCTCGTCCTGCACGTCCTGTTCGCTGAGATTTTGTCCGCCCAGCAGTGGCAGGGTCAGAATCCCATCGAGCTCGGCCCGCTGCCGCGTCGCCAGCTCTTTCTGGCGCTTGGCCACGTCTGTCTCGTGGTAGTGCATGACGTGCAGCGTCGCCGCGGTTGGCGAGGGCACCCATGCGGTGCTGGCGCCGGCTTGCGGATGCTCGGCCTTGGTATCGATCATGGCGCGCATCTCATCGGGCATGGCCCACATTCCCTTGCCGATTTGCGCCTTTCCCGGCAAGCCTGTTTCGATTCCGACGTCCACGTTGTGATTTTCGTAGGCCAGAATCCACGGTGATCCTTTCATGTCAGCTTTTCGGATCACCGGGCCGGCTTCCATGATCGTGTGAATCTCGTCACCGGTGCGATCGAGAAAACCGGTGTTGATAAAAATGACGCGATCCCTGGCTTCGCGAATGGACTCCTTAAGATTCACCGTCAGGCGGCGCTCCTCGTCCATAATGCCGATCTTGATGGTATTGCGCGGCATCCCCAAGGCATCTTCGACACGGCTGAACAGCTTAACCGTCGCACCGACCTCTTCGGGTCCATGGAGCTTGGGTTTGACGATGTAAATGCTTCCGGCCCGGCTGTTGCCTCCCTTTCCCTGACCCGCCAGATCGTGCTTCGCCGCCAGACAGGTCACCATGGCGTCGAGAAATCCCTCCGGAATTTCTTTTCCGTCCATGGTGGTCACCGCGTCGGTATACATGTGCAGCCCGACGTTGCGCACCAGCAGCAGGCTTCGACCGGGAAGCGTCAGCGGCTTGCCTTCCGGGTCGGTGTACGTGCGGTCCGCGTTGAGCTTGCGGGCTACCTTTTTGCCATTTTTATTAAAATGGGTTCGCAGCGTACCCTTCATGATGCCGAGCCAGTTTTGATACACGCGCACCTTGTCCTCGGCATCCACGGCCGCCACCGAATCTTCGCAATCCTGGATAGTCGTAATGGCGGATTCCAGAAATACGTCGTTAACGCCCGCTGGGTGCACACGGCCGATGGGCTTGTCACGGTCGATTTGGATCTCGATGTGCAATTGGTTGTTGCAGAGCAGGATGTTTACGAGGGCGTTACCGCTTTTGTTGAAGCCCGCGAATTTGCTGTTGTCGGCGAGGCCCGTTTCGCGGCCGTCGCGCAACTGTACGCGCAGCTCCTGTCGGGCGCCGGATTGAGCCAGTGCGAAGCCTGTTGCGTCGGCGTAGCTGCCATCGGCGAGGGCGGCGGAGCGGTCCAGAAATGCCGCCGCCGCTTCCACGACTTTGGCGCCGCGCACCGGATTGAATTCCGCGCGGCGCTCGGCGCCATCGGAATCGGCGATGGCATTGGTACCGTACAGGGCGTTGTAGAGGCTGCCCCAACGGGCATTGGCGGCATTCAGCGCGTAGCGCGCGTTGTCCACCGGAACGACCAGCTGCGGTCCAGCCACGGTAGCGATTTCCGCGTCCACGTTGGCCGGATTCACCTGGAAGTCGCCGCGCTCGGCAACCAGGTAGCCGATGCCGGACAGGAACTTGCGGTACTCGGCCGCATCGATGACTTCCCCCTTGTGCGCCCGGTGCCAGTCGTCCAGTTGCTTCTGCAGGCGATCGCGTTTGTCCAGAAGGGCCTCATTCTCGGGACCCAGCGCCTCGACGATGGTTGCCAATGACGACCAGAAGGCCTCCGCGTCCACACCGGTGCCCGGTGCGATCTCGTCGCGCACCAGTTCAAAGAGCACCTTGTCGATTTTGAGGTTTTGTGCCTCGACGTACTGACTCATATTCATCATGCCTGTTGGGAGTTTACGCAGTGGCGGCCGGGCCGCCGGGGTCAAACCGCGTAGTAAACCACAGAGGCGGGGCGAAGAGAATGGGGTGGGCGATCTCAGCCGGTTCAACTACGCTTGTGCGAAACCGCAGAATCTCCTACAGCGGCTGAGACCGCGGGCCGCAGGCGCCCTATCCGCTCAACTCCCCGAAATCCGCTCCGCTAGGAATCCGACGATTTTCTCCGAAGCCGTGCCGTCACCGTAGGGATTGGTGGCCGTGGCCATGCGTTCGTAGGCGCGCGGGTCCGTCAGCAACTCCTCGGCGCGGGCGACAATCTCGTCGCGATCAGTTCCCACGAGTCTCGCGGTGCCGGCCTCCACGGCTTCGGGGCGTTCGGTATTCTCCCGCATCACCAGAACCGGCTTGGCGAGTGCCGGAGCCTCTTCCTGAATGCCGCCGCTGTCGGTTAGCAGCAGGTAGGCCTTGCTCATGAGGTGGATGAATTCCTCATAGGGCACCGGTTCGATCAGGTGCACGTTGTTCATGTTCGAGAGAATATTGTTCACCGGCTCGCGCACGTTCGGATTCAGGTGCACGGGATAGATGATGTCTACATCCGCGTGATTGACGGCCAGCGAGCGGATCGCTTCGCAGATATCCACGAAACCGGCGCCGAAGCTCTCGCGTCTGTGGCCCGTAACAAGCACTTTTCTGCGTTGCGAGGCGAGGATCTCCGGCGACAGGCCGGCGCGTTCAATATTTTCAGACACCCGATCGCGTCTTTGCCCATCGCTCTTCAGTCTGTTCACTACTGTGAGCAAGGCGTCGATGACAGTATTGCCAGTTACCACGATATTCCGCGAGTCGACGTTCTCCTTTAAAAGATTCTCACGATTCAGAGCCGTGGGCGCGAAATGATACTTCGCCAATCGCGTCGTCAGTTGTCGGTTGACCTCCTCCGGATAGGGAGAGTAAATATTTCCGGTTCGCAGTCCCGCCTCCACGTGTCCGACTTTGGTTCGTTCGTAATACGCGGCCAGGGCGGTGGCGAAGGTCGTCGTGGTGTCACCTTGAATCAATACCATGTCCGGTCCGAACTCGGTTATTACGGACCGCATTCCGGCAAGTACATGGGTGGTGATGTCGTAAAGGTCCTGGCCGCTGGTCATGATGTCCAGATCGTAGTGCGGTTGGATACCGAATGCGTCGAGAATTTGATCGAGCATCGCTCTATGCTGAGCCGTTACACATACGCGAGTTTCGAAGCGATCTGCGCTTGCCCTGAGCTGCTTGATGAGCGGCGCCATCTTCACGGCTTCCGGTCGCGTACCGAACACTACGAGCATCTTCTTCATAGCACTGTTTCGTAAGCGTCCAGTGTTCGGCGCGCGATCCGTGGCCACGCAAAATTGTTCTCGACCAGATGCCGGGAATGCGCACCGAAGGCCTTTAGATCCCTGTCCATGAGCGTGTTGATTTTTTCCGCCAGGTCCTCATCGTTCGCCGGGTCGCACAAGAAGCCGTTTTTCTCGTCTTCGATGAGTTCGGGAATGCCTCCGACTCGGGTGCCGACCAGAGGCAGCGATGTAGCCATGGCTTCCAGTCCACTGATGCTGGTCGCCTCCATCAACGAAGGCAGGATGGAGAAATCCGCGGCGCTGTAGTACGGAATGATTTCATCGTGGCCCTTTGCCCCGAGCATGGTATATCGGTCACGGAAGTGTTGATCGAGCGTCGAGGAAACACCGTCATACTCTGGACCATCCCCGATCAACAGGAGGCGTAATCGCTCGTCGCGCAAAAACCGAGTGGCGCGGGCCAGATGTATGACGCCGTTTTTTTCTACCAGGCGCCGGGTCAATATGCCGAGCACGTGCTCATCGCTTAGTCCGAGGGCGGATCGTATTTCCAGGCGCGCGCGTGTATTGAAGCGATACTTTTTCGAATCGACCCCATTTGGGATATAGACCTTGTGGGCATCGATTGGAAATGGCACCTCGAGAAGCTCTTGGCTGGGTGCGAGAAAAAGCTGAGGCTTCGCGAACAGCCTGCGCAATAATGCCATGCGCCGAAATCCGCCTTTCTTAATGCGTTCGAGATAGCCCGAAGTGTGATTAGTATAAACCAGAGGTATGCCCTTAATGCTGTACCCCTCCAGTGGTGCCATTCCGTGGACGTGAATGATGTCCGGTTTAATTTCAGGCAGTTTGTTCTGGATGAATCGATTGATTTGGCCACCATAAAGAAGCGCGCCCCATCTCAAATTCACGCGATAGATGTCCATGGATTCCCGCTTGGCGAAAGCATCCGTTTGGGAAGGTAGCTGACGGGAGACGACGCATACACGATGGCCCAGGTCGCAGAGGGCGCGCGAGAGCTCGTAGACATGGGCTGCGATGCCGCCCACGGTAGGCGGAAAATCCAGCGAAACCATGAGAATTCTCACCTGGACGCCTCTGGCTCACCGGTTACTCCGGAATAACTGTTTGCCAATGCTTCAGACGACCCCGAGCTCTTGACCCACTTTGATAAAGGCTTCGATGGCATGATCCAGATGCGTGCGCTCGTGAACCGCGGAGAGCTGAACGCGAATGCGTGCTTCGCCTTTTGGAACCACCGGAAAGGAAAATCCGATGACATAAATTCCGGCGGCCAGCAGGCGCGCCGCCATCTCCTGCGCCAGTGCTGCTTCGTAGAGCATGATTGGCACAATAGGATGCTCGCCGGGTTTGATATCGAAGCCGGCCGAGGTCATTTGTTCACGGAAGTACCGAGTGTTCTCCATGAGCTGGTTGCGCAGCGCATTCGACCCGGACAGCTTGGACAGTACGGTGATGCCGGCGGCCACCAGCGGTGGCGGCAAGCTGTTGGAGAATAAATAAGGTCTCGAACGCTGGCGCAGCATATCGACAATTTCCCGCGAGGCCGTGGTGAAGCCGCCGGAGGCGCCTCCCAGGGCTTTGCCGAGCGTGGAGGTGAAAATGTCGATCTCGTCCTGCACGCCATGGTGCTCCGCCGAGCCGCGTCCCGTAGGTCCGACAAAACCGGTGGCGTGAGAATCGTCGACCATGACCAGGGCATCGAAGCGTTTCGCCAACTCGACGATCTCGTCCAATGGAGCAATGTCTCCGTCCATGCTGAATACGCCGTCAGTCGCTATCAGCCGGCAACGTGCATCACTGGTCTCCTGCAGTATTTTTTGCAGATCAGCCATGTCGGCATGGGCGTAGCGATGTCGCTGCGCTTTGCACAAACGCACGCCATCGATGATGGAGGCATGGTTCAGGGCATCGCTGATGACGGCATCTTCCGGGCCCAGCAAGGTCTCGAAGAGGCCACCGTTGGCATCGAAGCAGGATGAGTAGAGGATTGCGTCTTCGGTTCCGAAAAAGGCCGCGATGGCGACTTCGAGGGCCTTGTGCAAATCCTGCGTGCCGCAGATGAAGCGCACTGAGGCCATGCCGAAGCCGTGATCATCCAGCGCCTTTTTCGCCGCCGCGATGACGTCCGGGTGGTTTGCCAGGCCGAGATAGTTATTGGCGCAAAAATTGAGCACTTCCTCGCCGCCCATGACCCGAATGCTGGATCCTTGAGGCGTGGTGATGATGCGTTCGGTTTTGTACAAACCCTCGCGGGTAATTTCTTCCAGCTCATCGATTAGCTGTTGTTGTATAGTCATGGGCTAGTCCTCGATCTGCACCCTGTGTGAATTCGCGACACGCTCCTTGTCGGAACGGTCACGGTTGACTCGACTCCCGAGGCTTCGCCAAACGCTCCTTGTCTACACCCCCACCCTGTCCCTCCCCCTCGAGGCGAGGGGGAGGGGACTCAGCCTGATACGCTTGTGTAGTGTGTTTTTTCACAGCTATTTAGTGCCAGGTGCAGACGACTTTTCCGCATTGGCCGCTTTTCATGGCTTCGAAACCGAGCATGAAATCATCGATGGCAATGCGATGGGTGAGCATTGGACTCAGATCGAGGCCGCCAACCACCATCTGTGTCATCTTGTACCAGGTCTCGAACATCTCACGCCCGTATATTCCCTTGATATGCAGGCCCTTGAAAATGACCTGATCCCAGTCGATCACTGTCTTGGCTGGTAATATCCCCAGCAGCGCCACCTTTCCGCCGTTGTACATGTGATGAAGCATGTCGTTGAATGCCTGCGGATTGCCTGACATTTCGAGACCGATATCGAAGCCTTCGTGAATATTCTGGGCGCGCATGGCTTCGTCGAGTGTTTCACGCGATACATTGACGAGGTGGGTGGCGCCCATTTTCCGGGCCAACTCCAGGCGATAATCGTTGACGTCGGTCACCACCACATGGCGCGCACCGATGAAGCGGCAAATCCCGGCTGCCATGATGCCGATGGGGCCGGCGCCGGTAATGAGCACGTCCTCGCCGACGACGTCGAAGGACAGCGCGCAGTGCGTCGCATTGCCCAGCGGATCGAAGCAAGCCGCGATCTCCGATGAAATATCATCGGGGATCAGCCACAGGTTCGATGCGGGAACGGTGATGTACTCAGCGAAGGCGCCGTTGCGGTTCACGCCGATGCCCTTTGTATGAGTACAAAGATGTCGGCGCCCGGCCCGGCAATTACGGCACATGCCGCAGGTAATATGACCTTCCGCAGATACGCGGTCGCCGACGTTGTAGTTGAGCACGCCGGGGCCAAGCTCGACGATCTCGCCGACGAATTCGTGGCCGATAACCAGCGGTGGCTGAATGGTGCGCTGAGACCAATCATCCCAGTTGAATATATGAAGATCGGTTCCACAAATGGCGGTTTTCTCCACCTTGACGAGGACCTCGTTGGTGGAGACCGACGGCATGGGAACATTCTCCATCCAGATGCCGGGTTCAGCCGATCGTTTCACTAGTGCTTTCATAGTGTTCTCGCCCGTGCCCGCTCGTTCAGTGGACCCGCCGGCAGCCGACGATACAGTTTCTCTGGAAGTCTGCGAATTCGTCGTTCATGCCGTGCCGGTAGGGATAGATTTCCTGACATCCGGCGTTGCAACTGTGGTAGGCGGGCATGTTGACATCCACCACCTCCGCGCATCCTTCGATGCATGCATTTCTCAGATCCGCGAAGCTCGCGGCGCTTTGCTCGCTGAAGTAGAAGCTTTTCTGGCATTTGGTGGCGCACTCCAGAAAATGCTTCTCGGACGGTCCCTGGAGCATGGAATCTTGCGCCTGGACGCTGCGCAAACCCATGGATACGCCGAGAATCAGCGCCAGTGTCGAAATGATGGATAGCTTGGTCATGACTTTTCCCCCACGGCGGATTCCGGACTTGAGATTCTACACGGCCTGGCCGACACTTTGCGGGAGGCGGGGCTTTGTGGACGCGAATCGCACCGTCACCAACCCAGGACGGCCCCATGACATCGAAGGCTCAGGTCCTTGCGTACCTGCTCGAAGCTGACGGGCCAATCCCCAATAACGCTCGCCTGCCGCTGCTGGTTTATCCAGGCGCCGTCGATCTGGACGCCGATGATCCGGGCGCGGTGTTCGAGCGGTTGTTTGCCTCGAACGACTGGGTGGGCTGTTGGCGCAATGGCATTTTTCCCTTCCATCACTATCACAGTACGGCTCATGAGGTGCTCGGCATTTACAGCGGTTCGGCGGTGGCGCAACTGGGGGGAGAGCGCGGTGTAACACTGAGCCTTGCGCCGGGAGACGTGGTCATCATTCCCGCCGGCGTCGGTCACAAGAAACTCTCCTCGAGCGCAACACTCGGGGTCGTGGGGGCGTATCCGAGGGGTCAGCAACCGGATCTGTGCCGGGCCGGCTCCGGCGCGTGCCAGCAGGCGGCAGAGCGGGTCGCGGGGATTACCGTGCCGGCCCGGGATCCCGTGCACGGCAGTGGCGGGCCCATGTGCCGGCATTGGCGTTAGTTAAATAAACAGGTAAGCAGAACTCCGCTAGACACGCGTCTTCGATTGCGCGCACCCGGTCTGAAAGCTTACTCCTGACCCGAGTGACGAGGCTTCGCTACACGCTCCTTGTCTACACCCCCTCCCTGCCCCTCCCCCTCGAGGCGAGGGGGAGGGGACTCGGCCTGATACGCTCGAGTAGTGAATTTACGCACTGTTTTTTCAGTGCCGTACTTGCCTCAGTAGCCCCGCGCGGGGTCGACGACGTTGCTCAAGTTCTTGCCGGCGAGGAAGCGTTCCAGATTGTCGCAGAACATCGCCGCCGCTCGGCGCTCCCAACCGTCGTAGACGCTGGAGCAATGGGGCGTGATGATGACGTTGTCCAGATCCCATAGTGCGCTGTCGGCGGCCAGCGGTTCGCGCTCGAAAACATCCACCACGGCGCCCCCCAACTTGTGGCCGTGCAAGCCATCGATGAGTGCCGATTGGTCGACCACGCCGCCGCGTGAGACATCGATGAGGCAGGCACCCTGTTTCATGGCCGCGACGGCGTCGGCGTCGATCAGGTGCCGGGTGCTGTTCAACAGCGGTGTTGTTATGACGATGAAATCCCCTGGCGCCAATGCTTCGTGGAGCCGGGCCGCCGGGTATACCGTGTCCACGCAGGGGGTCTCGACCGGATGTGCCCGGGTCCCCAGGACGCGCATGTCCAATGCGCTTGCCAGGCCCGCCACCGCCCGGCCGGTGCGGCCGAGCCCGACGATGGTCACGGTTTTGCCGGCAACGCCGCTAACCTGTTGGAACTGCCAGCGGTGCTCCATCTGGTGCCGGATGAAGCCGGGAAAACCTATGCTGAGCGCAAGCATTCCGCCGATGACGTACTCGGCCATCATGCGGCTGGCCACCCCGGATGCGTTGGTGACCGTAAGCCGCGCCGGATCCCAAGGCACCAGATGATCCACCCCGGCGCCACCGTTGCTCACCCACTCCATGGAGCGGCAGGCCATGACCGCTTCCCGGGGATAGGGCCGGTTCTCGAACTTGATGCAGAACAGTACCTGGGGCGCAAAATCCGCGAGCGCGCCGGCCAGCGCGTCGTAGCTGTTGCAACAACGCAGCGCGAGTTCCGGAAAACGATCGGTGATGACGTCCTGGATGAGTTCCGGGCGATCGTAGTGCAGCAGGATCCGAGGGCGCTCGCTCACGCGTCATTTCCCGCAAACGCTACGGATGTGCCCCGCCATTTCACCCTTTTGTGCCACGTCCGGCTTGGTCTTACCATGGGAATCTTCAGCGGCGCAGAATGCATCAATTGTTCCGGCGGCGCCCAATCGGAAGGACTCCCACGCGAATGCGCGCAATTTTTCACTATGCATGCAGCGTTAAGCTGAAGGCAAGCTTGGCGGCCATGGCGCCTCCCTGGCTCAGTCTCGAGTTCTGCCCGGAGTCCGATGACGGTCTCCTGTTTCGGCTGCTCGCCACCGCCGATGTGTTGCTGCATGTGCTCAAACCCGTGACCGCGCAGGTGATTGAGGCGGCCCCGGGACTGCGGCTCATCCAGAAGGTTGGTGTCGGCGTGAATACCATCGATCTCGAGCATGCGCGCCGGCGCGGAATTCCAGTTTGCAATATGCCGGGAACCAACAGCCGAGCGGTGGCCGAGGCGACATTGATGCTGATGCTGGCGGTGTTGCGCCGTACCCTGCGTCTGGATGCCGCTACCCGCTCCGGTGATGGTTGGCGGCTGAACCCGGAGGTGTTCGACGAGGTTGGCGAAATTGGCGGTAAAACCGTTGGTCTGGTCGGCTATGGCGCCGTACCGGCGATGCTCACGCCGGTTTTGCGTGCCCTCGGCGCACGCGTGCTCTACACCGCCACCGCGCGTAAGCCGCGGGCCGAGGCCGAGTGGTGCGAACTGCCGAAGCTTCTGGCGCAATCCGATATCGTCTCCCTGCATCTGCCGCTGAGCGCGGCAACCGAAGGCTTGATGGAGGCGAAGGCATTCGCGCGCATGAAAGCGGGCGCGGTGTTCATCAATACCGCCCGCGGCGGATTGGTGGATCACGAGGCGCTCGCCGAAGCACTGCGCTGCGGGCAGCTGCGGGCTGCGGGGCTCGACGTCTTCGATTACGAGCCGGTTTCTGCCAGCCAGCCCCTTTTGGCGATGGACAACGTCGTGCTGCAACCCCATGTGGCATGGTTGACACCGGAGACCCTGGACCGGAGCCTGGCGGTGGCGGTGGAGAATTGCCGCCGCCTGCGAGACTCAGAGGAATTGCTGCATCGTGTGTCGTGACCACCTGGCCGATGACGGGCCTCGCCTGATGGACGAGATTGCGCACGCGCTGGAACGCATGGGGCTGCTCGATTCCGGAAAGTGCCCTCCACTCACGCCGCTGACCGGTGGTGTCAGTTCCGATATCTGGCGCCTCGATTTGCCGAGCGGGCCCGCTTGCATCAAACGCGCGCTTTCGCGTCTGCGGGTCAGTGCCGAGTGGCATGCGCCGGTGGAACGCAATCGCTTCGAGTTGCAGTGGATGCGTTGCGCGGCGCGCATCGTGCCCGAAGCGGTGCCCGAGATCCTCGGCGCCGACGAGGCGCTTGGCCTGTTCGTTATGCGCTACCTGGACCCCGCGGATCACCCGGTGTGGAAGCAGCAGCTGCGCGAAGCCAATGCCGATCCGCAAACCGCTGCCGCCGTCGGTGAACGCCTGGTTCGAATCCATGGGGCAACCGCAGGAGACCCACGGATTGAAGAGCACTTCGCCACCGATGGGACCTTTTTTGCCATACGTATCGAACCCTATTTACTTGCCACGGCCCGGGCGCATCCGCAACTTGCGAGCGCCCTGGAGTCCCTGGCCGAGACTACGGCGGCCACCAAGCTCGCCCTGGTGCACGGAGACGTGAGTCCCAAGAACTTGCTAATCGGTCCACAGGGGCCGGTGTTCCTGGATGCGGAGTGCGCATGGTATGGGGATCCGGCTTTCGATCTGGCCTTTTGTCTCAATCACCTGTTGCTCAAGTGCGTGTGGGTGCCGGCGGCCAGCGATGCCTTTCTCGCCTGCTTCAAGGCACTGGCGGGCGCCCACCTGGCCGGCTGCACCTGGGAAGAGCCGCTCGGCTTCGAAGCCCGCACCGCGGCCCTGCTGCCCGGGTTGTTGCTCGCCAGGGTCGATGGTAAATCGCCGGTGGAATATTTGACTGAAGACAACGACAAGGAGAAGGTACGCCGAGTGGCAGCGCGCTTATTGCATCGTCCCGCCTCCCGTCTGTTGGAGATAGCCTCTTTGTGGTCATCGGAGATCGCGTCGTAATGTTCCTTTGCTGTGGCGATGAATAACACCCGCATCGACACTGTCTCGGCCATGCGCGTATGGGATTCCCGCGGCCGGCCAACCGTGGAGGCCGAGGTGCGTTTGGGTGATGGCAGCCACGGGCGCGCCATCGCGCCGGCGGGCGCTTCCACCGGCAGCGGCGAAGCGGTGGATCTGCGCGACGGCGGTGACCGCCTCGGCGGGCGCGACGTGCAACGGGCGCTCGCCAATATGCGCGGCGAGATTGCGCAGGCGCTGCGCGGCATCGATGCCAGCGACCAGGCGGGCGTGGATGCGCTGCTTTGCCGTCTGGATGGCACGGACAATAAAGGCCGCCTCGGAGCCAACGCCATGGTTGCGGTTTCCATGGCCACGGCCCATGCGGCGGCAGCGGCGGCCGGCGTACCCTTATGGCGGCATCTGGCCGGGGACCGGGAGGTGGTTCTGCCGTTGCCGGAGATTCAGATCTTCGGCGGCGGCGCCCACGCGGGCGGCCGCGTCGATGTGCAGGATTTCATGCTTGTTGCGCCCGGGGCCGAATCTTTCGATGAGGCCCTGGTGTGGACGGCGCAGGTTTATGAGGCCGCCGGGGAGCTGCTGGAGGCGCGTGGAAAACTTCGCGGTGTTGCCGATGAAGGCGGCTACTGGCCGGAGTTTTCCACCAATGAAGAAGCGTTGGAGTACTTGACGAAAGCCATCGAAATGACTGGATTGCGGCCTTTCGACCAGGTGGCCATCGCGCTGGATGTGGCTGCATCGGAATTCGCCCGGCAGGGGCGTTATGTGCTTGCCCTGGATGGGGTCGAACTGGGCAGTGAAGCCTTCAT
>Ga0210064_1000897_pt1 | contig 13494 bp, 9 predicted proteins | sample Muzzi_CordC_D2_FD_185531 | JGI IMG/M metagenome (GOLD analysis project Ga0210064, IMG submission 185531) | Wetland microbial communities from San Francisco Bay, California, USA, that impact long-term carbon sequestration - Muzzi_CordC_D2 (SPAdes) | ecosystem: Environmental > Aquatic > Marine >...
CTACCCGCCGTGAACCACTGCAAGGGCGTGCGCAAGCGGTCGATCGTCACCGCGACCGGCCCCTCGGGCCGCAGTACGGCCGAGAAGTTCGGCTTCGCCGGCTGCAGCACGGACCCGGAGACGGTATTCGGCGATCCGGACGTCCATCTCGTCTTCATCGCCACCCAACACGACAGCCACGCGCCGCTCGCGGAGGCCGCGCTGCGCGCGGGCAAGGCCGTCTGGCTCGAGAAACCCGCCGCGCTCGACGAGACGCAGCTTCGCTCGCTCGCTGGTGCGGCCATGGAAACCGGCGGCTTCCTCACGATCGGCTACAACCGGCGCTTCTCACCGCACGCGCGCGCGGTACGCGACGCCTTTTCGAACCGCCTGGGGCCGATGTCGATCCAGTACACCGTCGCCGCGGGCGCGACGCCGGGCGGAACCTGGCACACCGATCCGAACGTCGGCGGCGGCCGCATCATCGGCGAAGGCTGCCACTTCATCGACCTCTGTTGCCACTTCGTGGGACGGCCTCCGACGAGTGTATTCGCGCGCGCGCTCGGGCGCGACCCCGAGACGGAAGATTCGACGGTGGTGATGCTCGGCTTCGACGACGGCTCGACCGCAACGATCGCGTACCTCGCGAACGCGAGTTCCGAGTTGCCGAAGGAGCGTTTCGAAGTCTCGGCCGAGGGCAGGACCGCGATCTGCGAGAACTTCCGCACCACCCGGATCCTCGCTGGGGCGACGACGAAGACCATGAACCAGGACAAGGGACAGGCCGCTGCGGTCCAGCAGACCATCGAAGCCGTGCGCTCCGGCCGTCCGTCGCCGATCCCGCTCGCAGAGATCGTCGCAGTCTCACGTGCATCGTTCGCCGTGGCCGCCTCGATTCGGACCCAGCAGGCGATCGCAATCCCGCGCAGCCTGGATCCTTCTTCCGACTGACGCCCCGCAGCGACACGGAGAGGCGAATTCAGCCATGCAGCCGGATCTCGAAGTCACGAATGCGAAGCGCGTCGCGGTGGTCATCGCGACCTACAACGAACGCTCGAACATCGAGCGCCTGATCGCCGACCTGATGGGTACGAGCGTCTCCCCGCACGTCGTCGTCGTCGACGACAGCTCTCCGGACGGCACCGGCCAGGCGGTTCGGATGTGCATGGAGCGTTTCCCGGGGCGGGTCAGCCTGATCGAGCGCAGCGGAAAGCTCGGATACGGATCGGCCGTCGTCACGGGCTTCCGGAAGGTCCTCGACGAGGACTTCGACGTCGTGGTGACGATGGATGCGGATTTCTCGCACGATCCGACCGCGGTACCGGAGCTGGTCGCGCCACTCGACGAGGCCGACCTCGCGATCGGATCACGCTATATCGGCGGAATCCGGATCCTCAACTGGAGCATGAGCCGGCTGCTGCTCAGTTCGTGCGCGAACCTCTACGTGAACGCGATCCTTCGCTATCGCATCTCCGATTGCACCAGCGGCTTCCGGGCCTACCGGGCGGAGGTGTTGCGCAGCATCGATCTCGCCCGGGCATCGTCCCGGGGCTACTCGTTCCTCGTCGAGCTGCTGGAACTCGTGCTGCGGGGGGGGTTCAGCGCCCACGAGGTTCCCATCGTCTATACCGAGAGGCAAGAAGGCAAGAGCAAGATGTCGCGCGGCGTCATCGCCGAGTCGGTGATCCGACCCTGGTTCCTGCTCGCGCGGCGGCTGTCCGGAAAGCGTTGATCGCCCGACGGCGCTGGATTCGCGCGAGCAAAATCGCGTTCGCGAACGGCTCAGCCCGCGCCACCGCGCTGAGCCGACCACCCCGCTTCGAGTGCAGCCGCGATGGTGCGTGCGATCCGATCGTGCGCTGCGGCATTCGGATGGCCATCGCCCGGGTAGATCGTGAAATCGACCGGCCGGTAGGATTCGGGGAACGCATCGAACGTATCGATGAACTCGAGATCGTGTTCGCGGAATGCCTGCGCGAGTTGGTCGTGCGCTCGCTTCTGCGCCGGGGCGCCCGCCGGCCCGACGCTGACGAGCCTGAGTCCAACCCCCACCACCGGCGTGCCGTCGCGCGAGAGCCGCGACAGGCTGCGCAGCGCACCGTCGAGCACCGGTGAAGAGGCCCGCGCATCCTCCGGCATGTCGCGTTCCAGCCCCGGGATGAAACGAACGATCTGCCGAACGGGCGGCGCGAACAGGTTCGGAACGAAGCCATAGCGTCGGAGCCACGCCATTGCGCGCGCCGTCTCCGCGTTGCGCGCAAGCACCTCCGACCAATCGACCCGCTCGGGCAACAACCTATCGGTAACGGCAGTCGGCCGCAGAGCCAGGAGGATGAGGTCGGGATCCCACTCTTCCGCGGCCCGCTCGGCCAGACGTGCGAGCTGCACGACCTTCATCCCGGCGACGGAACAGTTGTAGACCTCGACCCGACGCGACGGCGTCGACAAGATCGCTTCGAGTCGATCGCTGAAGATCGCGCTCCGCACGACGCCCGATCCGAGTGTGATGGAGTCGCCCACCGCGACGATCCGGAATCCATCGCCCGGCGAACGCGCGACGAAGGGATCGTCGCGAAAGCCCTGCGGGTTCAGCTCCAGATCGGTTCCCTTGAAACGTCCGGAAAAGCCCGGTGTCAGTTCGAAGCCCAATACGGGGTCGTCGCTCAGTTCGACCATGCCGGGCATATAGAAATTGGAGACCGGGCTGTACGCCGTCGGATTCGCGAGCGCGTCGGGCCCGAAGAAATGGGCTCGAAATACGAACTCCCCGATCGCCAGCCATAGCGGCACGCAGACGAGTACCACGACGAAGCTGCTCATTCGCCGCCGCAGCAACGGCAACAGCGCGATCCCCGCTGCAACCGGAACGCCGACGATGCCGAGCCAGGTATTCGCCCAGACGAAGGCGACGAAGCTGAGCGCCGCCCACAGGCCGAGCGCCGCGTGGAAGACGACGCTGCCGCGACAAGCGCGCCAGACTGCGGCAACTCCGACGGCCTCCTCCACTTCGTTCGTCGTGCTCAACGCCGGGTCCCCGCCAAGCTAGAACTGGAAGTAGATGAAGTCCTGCCCGCCCCGCAACGCGGGTTGGAACAGGATCCAGTGGATGAGGCACAGGCCGAGCCCGGTCATCGCCACGGCCATGCGGCGTGCCGGCGCGAGTTCCAACGGCTCCATCAAGTCTTCCTTCGAGGCCTGGAAGAGCTGCACCAGAAGGAGCGGCGCAACCAGCAGTGCGAGTTCGCCGGCCATCGCGTTCGCGCCCGCGCCCCAGCGCCAACCGCCGAAGATCGACGCCAGGAAGCTGCCGACCTGCGCCATGCTCGTCGCGCGGAAGATCAGCCACCCGAGACAAGTCACTTGAAAGTAGGCTGCGGCCTGAAGTACGACACGGGGCGCGAGCAGCCCCCCGGCGGTCGGTTTCGCCTCTCGCCGGAAGAGCGCGCGATGCGCGCACAGCACGAGCCCGTGATAGGCGCCCCACACGATCATCGTCCAGGTCGCACCGTGCCAGAGCCCGCCCAGCAGCATCGTCAGGAACAAGTTCCGATAGGTCGCGTGCAGTCCGCCTCGATTGCCGCCGAGCGGTATGTAGAGGTAGTCGCGCAGCCAGCTCGAAAGGCTGATGTGCCAGCGGCGCCAGAAATCGGATGGGTTCTGCGCAAAATAGGGGAGATTGAAATTGACCATCAGGTCGATCCCCATCAGGCGAGCGACGCCGCGCGCGATGTCGGAATAGCCGGAGAAATCGCAGTAGATCTGGAACGCAAAGGCGTAGACCGCGATCAGGTGCTCCGCCCCGGAGAAGTCCCCCACTCCCGCAAAGACCTGATTGACGATCACCGCGCAGTTGTCGGCGATGTAGACCTTCTTGAACATGCCCCATGCGATCAGGAAGACGCCTTCGCGAAACTGACCCGGCCGGATCACGCGCGGATTGGTGATCTGCGGCAACAGGTGCCTGGCGCGTTCGATCGGACCGGCGACGAGCTGGGGGAAGAATGCGACATAGAGAGCGAAGTCGCGCAGACTGCGGGTCGGTGCCACGTCACCGCGATAGACGTCGATCGTGTAGCTCATCGTCTGGAAGGTGTAGAAGGAGATTCCGACCGGAAGGACGATGTCGAGTCGGAACGATTGCGGATCGCCGCCCAACCCGCCGATCAGCGCCGATGCGCTCTCGATGAAGAAGTTGAAGTACTTGAAGAAGCCGAGGATTCCGAGATTCGCAACGACACTCGCCGCGAGAAACGCACGACGGCGGCGCTCTTCGTCCTCGATGCCGAAGATCAGCGAGAAGAGGCTCGGGCCGAAGACGGCGAACCCGACGCAGGCCGCCAGAGCCGGCCAGTTCGACGACCAGGCGCCGCGCATACCAAACCAGCCGTCGGCAGCGCCCCAGTCGGGAACGACGAACAGCAGCGTTCCCCCGAGCACCAGACCGCTCAGCTTCGAGCGCTCCCGGCCGCTCAAACGTTCGCCGGTCATGCCGAGTCCGGTCGTGTAATCGACGACCGTGCTCACCAGGATCAGCATCAGGAAGCGAACATCCCACCAGCCGTAGAAGACGTAGCTCGCAGCCAGCAGCAGCGTGTTCTGGCGGCCGTGCGGCGACAGCGCGTAGAGCGCGAAGACCACCGGCAGAAAGATCAAGAACTCGGGGCTGTTGAAGAGCATCGCTGTTTCAGACCGTCCTGTGCTTCAGGCTCACGCGCGTGGCGAGCAGCGACTGGTTGCCGCGCCGAGGATACGCAAATGACGCCGCGAAGGGAGCGCGTCCCGAACCGGAGCCGGCTTACGTCCTGAACCAGTCGACCGTGCGCCGCAGGCCCTCGCGAAGCTCGACGGTCGGCTCGTACCCGAGGAGCTCTCGCGACCGCTCGAGCGATGCCAGGCTGTCGCGCACGTCTCCCTCGCGCGCAGGTCCGTGCACGGCCTCCACCTTCGCATCGGTCAGCTCCCGGATGTGTTGCAGCAGCTCGTTCAGGCTCGTCCGCCGCCCGGCCGCGACGTTGCAGACGCTCCCCGATGCACCGGGCGCATCCGCCGCGAGCAGATTGGCTCTCACCGCATCGGCCACCATCGTGAAGTCGCGGGTCTGCTCGCCGTCCCCGTGGATCGTCGGCGAGTCGCCGTTCAGGCAGGCCGTGATGAAGTTGGGGATCACGGCCGCGTACTGACTGGTCGGGTCCTGCCGCGGTCCGTAGATGTTGAAATAGCGAAGCGCCACCGTCTCCAGACCGTACAGCTGCGCATAGAGACGGCAGTAGACTTCGCCCGAGTACTTCTGGAGCGCGTACGGGGACTGCGGATTCCCGGGCATCGTCTCGACCTTCGGCAGCACCTTTGTGTCGCCATAGGCGGAGGAGGAAGCCGCGTAGACCAGCCGGCGCACCCCGGCGTTCCGGGCCGACTCGAGGACCAGCAACGTGCCGTCGATGTTCACGCTATTGGTTCGCAGCGGCTCGGCTACGCTGCGCGGCACCGAGGGAACCGCGGCCTCGTGAAAGACCACTTCGACGCCCTCGACGGCCCGTGCGACGGCATCCGGATCGCGGATGTCGCCGCGCCGGAGATCGATGTCGGCGGCGACCGCGGCAAGATTCTCGTCGCGACCCGACGAGAAATCATCGAGTACACGTACGCGCCAGCCTTCCGCCAGCAGCCCCTCGACCAGATGTCCGCCGATGAAACCCGCACCACCGGTGACGAGTGCCGTCCGGTCTCCTTCGCCCACTCTTTCGCACCTCCATCCGTCCCACCACGGATCGTGCAATCGCGTCCAGCCTTCGATCCGCTTCCCGCACGCGCCGCCGCCGCTGCGATCGATGCCCGGTGGCGGCGTGGCGTACCAATCGTGGTGGAGACATGTAACCTATCGGCCGCGATGCTGGCGAGGAAGAGCGCCCGTTTTCGGTAGGATCGCCCGGGCGGCGCCGAAATCGTCGTGAGTCGCGATTCCACGGATTCACCCGGGTCGGTCGGGCTCGAGTCGGAAGTCGCGGCGCCGGGGGAATGAACGCGCCGCTGGAACATCGGAGACTCTACGGGTGATACTGGGAATCGACGGCTCGAATCTGCGTTCCGGTGGCAGCCTCACCCACCTCACGAACCTGCTCGCGGTCGCCGAGCCCGCGGCGGTCGGAATCGATCGCGTCGTGGTGTGGGCGTGGAAGGGCCTGCTGGATCGCATGCCCGAACGGGAATGGCTCGAAGTACGACACGAACCGGAATTCGAGCGTCCGCTCCCGGTTCGCGTGTGGTGGCAGAGATTCCAGCTGCCGCGCCGCGCCGCCGGGAGCTGCGACCTGCTCTTCGCTCCCGGAGGAACCGCGCCGCACGCCTTCGGGCCGATGGTGACCATGTCGCGAACCATGCTTCCGTTCGAGTACGACGAGCTCTTCCGGTACGCCGTATCGCCGACCACCCTCCGCCTGCTGCTGCTTCGCTTCGGCCAGATCCGAACCTTTCGGCGAGCCGACGGCCTGATCTTCCTCACCGAATATGCGCAGCGGGTGATCGAGCAGCAGATCGGCAGCCACCCCCACACCGCCGTGATTCCACACGGCCTCGAAGACCGCTTTCGGATTCCGCCGCGACCGGCCCGACCGATTCAGGCCTGCAGCCCGTCCGACCCGCTCAGATTGCTGTACGTCTCGATCGTCGACACCTACAAACACCAATGGCACGTCGCCGAAGCCGTCGCGGCGCTGCGCTCGGAAGGCCTGCCGATCGCGATCGACTTCGTCGGTCCGGACCACTCGTCGTCCCGGCGCCGTTTCCGCACCACCCTGGCCCGACTGGATCCGAACGGCGAATTCCTGCGCTATTGCGGGCCGGTCTCGCACCGAGAGCTGCCGGAGGTCCTCGGCGCCGCCGAGCTCTTCGTCTTCGCCTCGAGCTGCGAGAACATGCCCAACTCGCTTCTCGAGGCCATGGGCGCCGGTCTCCCGGTCGCCTGCGCCGAGCGCGGACCGATGCCGGAAGTCCTCGCCGACACCGGCGAGTACTTCGACCCGGAGAATCCAGACTCGATCGCTGCGGCGCTGCGTCGGCTCGTCAACGACGTAGATTTGCGTACCCGGTGCGCCCAGGCCGCCCACGAGCGGGCCGAGCAGTACTCGTGGCGACGCTGCGCTAGCGAGACCTTCGACTTCCTGCGCTCGGTCTGGGAGACGACGGGACGCGCGGGCTGACCTGCGCCGGGCGGATCGCCATCCCGCTCGGGTGGAGCGCGGAGCGGCGAGCGTTCGCCTGCGGGTGCCCTACGCGCGGCGCTCCAGTCCGACGCCGGGATGCGCGGTCCGGCGCGGCGCGCGACCGATGCCCAGCAGACCGTACATGAAGCGGAACACGAGCAGACCCGTGAGCGGCCAGAGCGCGGTTCGGGCCGGGTAGCCGAAATCGTTCCGGACGATCAAGACCATCGTACTCAGAAAGAGCGCGCTCAGGGTGAGCCACATCGGGCTTCGGCGGCATGCATTCCGAATCTTCGCCACCGCGAAGCCCGTCAGGAACATTCCGAACAAGACGCCGGGCATCCCGAAGTTGAAGTACCACTCGGCCCCGATCGCATACGCGTATCCGCCGAGGTTGTTCTCGTACTTCTCCGGGGAAGCGGTCTTGGTGACCCATCGGCTCGGCTTGTGCTCGACACCGGAACTCACGAGAAACCGTCGGCCGGAGGTCAGCCCGAAGTTGGGAATGAGCCCCATCAGCTGGGATGGGATGCTCAGTCCCCAGTCGTACCGCTTTTCGCGTGGAATCGAGTCGAGCGTGTAGCAGTACACCTGGAGCGTGGAGCCCATCTCCATGAAGGTCGCTCCGACGAGCTGCACCACGCTCAAGCGCGTCGATTCGCTGACACCCTTCTCGTGGCGAAACTCCTTGATGACGGGCATCACGATGAGAGCGAATGCAAAACCGATGATGGCGACCCAGCGCGGCACCTTGCGGACGCGCTGCGTAAACGCCCAACCGCCGCACATGATGAACGAGGACAGTCCCGTCCGATCGCCGATGAGCAGGAGGAAGAAGATGATTGGACCGCAGCCGGCGAGAGCCAGCCGGGTGGGCCACGGAGATTCGCGCCGATAGTTCGCGAACACGGCGTACACCCCAGCCACTGCGAAGAGATAGCCGGTGCCGACGAAGCGCAGATCGGCGGTGGCGAATTTCTCCGCGGTCTTCATCTCCTGGTAATCGCCGAAGACGAGGCTCGCTCCCGCGATGGGAATGCCCACCAGCAGCATCGCCAAACCACCCAGGAAGAGAGTCATGCCTGCAGCGAGCGTCGACCTCTCGTCTGCCGCGGGCGGATCCGGGTCGCGCTGCAACGGGGCGAAACCCACGAAGTGGAGACCGGCGAGGAAGGCCACCAGCACCAGCAGCGCCGTCGCGAAGCCCTGCCCGATCCGGGGCAGATGACCGAGCTCCCAGGCGTCGTAGCCATAGATCGACTCGTATCCCAGCAGTTTGATCGCCACCGGCATTCCGAAGTAGTGCAGCAACATCAGCACCGGCACCCACAGAGCCGGATCGAAGGCCGTGATCTCCCGCCTCGCCGCGACCACGTGAATGACGAAGAACATCCAGGCGAGCGTGCAGGAAAAGGTCGGCCCCCAGAAGTTGCCCGGATGGGGCCACAACCAGCACGCGACGAACAGGATCAGCGAAGCGAGCACGAAGAGCGCAGCGACAGGCGGATTTGCGACGGGTGTGTCCAGCGGACGCGCGGAGGGTGCGGGCGAATTCAAACCATTCGCGTCAGCGTGCTGTGAAACCGGCTCGTACAAGGTTGCCTCGCTTCGGATGGGACGGGCCCGCTGGAACTATATTGCCGACCGCCGCCCCATCCCACAGGCGCGCCATCCATTCTTCGAGCGGCAGATTCGAAAGGAAACTTCAGTCAGTTCGCCGGCTCGATCCGGACCGTCCGGAAGTCCCGCTCCGGCACCGTCAACTCGAACTCGCTGCCCGTCAACGCCTGGGACTTTCCGGCGGCCTCCACCCACATCGCGACCGGGCCTTCCGGCAGCCCGAGGGCACCGCGGTCGATGGACAACCTCACCCGCTTCGCGCCCGCGCCCAGATTCGCGACGAGAAGCAGGGTTTGCCCCCCATGGGAATAGCGGCTGACCCGGACGTCGGCAGGATCGTACGCTACGCCCAGGTCCTCGTTCCAGTAACCGACGAATCGAGCCGCATCGACCCCGAAGTCGTCGCTCTGCCGAACCCAGGCCCGCCACACGTCCAGATCGAGGCCGGTCGGCAGGATCGGAACGTCGTGAATCAACGACAGGGCGAGGAAGTTCCGCGTCGCAAGGCGTTGTCCCGGACTCCCGTTCCAACTCGCTTCGCCTTTGTGGAAGTAGAAGAACTGCGGAATCCAGACATTCAAGACACCGTATTGCGACGGTGCGAATCTCACCCGCGTCTGGTCGACGGAGATGCTGCCGATGTAGTCGTCGTTCTTCAGTTGGTGCCGGAACCGCTCGCCGCCAACCATTCCCCAGGCGAACGTGTAGGCCGGGATGATTTCCACGAGCGAGTTGTGGATGAAGACGTAGCCGGGCTGGCCCCGGTTGTGCAGTGCGACGCGAACGCGTTTCAGGAACTGACGCAGGCCGAGGATGTCGAGCGAAGGCTGGAGGCGACCGCGCGAATCCAGCCAGCCGCCGTGAGCCCGGTTGCGCGTGTCGATCACGCCTCCCTGGTCGAAATAGATCCCCGAAGCGCCCAGCCGCCCCAACTCCCGATCCAGCCGGAACACGACGTAGTCCTGATACGCACGCGAACGATGCGACAGGAAGGGCTTCTCGAACTTGGTTCCCAACCGGGAAACGCCGGACTTCATCACGAGTGGAGGGTCGATTTCCCATTCCGAGCGATGGCGGGCGAGAGTGGGATCCAGCTCGGAGAGCACGTGGGCCGAGAAATAGGGAATCCGCTCGATCCCGAGCTCGCGGCGCCATTCCGCGAGGTTCTTGCGATTCTCGGCGAGGCCCGGATATCCGCTCCGATCCGATTTCGGGATCCGCGCTTCGACGCCGGGCGGAAAGGTCGTAAAGGGCAGGTCCACGTGGGCGAAGGCCGTCGTCCACCACAGGTGCAGCTTCCCCAACCCCTTCCATTGTCGATTCGCGGTTGCGACGATCCGATCGGCCCGCCACTCGCTCCCCAGCGATCGCACGGGCGTGGCGAGGAAGTTGAAGGCGAGGTTCATCGGCTCGCTCAGGCGGTGAGCCGCACCGATCAAGCGCTGGCGAATCCGGACCACGTCTCCGCGGGGCTCGACCTCCGTGACGGTGTCGCCGTTCCAGATCCAGCCCTTCGCGTCGTCGGCAAACCACCAGAAGGAGCGCTCGCCGTCCGCGAGCCCCACCGCATTGAGGAAATCACCGCGGTAGGGTGGCTCGACGCGGGGCCTGCGATGCCGTCCTCGAATTTCCGTCGCGGCGAACGACTGCATCTGCGTGTAGCGGTTGGCGTCGACGTCGACGACGAGATCCAGGCCGTCGAGCTCCACGGCGGTGTCGGGCTCGATGACGAGTTCGACCATTGCAACGCCGTCGTATTCGACACGGGTCTCGGTTCGCAGCCGAAGACCCGGAATGGGCTCTCCGGACGCGCGCACGATGGCGTGGTGATCGCTCGTCTCGACCAGCCGGACATCGGTCGCGAGAAGATCCCTGGAAACGCTGCCGGTTCGCGCGACGAGTCGGATCGGCCCGGTCAGATGCTTGCCGAGGCTGTCCACCCGAATCGGGAGGAAGCTCTTCTCCCAGACGTACGACCGCCCGCCCGGGCGAACGGTCGTCCCCTCGGTCCGGATCGGATCGAAGCCGGGCAGGACGATCTCGTCCTGCCCGATCCGGTTGCCCGACCACTCCTCGGCCTGCTCGGCTTGCCCGCGTCGAGCGACGAAGACGCCGAGCGCGAGCGCAAGCGCGGCGACGAACACATAGAAGCTTCGCCCAACCGGCGCACGGGTGCGAGCGATCATCGATTCTCCTTGTCCCCACCCGGGCTTCCGCCGCCGAACGGTCCGCGCGTCAGCGGTCGGCCGTTGCCGGCGGCTCACCACCGCGTCGAAGCGGGAGTCTCCCAGCTTCGCGAAGCGCGCTTCCCGCGTCCAGCCGGGTTTTGAAAAACGGGTTTCGCAGAACAGCGAGCGCAAACTGCATCGGCCCAGGGCCCCGATTCGTTCAGCGGCGATTCGCGGATCTCCGTGCTCGGTCGGAGACCGAGCGTCGATTCCGGCATGCCCGCGTTTCGGGTCGACGAACGTTCCCTATACTGCGCCTTCGGCTGAAGCGAGTACGCGCGCTGCGCTTTGGCGGGTCGCGTCGGCAGCCGCCGGCCCATTGGTGCCGTCTTTCCGCCCGAATCGATCAGGCCCGCTGGGGGACGCCTTCTTGAATCGCAGGGTCTTGCATCTCATCCCGAGCTTCGGTCCGGGCGGTGCCGAACGTCAGGTCGGCTACCTGGCTTCCGGACTCGTCGCGCGCGGGGTGGAGGTTCATGTCGGCTACATCCACGGCGGACCGAACCTCGCGAGATTGGAGCAGAGCGGCGCGACACTGCATCGGATCCGGGCGAGCTCCAACTACGACCCGAGACTGCTGCCGCGGATCTCGAAGCTCATAGCGAGCATCCGCCCCCAGGTCATCCAGACGTGGCTCCCGATGATGGACGTTCTCGGGGGCATCGCGAGTCGCTTCGCGCGGATTCCATGGATCATCGCCGAACGCAACACCCCGTCCTCCGACGTCTCGGATTTCAAGATTCGCGCGCGGAACGCACTGGTGCGCCACGTAGACATCATCGTATCGAACTCGAGGTCGGGCGACCGGTATTGGTCCGGCCGTTTCGGTGCGGAGAAGCGCGCGTTCATTCCCAACGCGCTGCCCCTCGACGAGATCGCCGCCTGTCCGTCGGCGGATCGATCGCTGCTCGGAGCGCCGGTCGACGCCCCGGTCATTCTCTACGTGGGACGGCTCGAGCCGCAGAAGAACATCGAGACACTTCTGTCCGCCCTCGAGATCGTGGTGGAGCGCTGCGGTGCGTTCGCCATCCTGTGTGGCGAAGGGTCGCTGCGCTCGCTCGTGGATGCGCGTGTCGAGGCGCCGCCGCTCTTCGGGAGAGTGCGCGCGGCGGGCTTCGTCGGGGACATCTGGAGCTTCATCAAGTCCGCGGACGTCGTGGTCTCGATCAGCCACTTCGAAGGGATGCCCAACGCGGTAATGGAGGCGATGGCATGCGGCCGCCCCGTCGTGGTCTCCGACATTCCCCAGCACCGGGAGATTCTCCCGGATCACGGCGCCCTCTTCGTCCCGGTCGACGACCCCGAGTCGATCGCGCGCGCGTTGATCGAGTGCCTCACGGAAGCCGGGCCGGCGGCGGAACGTGCCGCGCGGGCTCGGGCGCACAGTCGACGCTGGTCGATCGACGCAGTTGCCGAGGAGTGGGACCGGATCTACGCAAGAGCCACCGGAGTCGAGCCGGAAGCGAACGCGGAGCTCGCCCGATGATCGTCGGCAGCCCACCGACCCGCGAGCTTCCGCCCGACACGGGTGTTCACTTCGGCCGCCAGGATGCCGATGAAATCGCCGAAGTGCCCGACGGCCGTCTGTGCGAGAATCACCGGCGCGAGCGGCGTCGGGTGCATTGATGTTCCTCCGCTCGGCAAGAGGAAGACGATGATCTGGAAGCGAATCTTCAACCCGAGCGTGAGCGTCAGGGCAAGAGCGGCGCAGATCACCAACGCCGTGCTCACTCCGGTTCTGGCGCGCCCCCTGCGGCTGACCCACCTGGTCGAGTATCCGAAATGCGGCGGCTCCTGGATCCGCAACATGATTCGAACCTACCTGGGCTCCGAAGCCTATCTGGCCGACCGCCTGGTCTTTCGCGACGCGGTCATCCACACGCATCGCCTGTACCGCCGGTCCTTCCGTCAGACCGTCGTCGTGGTACGCGACCCGCGCGACCTGTTCGTGTCCTCCTATCATCACGAAACGCACTACGAGGCACGCGAGAAGGGCCTCTCGATCGAGAAGTACTTCACGCACGATCCGAACCGGTCCGTTCAAGAGGATTTCGCCGATTACCTCGAGGCACGGCTTCTCAACCCGAACCATCCCTGGTTCTACTATTCTCAATTCCTCGACGCGTGGCTGAACCGCCCGGCCGTGTGTGTCGTCCGCTACGAAGACTTCCTGAAAGAGCCCCAGACCCAGTTGGTCCGCGTGATCCGATTCCTGAAACGGCCGCTGGATCTCGACAAGATCGAAGAGGCGGTCCGGTTGAACAGCTTCGACTACCAGACGAAGATCCGTTACGGAGAGTCCCGGGAGCGCGGAGTCACCGACAACTCGAAGTTCCTCCGGAAGGGGGTGGCGGGCGACTGGAAGAACCATTTCGACCGCCGCTCCCGCGAGCTGCTCGAGCTGGTCGAGGGCACGTCCCTGCGACGCCTCGGATACGAAGAAGACGCCGGCTGGGTGGCGCGCTTCC
>Ga0210064_1000898_pt1 | contig 13462 bp, 9 predicted proteins | sample Muzzi_CordC_D2_FD_185531 | JGI IMG/M metagenome (GOLD analysis project Ga0210064, IMG submission 185531) | Wetland microbial communities from San Francisco Bay, California, USA, that impact long-term carbon sequestration - Muzzi_CordC_D2 (SPAdes) | ecosystem: Environmental > Aquatic > Marine >...
GTTGACAACATTGTGCGCCAGGGACGCGAGGCGGGTACCTGCCTTGTGGCGCTCCATGAAGACACGGGTAAACACGATGATTATCTGTACGCCGGATTCCACCTCGTTATCAGCACCTGTGAACATGTCGACAATGTGCTTTCCTGTGCAGCCATAATTCTGGATACGCGTACAAGAAGTAATCTGAAGCAGGACCTTGCCAGATACATGAAGAACGGTGAAAGGCTGAACGTGCTGGTAACGGACGATTGCAGGTTGAATCGCCATGTGATGAAAGCCATGCTGGATGACATGGGTGTCGAATCGGATTTTGCTTCATCCGGCCCAATGGCTCTGGGAAAGCTGCGTAGTGGTGCATATAACGTGTTATTGCTGGATATTCAGATGCCGGGCATGTCAGGTTTTGATGTAATCGAGTTGTACAAGGCGCGGAATTCGGGGGATAAAACGATACCTGTCATTGTCGTGACCGGTGATGCGACAGCCGAGATCTACGAGAAATGCGACCAGCTGGGTGTGTCCCGGTGTCTGCTAAAACCTGTGGATCAGGGCAAGTTGTGTCATGCGCTTGCTACCCTGATTGCACCGGGTAGCTGCGAGCCGAGTCCGGCTATCGCCTGATACACACTGGCCGGTTCATGAGATAGTATCTGTCTCCCTTTTATCGAGTATCAGACCTGATGAGTACTAAAACACGCTTTGCGCCCAGTCCGACGGGCTACTTGCATGTAGGTGGTGCACGTACCGCCTTGTTTTCCTGGTTACATGCCCGCAAGCATGGCGGCAAGTATGTGTTGCGTATAGAGGATACCGACCTGCAACGATCGACGACGGAGTCCATCAATGCGATCCTGGAGGCCATGACCTGGCTGGGCCTGGACTATGATGAAGGTCCGTTTTACCAGACCAGACGATTTGATCGTTACAATGAGGTGATTGATGGATTGCTCGGAAAAAATCTGGCCTATCGCTGTAATTGTTCCAGGGAGCGCCTGGATGCCTTGCGTGAGGGACAGATGCAGCGCAAGGAGAAGCCGCGCTATGACGGCTATTGCCGCAGCCGATTGGTGACTGCCGATGAGCCGCATGTCATCCGTTTTCGTAACCCGACTGAGGGCAGTGTCGTTATCGATGACCTGATACGTGGAAGAATCGTTTTTCAAAATGATGAACTGGATGATCTGATCATCCGCCGAACCGACGGGTCACCGACCTATAATCTGACGGTAGTGGTTGATGATCTGGACATGGAAATTACCGATGTCATCCGTGGAGATGACCATGTTAACAACACGCCGCGCCAGGTAAACATTCTCAAGGCACTGGGCAAGGAACCGCCCCGTTATGCGCACGTGCCGATGATCCTCGGGGATGATGGCTCGCGCCTGTCCAAGCGTCATGGCGCCGTCAGTGTCATGGAGTACCGCAATCAGGGCATATTGCCGGAGGCTCTGTTGAACTACCTGGTACGACTGGGCTGGTCACACGGTGATGAGGAACTCTTTACACTTGATCAGATGGTTGAGTTTTTCGATATCAGGGATGTCAACAAGGCGGCGTCGGCCTTCAACACAGACAAGCTGCTCTGGATCAACCAGCACTATATAAAGAATACTGATGCTGCAAGGCTGGCACGGCTGTTGAGTGTACACCTGGGTGACCTGGGCATCGATCCTGCAACCGGTCCGGATCTGGTTGCAGTGGTCCATGAACAGCGTGAGCGTGCCAGGACGCTGGTGGAGATGGCAGAGATCAGTGCCTTCTTCTATCGGGATTATGAGGATTTTGATAAAAATGCGGCGAAGAAGCATTTGAAGGTTGCCGCCCGTGCGTCACTTGAAAAGGTACGTGACCGGCTTGCCGTGCTGGACGACTGGGAGGCGGGAAAATTACATCAGGTGGTGATCGATGTGGCAGAATCCCTGGGTTTGAATATGGGCAAGGTTGCACAGCCATTGCGTGTAGCCGTGGTTGGCCGGGCAGCGTCTCCCGGGATTGATGTTACGCTGCAACTGGTTGGAAAGGAGGCCTGTCTTCGCCGTATTGACAGGGCGCTTGAATACATCAGCATACGAGTGGAAGAAAACGCAACATGAGCGATGAGTTGGCAGCTGCAGCAGGTAACTTTATACGGCATATCATTGACAGTGATATTGAAACTAACAAGCATGGCGGCAAGGTTGCAACGCGGTTTCCGCCGGAACCGAATGGCTACCTGCACATTGGTCATGCCAAGTCGATCTGCCTGAATTTCGGCATTGCTGAAGATTACCGGGGTTCCTGCAATCTGCGTTTCGACGACACCAATCCTCATAAGGAAAATATTGAATTTGTCAAGTCGATCCAGCAGGACGTGCGCTGGCTGGGCTATGACTGGGGTGACCGCCTCTATTATGCGTCGGATTATTTCGAGCGACTGTACGAGGCAGCTGTCGAACTGGTACAGGCAGGCAAGGCGTATGTATGTGACCTGAGCGCCGAGCAGATACGCGAACATCGCGGCACTCTGACCGAGCCCGGTACTGCAAGTCCCTACCGGGATCGAAGCGCTGATGAAAATCTTGACCTGCTGTCACGCATGCGCGCCGGTGAGTTCGAAGACGGCGCGCGCGTGTTGCGTGCCAGAATCGATATGGCCTCACCCAATATGAACATGCGTGATCCGACCCTGTACCGCATCCGTCATGGTGTAATCCATCACCAGACAGGCGAAGCGTGGTGTATCTATCCAATGTACGATTTTACCCACCCGATTTCCGATGCGCTCGAAGGAATCACGCATTCGATCTGTACGCTTGAGTTCGCTGACCACCGACCCTTGTACGACTGGGTGCTGAACAATGTTTCCGTGCCCTGCCATCCGCAACAGATCGAGTTTTCACGTCTGAACCTCGAATACACGGTAATGAGCAAGCGCAAGTTAACACAACTGGTCGAGGAAGGCCGGGTGAGTGGCTGGGATGACCCGCGCATGCCTACCATTGCCGGACTGCGGCGACGCGGTTATACGCCGGAGTCAATACGTGATTTCTGCGGCCGTGTCGGTGTCAGCAAATCAGAAAATACGGTACAGATGGAATTGCTGGAGAATTGTATTCGTGAAGATCTGAATGCGCATGCACCACGACGAATGGCGGTCATCCATCCATTGAAGGTTGTCGTCAGGAATTACCCGCAGGGCCAGGTTGAAAAACTGCAGGTACCCAATCACCCGCAGGATGAGTTGCAGGGTATGCGCATTGTCCCGTTCACTGCCGAGCTTTACATTGACAAGAGCGATTTTATGGTTGAGGCGCCAAAGAAGTTCAAACGGCTCGTGAGTGGGGGAGAGGTACGACTGCGAAATGCCTATGTGATACGTTGCGATGAAGTCATCAGGGATGAGCACGGCGAAATCATCGAACTGCATTGCAGTTACGACCCGGAAACGCTGGGAGCAAATCCGCAAGGGCGCAAGGTCAAGGGCGTCATTCACTGGGTGTCCGCCGTATACGGCATTGAGGTGGACGTTCATTTGTATGACCGACTGTTCACCAATCCGGCCCCGGATGCGACAAGAGAGGGCAAGGACTACATGGAGTACCTTAATCCGGATTCACTGAGAACAGTCACACGGTGTGTTGCTGAACCCTCCCTTGAGACGTCAAGGCCGGGTGAGCGTTTTCAGTTCGAGCGGGAAGGTTACTTTTGCGTTGATCCTCAGCAGGCGGATGCGCAAGGACTTGTATTTAACCGGATCGTGACGTTGAGAGACTCGTGGGCAAAGATCGAGCAGCAGCAGAATGATTAATGCACCGCTATCCGGCCGCTTTCAGACGGTTAGCAGCGGATGTTATTCATAAATATAAAGTGTTTGCCTTGACAGCAGGCAGTGCCTGACGTAAATTGCGCGCTTCGTTTTACGGGGCCATAGCTCAGCTGGGAGAGCGCTTGCATGGCATGCAAGAGGTCGGCGGTTCGATCCCGCCTGGCTCCACCAGGCATCAGAGGGCAGAGTAAGTTGGTCCTCTTGGAGTAGTTAAGTCCCCATCGTCTAGTCGGCCTAGGACATCGCCCTTTCACGGCGGTAACAGGGGTTCGAATCCCCTTGGGGACGCCATTTAGTACAATAAGTTACAGGTGTTTCTTTCGGTGCAACTGAAGCTATGCGGATAATGATATGTCAATCCTGGAAAAAACAAGGCACTGTACAAAGCGCTTTCCATGCCGTTTCAAACTGGCCCTGATGGTGTGCTCGGTTGCGATTGTAGTTTCAATCCTCGCGGTGCCATTCATTTCCAATATGGCATAGGGCCTGGGAGTAAACCCGGCTTCGTATTGATTCCTTATTTGTCGAGCAAGGCTAAAGCTATCCCCTAGCGTGTCTACGCTATGAAGGTACGTCCTGTATCTGTATCACCAATATTGTCTGTTACGAATGCGGACAGTGCTAGCGTTTGTAGATCCAGACATCTTCTATTTTCAATTTTTCCTTGACGGGCGCTGCAGCTTTTTTTGCTGCTGCCATGGATGTGAACCCTGGTATCTGCAGGCGCCAGTACTGTTTGCCCTTGACGGTGGCGCTCGTCAAGACAGCAGCAATACCTTTCGATTGTGCATCTGCCATCGCCTTGCTTGCGTAAGCTTTGTCTGGTGATGACAGCAGGTTGATTATCCAGGGGCCCGTATTGGCACTAACGGAGGGCGTTGTTCGAGCTGGTTTTGATGCCGGTGCTGGTGCCGGTGGTTCTGGTTCGACTGTTGGTGACTGTGATGTGACGGTCTCGACGGTTTCACCGGCGTTTTCGGCAACCGGGGTCGCCTTTGTTGCCTGACGAGGCGTTATAGCCGTTTCGGCAGGTGGAACGGCATGGTGCTCGATGGCAGGGTATTTCTGCAAGGAGGGTGTGTTTGCTTCCTCACCAGACCGTTGGCCAGCGATAGCTGCAGGGGTCCGCGCAACAGGCGCAGGTAGTGGAGCAACCGTTTGCTTTGCCACGGGCCTTGTGCGCTTTGTTGTTTCGATGACCGGTTTTTTCGTCTCACGTGTGATGGCGGGTGGCTTGCCCGGGAGTTCAGGCGTTAACGCAGTGACAACGAGTGGTTCCCGTGGCAATACCTCGGTCATTCTCTTTTCGAATGACTGGAAGGCATCTGTCAACGCTTTCATGCGTGCGTTGAGGGAGGCATATCTGCCATCCTGTAACCGGCTGCTGAATGCCTGTGCCTGTACCTCTGCGAGTTCGTTCGTATGGGATCGGGTAACCGTTTCCAGTGCGTCCAGTCGCTTGTTGATAGTGGATAGGTAGTAGTACGCGCCAAGAAGAACCAGGCTGGCTATAAACAACAACCCCAAACCGGTATAAAACGACCGGCTGCTTTGCCTCGTTGCCGTCTCCGACTGGTCAATGGAACTGATGTCTTCACTTGTATCGACAGGATTGAACGTGTTTTCGTTTCTGCCAGTCTGCCGATAGTCTATCGAGGCTTCCAGATTGTGTGATTCACTGGTTCGGTAAGATTCAATCAACCCGGCCAGTTCGGGGTCGGTACAATGAAACACGGTGTCAATTGTATTTTCATCAACATGACTGACAATGGCGGGAATGGTGAATTTATTGTGGCCGTTGGCATGCTGTACAGACAGGTAGATATCAACAGTATCGCCACTGGCGAAGGTCAGCAAACGGCCATCGGGGTCACATTGCAGTGACATGCCCTGCTGGCTGACATTAAGTACCCTGCAACCGCTTGGCACAGTCCTTTTGCCGATCAGCAGGGCATTCAACTTGGGTGCTTTTGCACGTTGTAAGTGAGCCATATCTCGCTGTGCCCCAGAGGTATGTTCTGTATTTTTATAACCCGGCCTTAAACCCGTTCAGATAGCGCTGCGGGAGATTGTACACAATATTGGCTGGTAAAGTGCAGGGAGATGCGTGCCCAGACTAGTCTTTTCTGAGGCGGTCACTTACGCCAATCGGGGTTGGGTAATTCAGCATGATGATATAGGAAGAGGCGATGAATGTGATCAAGGTAGTGGTCTGTATCAGGTAGGATGCCCTGGAGCCAATGGCGCCAGCGTCAAGTGCCAGCACGGCAATCATCAGCGAGAATTCACTGACTTGCCCGAGCCGGGCGCCGATCTCGTTTGACAGGCTTGATGACTCACCGGAGAACCGCAGCAGCCGCGCGAAAATAACAGGCTTTAGAATCAACATTAGCAGGGCAATAACTGTAGCGGGAATAATAACTTCCGGTAACATTGTAATGTTAAAGCTAGCGCCCAGTGAAAAGAAAAACATAATAAGGAAGAAGTCTCTCAGTGGTTTGAAGCTTTCTGCGATAAACAGGGCGATGGGATTGGTGGCCAGCGAGACGCCGGCAATGAAGGCGCCGATTTCGTATGAAAGACCCGTTAGCTCCCCCAACTGTGCCATGCCCAGGCACCAGCCGATGGCACTGAGAAACAGGTATTCCTGAATCGTATCGAAGCGCCGCATCAATGGCTGCAATATATAGCGCTCAAAGAGTACTGAAAAGATGACGAGTGCGGGCAAAGACAGTGCGAGAAGGGCAACCAGTTGCCATTCCATACCGGTATCTGAAAGGCCTTCGAGGAAAAGCAGAATGCCGATGGCAAGGATGTCCTGAAGCAGCAGGATACTGATCATCACCTGGCCCGTGTGACGGTGATGAAGAGCGGTCGTGGGTAACAACTTCAAGCCGATAATCGTGCTTGAAAACATCATCACAGAGCCAATGATCAGGCTTTCAAAGCGACTGTAGCCAAAAGCCAGTCCAGCCAGCATGCCGATAACGCCGAAGGCCAGTGAACTGACCACGGTAACCATGATGGCTTCGCGCAGCATGCGCACCAGTTGTGCGGGCTGGAGGTTCAGCCCCAACAGGAATAGCAGGAATATAATTCCGATATGTCCAATTTCCTGAATAATGGCTGCATCGTTGACCAGCTTGAAACCCCATGGGCCAACCAGTCCGCCGAGCAGTATGTAGGCAACCAGCAGTGACTGCCGGGCAAACAATGCCATTGCAGCGAGCACCGCAGCGCCGGTAAATATCAAAAATATCGAGAATAATATCGAGCTGTGCGGCATGACTGACATCCTATAGTCAGTAATGCCTTAAATAAAGTGATTTGCCGCATGGCGCAGTGCCAGTCGGATGTGGCTGTTGTTTTTACAGTTATTTCAGTTCACTGAAGAGCAGTGCCAGGTGAAGCCGGTTTTCTACATCCAGTTTGCGGAATATTGCGCTCAAGTGAGCTTTTACGGTGCGTTCGGAGATATCAAGTGTGCGCGCGATGGACTTGTTGTTGCCGCCGCGGTGTACCATTTCCGCAACTTGCATTTCCCGCGGTGTCAGATGCTCGATAGGACTGTCGCCTGCAACACCGAGGGTGTGTTTTCCCGTGCTGGTGTCATGAACGAGTTCGCCGATCAGTTCGGTGATGAGCTGTCGAGGTATCCAGATTTCACCGTTGCATACGGCGTGTGCGGCTTTCAGCAACAGTGCTGGCGAAATTGAGCGTGATAAAAACCCGTGTGCACCGCTTTTGAACAGGGTCAGCTGGTCTGCGGGCTCGTTTGTTTCATTTTCAAGCACAATGACGCGTGTCTGTGGTGCGAGATTGACCGTTTCGCTTATCGTTGACTGCAGGGTGTTGTTAAACAGGGATGAATCGAGCATGAGCAGTAGCGGATTTGAACGGCCTGCCAGACCGGGAATGCCACTGGGGTCTGTGCTAATGGAGATCGAGAATGATTCACCAAGAACATTTGAAAATCTGCCGGTAAGCGATCTGTCGTTGCTTGCCACCAGAATAACGGAAAATTTTCGTGAATCACTCGCTGGCATGTCTTCAAGTCCCGGAACTATTCAGAGTACCTCCTTGTTATCGGCGCAGATTTGCTTTGGTTTAGGACACCCGCTACGAAGCCAAGGTTGGTGAAGTTGTCTGATTAAAGCGCCTCAGGGGCTGTAGTTTTCCGTTCAGCAACCCCTGACTGCCCTCCTGCTGTTTACTTTCCAGGGTATCGCTTTATGCGCCCGTCCCAAGTGCTCGAAGATTGCGTCATCGATGGCATCAATAACTGCACAGAAAACGGGGCATGTCCGGTAATTGAGGTTCTGTTTATCGAGACAGGAAGGTCTGTTCATTATTTATCCGTGCAATGACTCCTTGCCACTGGCTCAAGCGCCCGGATTGGCCCACGCGTTCGTCTATCCCTTTCCTTTTTGACAGCCACAGGCCGTTTCCATTAAAGCTGTAGACAGGCAGCAGGTCGGTTCTTTCTGATAATGGGCGTATGGCAGTGACGAGATTGTCAAGTATCAGTGGATCTGCACCGGGTGTCGGGTAATACGTGAGTACCATATGTGCCTGGTTGAGCTGCAGCGCCTTTACGTAGGTCAGACGCATGCGATCTTCCGGGATACCCATTTTCCGCAAGGTAAAGTATTTCGCAATCGAGAAGTCTTCACAGTCCCCGCCATTGGAAGAGAGCATCTGTTTCGGCGTAGCCCAGTAATCTTCCTGGCCCCACAAATCACTGTCGCTGATGAAGGCCAGCCGGTTGAAAAAGTTATTCACCCGTTCAAGTTTCTCCAGCGTGTTCGCATCCTTGTACTCATTTATTAACCGGTACCAGGTGTGTATGCGCTGTTGAGCATTATTACCGTAGTCCTGTTCAATACTCGATGGAATTTGCATTGACGCGAGCAGTTCATCGGCCGCCAGGTGCGTGGTGCACGCCAGACTCAGCAGACACGCAATCAGGATGGCAGACAGGTGGTTGTTGATTTGGCGGTGCTGGCCGTGCCGTGACATGATGTGCCTGTTGACGATTGTGGAAGGTATTCGTCAACTTATCGGCCGGAATCGGACTCTCCTTTGAGAAATGCCCGGAGGATGTTGTGGAACCGGGGAGGAGTACGGCAGGTGCTTGGTACCTAAGTCCAATTGTGTCGCAGGCGGGCACAACGTAAGCTGATTTAGGCTTATAAAAACAAACGGTTATGAAGAAAATAAATGTTACTGTCGTGTGTGTCGACAGCCCCGGCTACCCGGGCTGTGCCGAACTGCTCGCTGACTGTCCCGAGATTAATCTCGTCGCTCAACCTGCGGATCTGAATGAGGCCGGCATCTGGGTCGCGCTTGGCCGCAGTGATGTACTGGTCCTGGATGAAGCCCTCATGGAGCAGGCCGGTTATCAGGCGATACGCTCCCTGCATGAATACTACCCGTCCATCCGCTCTTTGATGGTGGTGGACGGTGAGCATGAGTACAAGACGCTGGCGGCGGTTTCACTCGGTGTCCAGGGCGTCATCGGTCGTGCTGCCACGGTAGCCATGTTGCGCAAGGCAGTTATCGCGCTTTACAGTGGTGAAGCATGGCTCTCAAGGGGATTGGCTCAGCCGTTACGTAACCGGCTGAATCAGGAAAAGGAATTGACCTGCTGGACTGCATTGTCAAACGATCTGGCGGACAGGGGTAAACTAAACTAGCCCGGGCTGTCAAGCATCAAGTCTTGTCATGGCCCGCGCCAGGACTGCAGTACACAGTTAGCCGGATATAAGCATGCGCATTCAGGGATTAGATGTGATTTAATTCCCGGCTATGTTTCGTCCACTCGAATTGTTCGTCGGCCTGCGCTATACGCACTCCAGACGACGTACGCATTTCATCTCCTTTATCTCCATGACCTCGATGCTGGGGATTGCACTGGGCGTGACGGCGCTGATTACAGTGCTGTCTGTCATGAACGGATTTGAAAAGGAACTGCGGGATCGTATCCTCGGGATGGCCTCGCACGCCACAGTGACGACCTATGCGGGTAGCCTGGAGGACTGGCAATCGCTGGTACAGATCCTCGAAGATCAGCCATCTATCCTGGCGATGGCGCCCTATGTGCAGGGTGAATCAATGCTCAGCAAGGGTACCCGCGTCAGTGGTGCATTGATCAGGGGTGTATTGCCCGAAATGGAAGGAGGGGTCTCTGATGTGGTCTCGCATATCAATGGCGGTGATCTGGAGAAATTAGTCGAAGGTGAGTACGGCATCATTCTTGGCAGTGAACTGGCCGTTGCGCTGGGGGCCGGTCTTGGTGACCTGGTGACGGTCGTCTCACCCCAGGTCACCATTGGTCCGACGGGTATCCTGCCGAGGTTAAGGCGCTTTACGGTGGTTGGAATTTTTGAGGTTGGAATGTATGAGTACGACCGTGGTGTGGCACTGGTGCATATCAAGGATGCCGCCAGGCTTTTCAGGCTGGATGACAATGTTACCGGTTTGCGTCTGAAACTGGAGGATATCTATGATGCCCCGGGACTGGCGCGAAGACTGTCTGCGCAGTTGCAGGGTGATTACCGGATCGAGGACTGGACGCGCCAACACGCAAATTTCTTCCGCGCCGTTAAAACCGAGAAGCGCGTAATGTTCATTATTCTTACGCTGATTGTCGCCGTTGCAGCATTTAATATTGTATCGACATTGATTATGGTGGTGACCGACAAGCGTTCTGATATTGCAATTTTGCGCACACTGGGAACCTCGCCGGGGTCAATAATGACCATTTTTATTATCCAGGGTGTGGTAATCGGCATACTCGGTACGGCGCTGGGCGTTGCCGGTGGTGTCGGCCTGGCACTGAACGTCGAAACCATTGTCCCCGCTATTGAGAACTTGTTTAATGTCGAGTTCCTGGCTGCTGATGTGTACTACATCAGTAATGTGCCCTCGGAACTGCACTGGAAGGATGTCTGGGTGATGGCCTCGATGGCAATGGGTCTGTGCCTGCTGGCAACGCTGTATCCTGCATGGCGTGCGGCGCGTACGCATCCGGCAGAAGCCTTGCGCTATGAGTAGCGTGCTCGCCTGCAGTCAGCTGTGCAAGACTTTCGGTGAGGGTGATGTTGCACTGAAGATCCTGAAGAATGTTGATTTTGATGTGGCAGACGGTGAACGAATCGCCATCATGGGTGCCTCGGGTAGCGGCAAGAGTACTCTGCTGCACTTGCTGGGAGGGCTTGATGAGCTTACCAGTGGTGACATCGAGATAGCCGGACAATCGATTGGCGCTCTGTCGCCGGTGCAACTGGGTCGACTGCGTAACAGGGAGCTGGGCTTTGTGTACCAGTTTCACCATCTGTTGCCGGAATTTACCGCGCTTGAAAATGTTGCCATGCCGTTATTGATCCGGGGCGTGCGTCCTGTTGATGCCAAAGATCAGGCGATCGCCTTGCTCGGCCGTGTCGGATTGTCTGCGCGTACGACACACAAACCGGGTGAATTATCCGGTGGTGAGCGTCAGCGTGCGGCGGTGGCGCGTGCGCTGGTGACCCGGCCATCCTGCATTCTGGCCGATGAGCCGACGGGCAATCTTGATCGCCATAATGCCGAGCAGGTCCTGGAGCTAATGATGGAGTTGAATCGGGAACTGTCGACCAGTTTACTGGTGGCCACGCATGATCCGTTGATTGCCGAGCGAATGGACCGGGTCGTGCATCTTGAGGATGGCCATTTGGTCTAGTTACTGGCCTGCTCGGGCAGCAGACGCTTGACAACACTGTTCAGGGACGAACATGTTATTACAGACCCTCGCCTTTGTGGGTGGCGTGGCAGCACTGCAATGGTGTGCCGAATTACCACCACTCTGGGTTTATTTCACAGTGCCCCTTGCTTTGTGCGCGCTTGCCTGGCGGATACTCCGCTTGCCTGCGACCTTTATCCTGGGTTTTTTATGGGCTGCCCTGTGGGCGGGAAGTGCGCTGGACCCCTCGCTCGACCCTGCAGTGGAGGGCAAAACAATCCTGATCGAAGGTCAGGTGCTGGACCGGCCTGAGTCGATTAGCCCCCGGCAGAGGCGCTTTCTTTTTTTCATTGCCAGACTGGATGCAGGCCAGGGTTGGTCGGATTTCCGGGGAAAGGTACGACTCTCTCTCTATAGTTCCGACCTCAGGGTAGCTTCCGGTGAGCGCTGGCAATTTGCGGTACGCCTTAAACGGCCGCACGGCTTTTCCAATCCCGGCGGGTTCGATTTTGAGCGCTGGCTTTTCCAGCAAAGGATTCGGGCCACTGGCTACGTGCGTCAGGACAAGGTGCGCAATCGCCTGCTGGCCGATGCCGATATGTCGGTCATCAACAGATTCAGATCGCGGTTAATGAATGCCTACGACACCATGCCGACCAGGAAACCTTCGCTGGCACTGATTCGCGCCTTGACGATTGGCGATCGCAGCAGGCTCAGCACCTCGCAGTGGGCAGTGCTGCGGGCAACCGGTACCAGTCATCTGGTGGCCATTTCCGGGTTGCATGTAAGCCTGGTGGCGGGACTGATCTTCTGGTTGACGAGGTTTCTCTGGCTGCGCTGCGGAAACCTGGCTGAGCGCTGCCCTGCGAACAAGGTCGCTGCCGTGACCGCCGTCATCGCGGCACTCGCCTATGCGCTGCTGGCCGGATTCGGTATCCCCGCGCGACGTGCCCTGATCATGGTGAGCCTCTTTATGCTGGCGGTTGTCTGTGACCAGAACATTTCCCTGTCGCGTACCATCGCATTGGCAGCAACGATTACCCTGCTGCTGGATCCGCTGTCTGTGCTGTCATCGGGATGGTGGCTGTCCTTCTGGGCAGTGACCACTATCGCCTACTGTATTGCGGGGCGTCATGGCACGCGCGGATTTGCACAGAAATGGCTGTATATGCACATAGTCCTGGCATTTTCCATGGTGCCGTTGCTGCTGATATTCTTCCAGCAGGCCTCAGTGATTGCCCCGCTGGCAAATATTCTCGCCGTACCGTTCGTCGGGATGATCATTGTGCCCGTTGCGCTGGCAGGCGTACTGGTCTTCAGTATCAGCGAGTGTGTCGGTGAGTGGGTGCTGCAAGCCGGGGCCGGGCTGATGAGTCTTGGCTGGCCATGGCTGAAGGGCCTTGCCGGGCTGGAGCAGGTGCTGTGGCACCCTCATCAGCCCGTTACGTGGACACTGGTTCCTGCCGTTACCGGGCTTTGCCTGCTGTTTGTACCAAGGGGTATCCCCGGCAGGTGGCTGGCACTCTTGATGTTCCTGCCGCTTGTGGCCGTTGAACTGCCGCGACCGGAATGGGGGGAGGCACGTGTCAACGTGCTGGATGTGGGGCAGGGGCTTTCCGCCGTTGTGCAGACCCGATATCACACGCTTGTCTACGATACGGGTCCTCGGTTTAGCGAGACCTTTGATACCGGCCAGGCTGTTGTGGTGCCCTTTTTGCGGCACTCGGGGGTGCGCAAGCTGGACACGCTGGTCGTCAGTCACGGTGATAACGACCACATCGGCGGGGTGAATTCACTGCTTGCCGGGTATCCGGTCGACACGTTGTTGACCAGCGTCCCTGAGAAACTCCCCGGGATCAATGCTGAACACTGCGAGCGTGGTCAGCAGTGGACCTGGGAGGGAGTCAGTTTTAACGTCCTGCATCCTGCGAAGG